>Ga0187819_10000480_pt1 | contig 19902 bp, 14 predicted proteins | sample NC_wetland_sal_i_15_FD_132411 | JGI IMG/M metagenome (GOLD analysis project Ga0187819, IMG submission 132411) | Wetland sediment microbial communities from Neuse River Estuary, North Carolina, USA - SO4_4 | ecosystem: Environmental > Aquatic > Freshwater > Wetlands > Sediment | place: USA...
CAATCGTGGAGAACTGGGCCGAATCGGCCACGACCGACACCCCCCAAACGAGCGAAATGGCCACCACCAGCCAGAAATGATGGAAGAAGATGGCCGCCAGCACGCAGCACGTGCCGCTGGTCGCCATCGCGACGATGGTAACCCGTGCCCGCGCACGAACGTCGAGGCTGGCGGAATCCTGCACGCGCTGCTGGTTGCGGTCGCTCACGTAGCCGGCCCAGACGCAACCCAGAAGCCCAGCGGCAATGGCTGCGAACGAGAGAGTTTCGAGTAAATGGTGCGACGCGCCGGGCGCGGCTGCCGCAAGCAGCAGCGTGATCCACCCCCACATCGAGTACAGCTCCCACATGTGGCCGAGATAGCCGAGGTTTGCCAGCCGCAAGCAGCGATTGCGCAACGCCTGGGCGCATTGCCGGAAGTCGAACTTGGCCTGCGCAACGTCCAACGGACCTTTCCTTACTCCCAGCATCAGCGCGGCCCCCAGCAGCGAGAACCCCGAGCACACGTACACTACGTGGCGCCACGGCAAGGAACCGATGTGGACGGCATGGGGAAGCGCCGAACCGACCGTGATCGCTCCCACCACGATCCCCATGGCCAGCCCACGGCGTTCGCGCCCGAACCAGCCGGTCAGCAGCTTCATGCCCGTCGGATAGACACCGGCGGCGATCATCCCTGTCAGAAAACGAAAAAAGAGCGCTAGCCCCACGTGGTCTGCTGCCACCAGCGCGAATGCACCATTGAAGATCGCGCCCAGCAACGCGGAGCCGGCAAAGATCCAAGTGGCACTCACTACATCCAGCAGGTTCGATGCCGCAAGGATGAGTGGCCCGGCCACAAATCCCAGCTGCACGGCAAGCGTGAGCCACGATGTGAGCGATATATCGGCATGCCACTCGCGGGAAAGTTGGGGGATCACCGCCGTGCCGGAGAACCACAGCGATTTCGCCAGCAGCTCAGCAACGGCGACAAGGCAAAGGACTCTGCTCCGGGAGGTGGGGGTGCTCATGGAAAACCCGATTGTATCTGCTTTGGCGCTGGGCGTCTGGAGCAGCAACCACCAGCTTCGGTTTGGAGGAGCGGTCTGCCATGTTCGTCAGATGCATGCCGGCGCGGGCTTCTGCTCCAGGCGCATGTTAACAACTCCGCTTGTTCCGCTGAGAGCAGGGCATCCCGCGAACCGACGATCGTCCTGAGTGTCGTTGCGGCGGGCTGGCGTCCCCTAACTAATCGGGGCGCGTTCCTCTTGTGGGAGAGGTTAGTGACTTACGTCACGTTGACATGTGCTGGCTGCCACATCTTGCAGTTTCGCCCCTACATAGTCTAGCGGTGCGCAGAAAGGGCTGTCAGGCCGATCAGTGTAGAGGAGATCACGGTGCTCTGTGAGCTAGATCACGGCGAACGTCAAGGGTTGGCACCAAAGTGTGTGATTTCACGGATTCCCATGGGCGAATTGTCCCAGACTGGAGCAGGGTTTAATGTGGGCGGGGATCGCCGGCCCGCAAGTCACGCGTTTTCAGCAATGTGGAAGGCAGGGCCTGAGGGCAGGCGGCGGTTACCCTCGTGCTTACACCAAGGGTTGGAGCTGGATGTGGAGACCTCAGCAACAAGACGTTTCGTAGGGAGGGTGGCTTACTGGCTGGTCCTGGTGGCGGCGCTAGCCGTCCCAGCGATGGCCAAGCAGCATCCGGTGCCGCTGGACCCGAAGACCGATAGCGCCAAATGCGCCGAATGCCACGAAGACAAGACCAAAGGCAAGTCGGTCCACTCGGCGATTGCGATGGGGTGTACGAGCTGTCACGAGATCCGCACCAGCAAGGACGTTACCCGAATCAAGCTGATCACGACCACTCCGGTTAAGCTCTGCCTCCAGTGCCACAGCGATAAGGATGCCGCACAGATCAAGGGTCACGTCCATAGTCCTGCGGTCCGCGACTGTGTCAAGTGCCACGATCCCCACGTTTCCGACAATAAGAATCAGTTGCTGAAGCCCACCTCCGGCGCGGGCAAAAACGACAATCTTTGTCTGCAGTGCCACGACAAGGGGCTGAACACGCCGGCGAAGGGCAGCCGCCATGCTGCGCTGGACATGGGATGCGAAACCTGCCACGTGACGCACAAGGTGGGCGATCCGACCAAGCGTGAATTCGCCGACCATCTGACCAAGGACGCTCCTGCGCTCTGCCTCGACTGTCACGATCCCAAGGATGCGGGGTTGAACAAGGCGCACCAGGGCCAGCCGTTCGCAAAAGCTGACTGTCTAACCTGCCACGATCCGCACCAATCGCAAGCGCCCAAGCTGATGGCGAAGTTCGTCCACATGCCCTTCGGCGAGAAGCAGTGTGACTCCTGCCACCAACCGGCGAAGGACGGCAAAGTCGTCCTGACCCAGGCCAGCGCCAAGGAAGTGTGCGTTACCTGCCATTCCGACAAGGCCGAGCAGATCGCGAAGGCCAAGGTTCAGCATCCGGGCGCGCAAGGCGACTGCACCGACTGCCACAATCCGCATGCGGGCAGCACCCCAGGATTTGTGCAGCCGAACCCCGTCAGCGCCTGTCTGAACTGCCATGCCGAGCAGGCGGAGTTGCACAAGAAGCAGCACCTGCACCAACCCGCCTTCGAGCAGGGTTGCGCCACCTGCCATGAGCCCCACGGCGGCGATAACCAACACCTGCTGCGCACCGCCAATGTGAACGCGCTTTGCCTGGAGTGCCACTCCCCGGAGGCGCGACAGCAGACACTGGAGGCCGAGCATCGGCTGACGATCTTCAACGGAAAGGTGAGTCTGCCGGAGGACTATTTCACGAAGAACCGGACACCGCGGCTTCCCCTCAGGTATGGGTTTGGCCACCCGACGGCCAATCACCCGGTCGCCGACGTGTTGGATCCGACCGACATCACCAAGGTCAAGACTCCGTTGAACTGCCTGACCTGCCACCAGCCGCATGCTTCCGCCAAGTTCGGACTGCTGGTGAAAGATCAGGAAAACAACATGGCATTCTGCGATAGCTGCCACAAGAACCGAATGGCGCTTAAGTAGAAGCTCGAAATTAGGACGGAATTATGGTTTGGCCAAAGTCAATTCGTGGTGGCAATGCCGCGGTGGTGCTGGTGCTCCTAATGGGCATCATGTTGCTTACGCCAACCGCCCTGTACAGCGGCAAGAAGAAGCAGGCGGAAACCGCCCCTGAACAGAAGCCCGCGCCGAAGCCAGAGATCGACACTTCCAAGCTGGTGTGGCCCAGCCCGCCTTCGATTGCGCGTATCAGGTACCTGAGCTACTACGCCGGCATGAAGATCGATCACACCGCCCCAGTTGCGCAGAAAAAGAAGGCGAGCTGGATGGACCGGATGGCGGGCACCCAGCAAAAGGATTCGCAACAGGTCGTCAAGGCGTTTCCCTTCCAGCTCATGGGGCCTTACGGAATCGCCATCGATTCCAAGGGCCTGGTGTATGTGGCGGACCAGAAGGTAGGCGCGGTCTTCATTTTCAACACCGAGACCCGTGACGTACAGCTCATTCGCAACGGCTACGAGGCGCATTTCGGCCTCATCAATGGCTTGGCTATCGACGACAACGACCGTCTGTTCGTTTCCGATGGGAAGTTGCGGCGCGTTCTCGTCTTCAATTCCAAGCATGTGATGGAGGGTCAGATCAACGAGGGCCTGGTGGATCCGGTGGGACTCGCCATCGACCCAGAAAACCGGTTCCTGTACGTGGTGGATACCCAGCAAGACCAGGTGATCGTATATGACGCGGACAGCTTCAAGCTGCTGCGCAGGATCGGCACAGGCGGCAAGAGCCACTTTCTTACCACCCCCGGTGACTTCGGCGCGCCCTCGAACGTGGCGGTGGATAAGGATGGCAACGTCTACGTTACCGACACCATGAACGACCGGGTGGAGATTTTCGACGCCGACGGCAATTTCATAAGCACCTTCGGGAGGAACGGAGACGGCCCGGGTGACTTCGCGCGGCCCAAGGGCATTGCCGTGGACTGCGATGGGCACATCTGGGTAGCTGACGAAATGCAGGACCGCGTCCAGGTCTTCAACCGCGAGGGTCAATTGCTGGCCTTTTTGGGTGGACATGGAAATTATCCCGGCCAGTTCAAGGCCCTGGTGGGCATCGCTGTTGACAAACAGAACCGCGTCTTCACCACCGAGCAATATCCCGGGCGGATGCAGATGTTCCGTTACATAACCGACGCCGAGGCGGAGGCCGAGAAGAAGCGCCAGCAAGCTGAGAGAGAGGCTGGCGCAGCGGCAAAGAGGTCGGCCGAGGCGGTTAAAAAATCGGCGACCGCGCCGTCGGACAAACCGGCGGCGCCAGGGGAGACCAAGCCGGCAGCGGCGCCGGGGCAGAAAGACAATGTGCCCGCCGACCCTACCGGGGGGGCTGCTGCGAAGTGATCTACAGGTTTTGGCTGCCCGCGGGCAGCCAAAAAACGGCGACAAGCGGTGCCGGCACCGCCTGTCTCCGGCAGTGGAAGTAAGGATCGGGGCCATGTGTTGCAACACAATTTGGAGGAGGTCTTCATTTATGAAGAAAGCTTGCTTAGTACTAATCATGGTTCTCGCCGTGGTGGGCTTCGCGGTGGCGCAGATCCAACCGCCAACGTCAGACGTCCTCGGCGCGCACCTCAACTACGGCCGTGGCTGCGCCGGTTGTCACGCTCCGCACAGCGGCGCATGGGGCAACGGCAACAACAAGTCGGGTGATACCAGCGCCGGTGGCTACGCTCTGTGGGGCCAGGACGCGGCCGCTCTCTATGGCAAAACGCTCACCTTCGGTGACGGCGGACGGTACGTTGAAGTTCTGCCGACCAGCCTGACTGCCACAACGCCTGATGTCAGCGGCATCTTGACCTGCCTGAGCTGCCATGACGGCAACTACGCCAAAGGCGCCATGATGAAGAACGCAGTCTATGAGACCCTGCCATCTACTTACGGGAAATGGAACACAATTCCAACTTTACTGGGCACCGCCGGGAACACGGGCTTGGCCAACGCTTACATCGCCGATCACCCGGTGGGGCTGAACGCCACCGTTGGCTGCGGTGGTACGCATAACTGGGATTGCGTCAATACCAACGGTACGATCGCCATGACCGGTCCCAACTCGAGTCAGTTCGTGAAGAACTACGGCTTTTTTGTAAGCCTCTCGGCCTACAACAACACTGCCGTGGTTACCTGCACGAGCTGCCACAACCAGCACGTCATGAACGTTGTCAACGTCACACATGGCGCGAAGAGCGGCTTGCCCTCGGGCATGTACGCGACCATGTTCTTTATCCGCGCTCCCTATAACCCGGCCAGCGGCACCGCTGGGTCCAACCAGACGGCGCAGTTCTGCCGTCAGTGCCATGGTGGCGAGGCCAACGAGAGTAATGGAAGCTACACGATTCCAACTACTTTCTAACTTGTTACGGGGGAGAGAGGGATCTCTCCCCCGCTCTTCCGACCGGATGGATTGGGGGGATCAATGAAGTATCAGATATCAATCGGCATGCTAGTTCTGTTGGCGCTTTCGCCGATCTCGGCCCAACTCGTCGCCTCCCACACCTCCACGCAGAGTGCGAAGCCGTCAAGCCCAGCGGTTCAAGACGCAGGCAAACCAGTGGCCCGAGTGAACGGCGTTATCCTGACGGACCGTGATTTGTTGCGCGAGGAGTACACGATCTTTCCCTATGCGCGCCAGCATAACGGGGAAATCCCGAAGGAGATGGAACCGGACATCCGCAATGGCGCAATGCAGATGATTATTTTTGAAGAACTGGTTTACCAGGAAGCGATGCGGCGGAAGATGATTGTGCCGGCGGCCAAGCTACAACGTGCCGAAGCCGATTTTCGCAGCCAGTTCTCCAACCCGGAAGAATATCAACAATTCCTGCAGTCGGAATTTCAGGGTTCCCAGCAGTTGTTGCGCGACAGGATTCGCCGTTCGCTGCTGATCGATGCCCTGCTGAAGATCGAGGTGGAGGCGAAGTCAGCCGTCTCCTCAGCCGAATTGAGGGCCTACTACGACAAGAACCCGGCGCGCTTCGAGTACCCGGAGTCTTTCGCCATACAGACAATTTCGTTCATCCCCCCCGAGAAGGCAACACCGCAGCAGTTGCAAGAGGCGCGCAAGCACGCCGAAGACGCGTTGCGTCAGGCCAAGGCAACGACAAACTACGAAGAGTTCGGCATGCTGGCAGAAAAAATCTCGGAAGATGACTATCGGGTGATGATGGGCGACCACCGGTCCGTGGCCCGCGCAAAGATAGCGCCTCAGGTTATACAGGCTCTCTTGGGCATGCAGCCCGGCCAGGTCAGCGACATCATCCAGGTCGAACAGATCTACACCATCGTCCGGCTGAACCAGCATATTCCGGCGGGCAAGATGAAGTTCCAGGACGCGAAAGTGCAATTGCGGAAGGAACTGGAGCAGAAGAAGACGAACCAGGTTCGCGCCTCACTGGGCGAAAAGCTGAAAAAGAACGCAAAGATAGAAGTTCTCTAGCGGAGAAGAGGTCGTAAGCGGTGGCCCAATATATTCGAAACGCAGGTTGGTGTTTAGCCGGGGTTCTGCTCTTGCTGTTGCCCGCTGCCGGGCAGATCCAAGTGGGTGACGACCTCAATATGAGGGCGAACGGCAATATATTCTTTGGATACACCGGCGACTATGGCAACCAGATCGAATCCTCGCATGGTCTGGGTTTGGGAGGGGCCGGCACTCTCTCCGGTTTCTTTTATGACCCCAATTTCCTGAATTTCAACCTTTCGCCCTACTACGATCAGTCGCGAGCCAACTCCGAATCTCAGTCTATCAGCAACGCAAGCGGGCTAAACTTTGGGGCAGGAATCTTCAGCGGCAGCCATTTTCCGGGATCGATCAACTATGCCAGATCCTACAACAGCGACGGAAGCTTCGGGGTTCCGGGCTTGCCTAACTACACCACCCATGGCAACAGTCAAACGTTCGGCATCAATTGGAGCGAAATGGTTCCGGACAAGCCGAGTTTGTCGGCCAGCTTCCAAATGGGCAGCAACGACTATTCGGTTTACGGGACAAACGAGAGTGGCAATTCCGCTTTCCACGGGTTCAGTGTGCGCTCCGGTTACTTGCTCGACGGCTTCAATTTGGCCGGGTTTTATTCAAATTCAAGCTCGCACGCCCTGATGCCAGAGGTCCTTGGTTCGCAGCAAGCGGAGATGTCCCGCTCGGATAGCGATTCCTTTGGCTTTAATGCCGGCCACCCCCTTCCCCTACATGGCCAATGGTCAGCCAGTTTCGTCAGGTCGGACGTTAACAGCGACTTTGCTGGTTACGCTTTCAATGGCACCATAGACACCTTCACCACGAGCGCGAGCGCGCAACCCACCAACAAGCTGCATCTGTCAGTCAGCGCTGACTACACCGACAACCTTACGGGCACGCTGTACGAGTCGATCATCCCCACGGCAGGCGGGGGCACGGGTACGAGCGGAGTTGTGGTCCCCGGCCCTATTCTTCAACCGGGGAACCAGAATGGGGCGTCGCACGCCATGGATATGCTGGGCAACGTCAGTTACAGCTTGTTGCCGAATCTGCAGGCGCAAGCTTATGCCGAGCGCCGCACTCAATACTTCCTGGGGGAAGGGTACGGATCGAATTCCTATGGCGGCGGTCTTGCTTACGGGCGCCCGCTTCTCGGCGGCAGCTTCAACGGGGCAGTTTCCGTCACCGATACCACAATCGACAACAGTAACGTGAACAACATTGGTTTCACGACTACCGCAAATTACTCCCGCCAGTTTGGATTGTGGTTCGTAGGAGGGAGCTTCAACTATGCGCAGGATGTGAATACGCTGCTGGTGACGTACATGACCTCTTTTTACAGTTACTCCGGCTACGTGAGACGGCGCTTTGGAGCGCTTACTTGGACTGGCAGCGCCTCCTTTTCCCGGACCGGTCTGAACGAACAGCCAGATACCAAGAGCATGAACCAGACTTACTCCACCAGCTTCGGCTACAAGCAATGGATTACCCTGAGCGGCTCTTATTCCGATTCGAATGGGAATGGGCTGCAGACTGCGGCGGGATTGACCACTACGCCACTGCCGGTGATCATTCCTGCCAATCTTTTGATTTTCTATGGCGGAAGCAGCTATTCCGTCGGGCTGGGAAGTTCGCCGGTGAGGAGACTCATGATAGGGGCCAGTTTCTCTCATGGAATCAGCAATACCCTGAACGAGGGGACAGGGTCCTGGAACAAAACCGAGCTGGCTAGCGCACTGTTTCAATACCAATTCCGCAAGATGTACGTCACGGGGGGGTACACCAGATTCTTGCAGGGTTTCAGTGCCTCAGGCCTGCCGCCGGGTGTGGTATCGTCGTTTTCCATGGGGGTGTCCCGGTGGTTCGACTTCTTCTAGGCCAAGGAAAGAGGAGAAGCCTATGGATAGGGGTAGCGGTGCTCTGCTTGGTGAGTTCGGTCTGGGCATCCAAGCACCCGCCGGCCAATCCCGCGGAGCCGGCTCCTCCGGACGTGCTCTTGGAAGGCGGCCGCAAGCTGAGCTACGAACGCAGCTTCGGTTCCGAGCGTGAGGTGAAGCCCAAGCGCGGCTTCTGGAACCGTCTGGTTGACGTCATCGCCGGTGAGCCGGAATTCAAGTTCCTGGTCCGTCCTTACAGCGTTGTTACCGATTCCCGCGGACGCATCATTGTGACCGATCCCGGAGCCGCCGGAGTTCACATCTTCGACTTCGCGCAACAGAAGTACAAGTTCATCACGCGAAGGGACAAAGACAAAGACCCAATGCGCGCGCCGCAATGCGCCGCCGTGGACGTCCAGGACAACATTTACGTGACCGATTCGGAGGCGGGCAAGATCTTTGTCTTCGACTCCAACGGGAAGTATCAACGAGCACTGGGCAGCTTGAAAGGTGGCGAGGGTTTTTTCAAGCGTCCCACGGGAATTGCGGTTGATTCCTCGGCCCAGCGTATCTACGTGACGGACACGCTGCGCAACCAGGTGTTTGTGCTGGATATGCAAGGCAGCGTCATGCAGAAGATCGGGGAAAACGGTGAGGGCAACGGTGAATTTAACTTTCCCACCGAGCTCCGGTTGGACGGCCAGGACCTGATTGTGGTGGACGCGATGAATTTCCGCGTCCAGATACTAGACCGCTCCGGCACGTTTAAATATTCCATCGGTAAGATCGGCGACAGCAGTGGAACGATGTTCCGGCCTAAGGGCATTGCAGCCGATTCTGAAGGCGATATCTACGTGGTGGATGGATTGTGGAGCGTGGTGCAGGTATTCAACCGGGAAGGTCAATTGCTCTATTACTTTGGAAACAAGGGCACGGGAGCAGCACAGTTCGAGCTGCCCACGGGCTTGTTCATCGACCGCAACGACCGCATTTACGTGGTGGATTCTTTCAATCGCCGCATCCAGGTTTTTCACTATTTTGGGATTAGCAAGCAGGCGGGGGGAGGTGTGCAGTGAGCTTGAGAATCTTGCTTGCCTGCGCCATCATCATCTTGAGTTGCGACCGCGTGCCGGCCCAGATCACGGGGGACGTAATCGGGATGCACGATTTGGGGCCGGGTAGCAAGTCGCCCATTAAAGGCGCCCGGCCGGATTTCTGCTTGTACTGCCATGCCCCCCACTCCGGAGTGGGAGGCATGACTCCGCTGTGGAACCAGACGCTCTCAACGAAGACCTACACTCCCTATACCAGTCCCACTTATGTCGAGACCGGCAATCCGAATCCGACTCTGGGGACCGACAGCACTCTGTGTCTGAGCTGCCACGATGGAAGCGTCGCGGTGGGTACAACCGCTGCCTATGGCAAGATCACCACGTACGGCGCGATGAACAGCCCCGATGTGTTAGGGACTGACCTGAGTTCGTCCCATCCCTTCAGCCTGAAGCTGCCGATAAAGGATGCTGCTAACCTGGTGTCTACGTTAGCCTCTGCAGGCACTACCGCCGACAGGACCGGCGCCGTGAGGCTGATCAAAGGGAACGTCGAGTGCACCTCCTGTCACAACCCGCACGCGCAGGCAAAGGATCCGGTGGCGCAGAAGTTTCTGGTCAAGGACAGCTCCAGCGGTGCGCTGTGCCTGGCCTGCCATGATCCCAATCGCACGATGACGCGGCAAACCAATCCTCTCCGCGGCTGGTTTCAAAGTATTCACGGAACCGCACCTGATCACGTCTCGAACTTGCCGTACCCGACTCTCGCGCTAAACGCGTGTTTTTCCTGCCACACCGATCACAACGCTGCCGGCGCAGAATGGTTGCTGCGCGGAGCGGGCGACCAGGTGTGCCTGAACTGCCATTCAGGCATGCGCACCTCAAATCCGTACCCCTTAACGAGCGCGGCGGCTCTCAATCAGGGTATGGTCCTCGCTCCCAGCGTCGCAGCTTCTCCGGGGATGGCCGCCAGCCTCGATATTGCGGCGGAATATGCCAAAATCGGCCATCCTGAGGCGAACACGAACAACAGCGTGCCCACGGGGATGCGGACCAAGGACAAATCCCAGACGCAAGGCGTATCTCCTTCCACCGCCTCCCGGTCCTCATGCGTGGATTGCCACAACCCCCATGCTGCGGGGGCGTTTACCAGGTGGACGCCGCCGCCGGCCATTCGCGCTTCGCAGGAAGGAGTCGTGGGCGTAAGTGCCAGCGACGGAACAACCCTGGTTAATCCGGCCCAGAATCAGTTCGAGATTTGCTTTGTCTGCCATGGTTCCGTATCGAGGAAGATTGCGGACGTCCAGAAGTACGGCTACCTGCCGGCGCGCGTCACAACCGTGGCCAGCCCGCGGAATGTCCTTGCCCAGTTCAGCGCCACTACCACTTCCAGCCATCCAGTGGCACGTGGACGTAGCAGCCCCCTGCCACAACCCAGCCTGCTCGCGAACATGTGGAATTTGAACGGCACCACGCAGGGGCGCACTGTAGGAACCCAGATTTTGTGCACCGATTGCCACAGCAGCGATGACAATCGCGAGTTCGGAGGCACCGGGCCAAACGGGCCGCATGGATCGAAGTGGACGCACATCCTGGAACGCAGGTATGAGTTCAGCCGGGCGATTGTACCCGGGATGCCGATCACAAACCTTTTCCCGAATCCGGACCTCAGTGTGAACGGCCCCTATGCGCTGTGTGGAAAGTGCCATAACTTGTCTAACATCATGCAGAACGCCAGCTTTGCAAAGCACTCGCTCCACATCAACGCCGGCTTCAGTTGTTCGACGTGCCACACTGCGCATGGTGTTGGACCCGGCAGCGCCAACACCTCTGGCCAGCGGCTCGTAGACTTTGACGTGAACGTGGTCGGCCCGAACGCAGGTTTTCCCGTTTCTTACACTCGTGGCACAAATACTTGCACGCTTACCTGCCACCAGGCTGCGCACAACAGGGACGGTTCGGTTACCGTGCTGATTGGGAACAGCCTAAAGAAGTAAAGAGCGTAGAACAGCCAAGGCAAGAACAAAGTCGGATGAGGCACCAGACGTAGTGCAGAGCGATGAGAGCAACAAAATAATAACCACACTGCCCGCTGCTGCCCCAGACCCGGAAGAACAGGCAGAGAGCATTCCCTCGGTGCAGGTTAGCGAGAGCTCCCTTTGCCGGCACATACCGGAGTTCCTCGTCCTCACCGTCTGGGCAGGGGTGGTTGGTTTCACGCTGAGCTACCACGAGAAGTGGGCGGACGAAGCGCAGGCCTGGTTGCTGGCGCGCGATCTGGATCTGTACACCCTGTGGTTCAAGGAACTGCGCTACGAAGGATCGCCGGGCCTATGGCACACAATTCTATGGGTAGCTCAACATGTCTTCCACGCTCCTTACGCGGCCATAGGGATCATCGGAATGGTGTGTGCGTTGGCCGGAGTAGCGCTGATGCTCTTCAAGGCGCCCTTCCCCCGGCCGCTGCGCTGGCTGCTGGCTTTTACCTATTTCATGGTGTACCAGTATGCAGTGATCGCGCGGCCGTATGTACTGCTGCCCCTGCTGGCCTTTGCCGCCGCATACCTGTTCCGTGACCGCCAGCGTCCCGGACGCATGACGCTGGTGCTAGTGCTGATGTCGCTTCTTACAGTCCATGGAATCCTGATCGCTGCCGGCATTGGCGTCGCCTACCTGCTGGAGGCAATGAAAGCAAGGCGCTGGCTGGGCAAAGCGCTTCGTCTGCGCTATGCGCTCTGTCTCGGTGCCATGCTCATAACGTTCTTATTCCTATTTGTCGTTCTGAAGCCGACGCCGGACGTCGAGGAATTTGTCCTCAAAAAAGAGCCGGCGAAGTACCACATCGTGGAACCTACCAAGTTAGCCAGGCTGGAATCAGTCGTCTCCGGGGCCTTGATGGACTATGTTGTTCCCTCGGGCGTGTTCTTGCTGCTCTCTGGCGCATGGTGTTTCATGCGCCAAAGGCTGCTGAGCTTTGCCATTCCAACTGCGCTGCTCATTCTCTTGTATACGCAACTGCATGGATTTGCTCACCACCACGGCACGTTGTTTCTGTCAGCTATTGCCGGCCTGTGGATTGCCTGGCCAACAGAAGAGGAACGGCAGGCTTTTACTACGGGTGAGCGCCGGGCCACGCAGGGCATGATTGCGCTGCTAGTGCTTCTGTTCGGCATTAACATTTGGGACGCTGCTGTGGCCATTCGGCACGAATACCTCTATCCTTACAGCGGTGCGAAAGATGCGGCCAATTACCTGAAGTCGGTCGGAGCTGTGGGCAAGCCAATCTTCGGCTACATGTATGGAGTGGCAGGCGTGCAAGCCTATTTCGACCGCAACATACTGTCGAACATGCCGACGGCATATTATCACCATGGTACGCCACTAAACGGCCGCTTCCTCGATTTGAACGAGATCCAGGCCGCCAATCCCGAGTACCTCATTATTCACTCTCTTTATCCGGACATCGACTACGGCACGATCAACGACGCTTTGAACTCTAACCGGTACAAGCTCGTACATTTTTCAGACGGGTACCTGCTTTTCAAGCAAGTTGTTTACGAACGTCAGGTTTATTTTATCTACCGGCGCAATGCACCTTAGCTAGCGCCGCACGAAAACCGCGGCCAGTTGATCCTGGTAAATAAGTTCAAAGCGGGGGTCGGAGGTCAAGAGATGGGCCAGGGGAATGCTCTTCTGCAGCAGCACTAAGCCGGCATCATTCAGGTAAGGATTCGTCGCGTACGATTCATCGCCGTTCTGCGTGCTGAAAAAGAGCCGATCCAGTTCATCTCCATAGAGATCGTTGCGTCCATCGATGGCTACCGGGTCGTTGGGCATGTACCAGATGAGGAATCCGCCCCAGTCGAAGGAGTTGTACAGCGGCCCCGGCTGTGGACGCTGACGCAGAAAATTGGCAGCTTTCACGGGAAACTGGCTGCTGATCGCGGCGTCAAGGCCGCTTTGATTGAAGTCGGTGTTGCGCGCAAACAAGACCATGAGCAAGGCCAAGGCCATGGCCAAGCCAAGCTTCTCGTGCAGAGTCTCACCCCGTTGAAACTCGGCCTCTGGAGCGGGAAAGTCGGCAATGCACGCTGCAGCGGAAATGCACACAAACCAGGAGTCGCGCATGGTGCGGTAGGCAACCACGCTGGCGACGGTCAGCAAAGCCAGTTTGAACAGGTCGATCTTCTTCTGCCGCCCCACAGCGAAGAATCCAGCGCCGGTCAACAGCAGTTGCATGTAGTGGCTGTAGGCGCGGAAATTGATTGGCCGCAGTTCCCTGATCATGAAGTAGGGCATTTGGGCCTTGGAGTATTCATAAATGACGCCGTAGAGGTGATAGGAGTATGGCCCTATGCAGGTTGCAAGCACACAGGCAACGAAGATTGCGGCCAGTTTCTGAATTGGCAGGGCAGATGGCACTAAGAAGGCGCGCCCATTTCCTAAGTAAGTGGCAAGACGCTGCACTACACTGACTCCAAACAGTAGACCAACCGGGAACAGGCCATAGACAAATTGGATGTGAAGGTTGGCCCACAGAATAAAGATCAACGGCAGCCAGTAAAGCGGTTGCACACGGCCGCTGCGATTCGCCTCCAGGATCAGCGTCAGCACGATGGTGAACAGAACCATCGACAGGAATACCGGTCGCGGCATGAGGTTATAGAGGAATGCCGAGCAGGTGGCCGTAGCGGCCAGGCAGGCAAACCAGAACCGGCCAGATAGGCGCCGTACCATCCAGTAGACGGCGTAGCCCACCGCAACCGTCAGCAGGGTTCCGAAAACACCTACTCCCACCAGGTCAAACCAGTGATAGGCGCGCGAGAGCAGGACCTCATAACCCCAGCTATAGGCTATCCAAGGGCGGTTGGCCGCGGTTCGGGAAAAAATACCGGTGTGGGGAAAGGCACGGTTCTGCTGGATCCAGTCCCCGACCTTGAGGTGCCACCAGATGTCCAGATCGAGCACGCAAAATTTCAAGGAGAAGGCACGCCATGCCACTGCGCCCAGCAGCATGGCCAACGTGAGCAGTTGCAACAATCGCCAGCGCAAGAGTTCCCGCAATCGAACCTACCGAGCCACAGGTTTTTCCTGCTGCTTCGCCTCTGCCATGGCGCTTTCCACAGCTAGCCTCCGACTGTCGGGAAGATCTGGATTCGCCTTCAGCAACCGCTCCCACAACGCAATCGCTCCGGCGGAGTCACCCTTTGCCTTCCATCGGATCATTCCCAGATTGAACAGAACCTGAGCGCTTTTCGGGTTATAGCGCAAAGCTTCGTCCAGCGTGGCAATCGCCTTGTCGGCCTCGCCTGAATAGAACAAGCAGGAGGCAAAGTCCGCCCGGACGCCCACATTCTTGGGGTCGGCTTTTATAGAACGCTCATAGTAGGGAATGGCTTCTTTGAATTGGTGTGCGAGGACGTAGACGTGCGCCACTTCACCGAGTACCGCTGCATTGTTGGGTTGCGTCTTGAGTTGCTCCAGGAGAGGCTCAGCCTGCTTGTCGGCCATGTGCTTCATTTGTTCCAAGCTGGGCATCGCCGGTTGTCCCGAGTTGTTCGCTGAAGGGGATGGTGCGCTCATGGACTGGCCGGTCGGCACCGGGGCGTAAGCGCCAATGCGTCCGCGCCCGAGATATCCCACACCGACTCCTAGTGCTAAAGCGATCAACGCCAAGGCGTAGGCTTGGGCCGAACGCCATGTTTTCCCGGGGCTTGTGGTTCGAATAGCTGTTTCTGTCAATTAAGAACCTCCACGAATCCGATTAACCCATTCTCCTCGAACCCGCCCGGCGAGCGGAGCACGCGGAGTCAGGAGGCTGATAAATCCTACATAGCCGGCTTAGAGGTCCTTTCGCCGGGCTTGATGCTTGTGTGTTTCTTCGCTTCTGCAATCATTTGTTCGACTTTCGGGCGTTCGGGATAGTTTGGATCAGCCTTCAGCAGGTTCTCCCAATCGGCGACCGCGCCCTGTATATCCATTTTGCCCTGCCACCGCACTACCCCGCGGTTGAACAATGCATTGGCTTTTTTCGGCTCTTGCTTGAGAACGCGATCGAACTCCACGATCGCCCGGTCAGAATCGCCCAGATACCAATATGCGGTAGCCATGTCAGTGCGCACATTGGTGTTGTTGGGATCGCTTTGGAGAACTCGGGTGTAGTAATCGATCGCGTCTTTGAATAACTGTGCATCGTAATAGATGTTGCCGGCCTGTACCAGCAGGATAGGATCGTCCGGCTTAACCTTCAATCGCGCCAATATTGGCTCAGCCTGCTTGTCCGCCTCTTGTTTCAGTTGTTCTGGAGAGACTTGGCCGGTAGCTACCATGCCGGAAGCGGTGCCGTTGGCCTGGCCTGCCGGGCCCTGTGCCTGGGCGGCCGTTGCTTGGGCGGGACTCGGCCCCCGCAGCAGGTAGCCGACCACAACACCCAAGAGCAAGCAGACGACGGCAAGCCCGTAAGCCTGCGTTCTGGTCCATTCAGTCGAGCGTTTCTGATCGTTTTCTGCTGGCATTGGCTTCCTTCCGAGATCTGCTAAAGTACATTCCCCAGGGTCTGAATTTACGATACCGAGCTGATGTACTCCGCGCTGTGGCAACAATCACGATACTGTGTGATGAGTGTCACACTATGCCTCCGGGAACCCTATTAGCCTAGTGGCGGGTCTATCTTATGATCCAAATCCAAGAGCATTGCTACGTACTAAACGGGAGCCTGACCCAGGAGCCGTAACAATCATGCTTAGGTGGCGATATTGGTTGCCCCGGATTGCGACCGCCATCCTGATTCCGGTGTTGCTGCTCGTGATCGCGGAGGCGGCTTTGCGGGTTTGCGGAGTCGGAAATCCCACCGGCGTCACGCGTCCCTGCACGGACCAGGGCCGCCCTGCTTTTTGCGACAACCAGTTTTTTGCGACTGCATTCTTCGCTCCAGGAATGCTCCGGACACCCCGACCGTATGCGATTCCCGCGGAAAAGCCGCCGCGAACCTTTAGGATTTTCATACTCGGAGAGTCGGCGGCCTGGGGAGATCCCGACCCCACTTACGCATTCGGACGATACCTGGAGGTAATGCTCCGGGAACGCTTCCCAGGGATGAAGTTCGAGGTTATCAATACCAGCATCACCGCCACCAACTCCCACGTGCTGTTGCCCATCGCCAAGGAGTTGGCGCACCACCAGCCGGACTTGCTCATTGTCTACGCTGGCAACAACGAAGTCGTCGGGCCGTTTGGGCCGGGGACCGTCCTGACGTCTTCCGCCTTGAGCTTGCCGGCCATCCGCGCCAGTGTTTTTGTCAGGTCCACGCGCATCGGCCAGCTTCTGGCAAAGGTCGCCGGCCCGACGCGGCAGAAATCGCAGGACTGGCGCGGGATGGAGATGTTTCTTGAAAAGCAAATCCGCGCCGACGCTCCGCCCATGGGGCAGATGTACGGGAATTTCGCGGCCAACCTGCGGGACATTGTCACGGTGGCGCGCGGCGCTGGCGCCCGGGTCCTAGTCAGCACGGTAGCCACGAATCTTAAGGATTGTGCCCCATTCGCTTCCTTGCACCGCGAGGGCCTGGGACAAGACGCCCTGCAATCCTGGACGACGCTGGTTCAACGGGCCGCCGAGTTCGAGAGCGCCGGGGTGTACGTCGAGGCGCTGAAGCTGTACCTCGCGGCTGCGGATATCGACGGCCAGTACGCCGAACTCCAGTTTCGCGTTGCTCGGTGCCTGTGGATGCTCGGAGACTTCCCTGTTGCGAGGGAACATTTTGTTCGCGCCCAGGACTTCGACACGCTTCGTTTCCGCGCTGACAGCCGAATAAATGACATCATTCGTTCGGTGGCAACGGCCGCGGGCTCGGGAGTCGAACTGGTGGACGCCGCGGAGATTTTTGCCCGGGCGAGCCCCCACGGGGTTCCCGGCAGCGAACTTTTCTACGAGCACGTGCACATGAATCCCCGAGGCAACTATTTGCTGGCGCGCGCCTTCTTCCCCCAGGTTGCGAGCATGCTGCCGCAGGAGGTGCGGGGTGCCGCGCCCAGCGGCGATGTTCCCTCTGAGGAGGACTGCGAGCGGCTGCTCGCGTTTACTCCTTATGACCGTTCGCGGGTTGCAAGCCTCGTGCTCAGAAAGCTGGAGCGGCCTCCCTTCACGAACCAACGGGACCACTCCGAACAGGTTCTGAAGTTGAGGCTCGAGGAGGAAGCCTCAAGCGCAGGCTATGACGAGATCGTTGCTCAGTATCGATGGGCGATCGCCCAAAATCCACACGACCGCCTGTTACATCTCAATCTTGGCTTCATCCTGCATCAGCGCGATCCCGCCTCTGCGGCGCAGGAGTTCCGCATTGCTTTGCCTTACGATGACGCCCCGGTTTTGTGCAATTGGCGAAAATTTAACTGAGGAATTGGCGTCACAACGGATACATCCAGGGCGCGACCGACGAGACCTGCGCGATCGCGAACAGGATGCCGATCAGGAAAAGCAGGACGGCGAGCGGGATCAGCCACCACAGCTTGCGCTGCCATAGAAATGCGAACACCTCGGCCACAATCGCCGAGCGCGTCGCCAGTCGCTGCAGAACCGTCATGCGGATGGTTTCGCGAGGCGATAGTCGCCGATGAAGAGCACGTCCAGGCCGCTCTTGCGGAACGTATGCAGCGCGTCTTGTGGGCTGGCGACGATCGGTTCTCCGCGCACATTAAAGCTGGTGTTCATCAACACCGGAACTCCAGCCGCCTCACCAAAATTCTCCAGCACTGAATAATAGCGCGGGTTCCACTCGCGGCGAAGGGCCTGCAAGCGCCCAGTCCCGAGGTGATTGACCGCCGGAACCCGCTGTCCCACGCCATCCTTCCAGGGAACCACCAGCAACATGAACCGGGCCGGGTATTGTTGCTCCACCTTCGTGGGCGCGTCAAACAGTGAGCTCAGACAAGCCTCGGGCACGACGGGAGCAAAGGGACGAAAGGGCTCGCGGAACTTGATCTTGCTATTCACGATTTTCTTCATGTCATTCCGGCGGGGATCGGCCAGGATGCTGCGATTGCCCAGGGCACGCGGCCCCCACTCGAAGCGCCCCTGAAACCATGCGATTACCTTTCCGTCCACCAGATCCTGCACCGCCCGCTCGATAAGTTCGTTTACGTTGGCAATGTGCTCGGCGCCGGTGTCCGCCAGGGCAGAACCGATCTCAGCCTCATCGTAGGAGCGTCCCCAGTAGGCATGTTCGAGGACAAAGGATCGAGGCTTCCCCAGCAGCACGTGCCAGGCATACTGTGCTGCTCCCAGAGCGCCGCCGGCGTCCCCGGCAGCGGGTTGAATGAACACGCGCTCGAAACCCGCGCTGCGGAGGATGTGTGTGTTGGCAACGCTGTTGAGGGCGACTCCGCCGGCGAAGCAGCAATTGCGGGCGCCCGTGGTGCGCTGGAGGTGGGTCGCCATCTTGAGCAACGCCTGTTCCGTGAACTGCTGCACGCTGGCGGCAATATCCGCGTAATGCTGGTTGCGCCGCTCCAGTTCTTCCGGACCTTCCCCGGTGTCAGCGCGGCCGGTGACAAACTCCAGGTTGGGGTCGCGCGGCGGCCCGAACAGGTCCAGGAAACGTCCGGTGTAACTCCGCCGGGATGAGTATTGGAAAGAAAAAAAGCCGGGATCCAGGCGCAGGCTGCCGTCGTCGCACAGGTGCGCCAGGCGGTGCAGTTCGGGCAGATATCGAGGCTCGCCGTAAGGCGCCATGCCCATCACTTTGTACTCGCCCTCGTTCACCTCAAAGCCGAGGAAGGCCGTGAAGGTGGAGTACAGCAGCCCAAGCGAGTCTGGAAAACGCATCTCGTGCGACAGATGGATGGCACAGGGGGAACTGGTGGCCGTGCCCATCGTCGCGGTGGCCCACTCTCCGACTCCGTCCACGGTCAGGATCGCTGTCTGCTCAAAAGGCGAGCAAAAAAACGCACTGGCAGCATGCGCCATGTGATGCTCCACGAACAGAACCTTCTCGTGGCTGATCCCGAGTTCCTCCACAACCTTGGCCCGGATCCACAGTTTCTGCTTCATCCAACTGATGGTGCCGTCTTGAAAAAGGCTCCCTGCCCTCGGCCAGTAGCGCAGCGTGGAAGTCAGGAAGCGCTCGAGTTTGAGCAGTGGCTTCTCATGCAGCACGACAAACTCGAGATCTTGCGACTGGATGCCGGCCTGCGCGAGGCAGAAGCGGATAGCCCGCTGCGGGAAAGAAGGATCGTTCTTGATCCGGCTGAAGCGTTCTTCCTGCGCCGCCGCTACCAGAACGCCATCCTGCAGCAGGGCGGCGGCGGCATCATGGTAGTAGCAGGATATCCCGAGGATGTTCACTCAGAACGGCCTCCGGCCGGCGTCAAGGCTGGGTGTATCGCTCTTGGGCGTCCAGTTCGACACCACGTCGCTCCCCGCCGGTTTCGCTCGCAGAAGGCGGAAGGCAATCGCC
>Ga0187819_10000481_pt1 | contig 19877 bp, 10 predicted proteins | sample NC_wetland_sal_i_15_FD_132411 | JGI IMG/M metagenome (GOLD analysis project Ga0187819, IMG submission 132411) | Wetland sediment microbial communities from Neuse River Estuary, North Carolina, USA - SO4_4 | ecosystem: Environmental > Aquatic > Freshwater > Wetlands > Sediment | place: USA...
GCGAGACCGGCGCGAAGGGACGGGCCGCTCCTTCCCGACAGGAGCAGGTACGCGCGGAGGTGTGATGTTTCGCGGACCCAATTCCGGTAACGGAACGCATCCGCATGATTACTTGCCGCCTAGACCGGCGCTCGCCCCGGTGCCGGCGGGCGCCGGAGCGTTCGGCGACGAGGGCGATCCATTCGATCTGGCTCCACCGCCCGGCCGGTCCTGGACCGGTGGCGGCGGCCGGTGGCGGCTATGGCCGCTGCGGATGGCCCTGTGGGCGGCCCTGCTGGTCATCGCCTACCGGGGTGTGACGGCCATCGTCGTCAACCCGACCGGCGCGCTGCGAGCCGGCGGTGCCTCCTCGGCCGGCGTCACCACGGGACAGTTCCCTGTCGGCCTCGCGGAAGCGTACGCGAGCGAGTTCGGGCAGGTCTACCTCAACTTCAGCCCGGCGACCCAGGCCCAGCGCGAGCAGGAGCTCGCGGCGTTCGTGCCGGCCAGCGTCGCGGCCGCCAACCCGGACCTCGGCTGGGACGGCGCCGGCCAGATGAGCCTCCAGTCCGAGCAGGTCGCCGGCATCGCGGTCCAGGACCGCGAGCATGCGGTGGTCACCCTGCTCGCCACGGTCAACGGCCAGCTCATGGAGCTCGGCGTCCCGGTCATCGCCTCGGCCGGAGGCGTGGTGGTCGCGGGCGAGCCGGCCTGGCTGCCCGCGCCGCAGCAGGTCTCGCCGCCACCGCAGCCCGCTGGCGGTTCCGACCCGGTCGCGCAGGGCGAGCTACTGAGAGAGCTGCCGGCCTTCTTCCAGGCCTACGCCAACGGCGATCGCACGGTGCTGAGCAGTTTCGCGGCCCGAGGCGTCTCGCTGACCGGGCTGGGCGGCGCCGTCGCCTTCGACTCGATAGCCAGTTTGCATGTGCCGCCCGGCGGCGCCAAACGGCAGATAACGGTAACCGTCATTTGGCAGGTTCCGAGCCAGGGTTCACCAGGCATCGCAAAAATCGAGATGACCTACCGCGTGTCGGTTCTCGCCCTCCAAAGCGGCAAATGGTACGTAAATGAAATCAGCGCGTCGACTGAGGCGGTGGGAGCCAAATGAGCTGGACAGTGACGGCTCATGTCGTCATGCCCGCATGCGCCCATAGCGCTCCCGCCCGGCTCGACGTCGTCGTCGCCCAGCCCGTCGTTCCCCGCGGGCCCGGGGCAGGTCGGCTCGCTCCCGGCCGACCGCCCCGTGCCCGGTTCGCACTACCCGTTGAATGGCCTCCTGATCCCGGAAGGGACGCCTTATGCACACTCACCTCATCGCTGCGCTGGGTCCCGTGGCGCTGAGCACGCAAGGCCTCGTTCACTACCTGCAGGGTTTGTTCGGGCCGCTGTTCCTCGGCGTCGTCGGGATCGTGGCGATCTTCTTCCTGTTCACCCGCGAGATCACCCGGTTCGTGCAGTTCCTCGTGCTGGCCGTGGCCATCGGGGTCGTCTTCTACACGCCCAGCATCGTGCAAGTGCTAGCCACCGGCATCGCCAACGCCCTCGGAGTCCACTGACCCCGTCCGGCCCGAAGGAGAGCCCCCGCAGTGGATCTTCCCACCTATACGAATATCTGGCGGATCGAAAAGAGGCTGTACAAGCTCTACGATTTCCGGTTGCCCGCGCCGTTGCCGATCACCTGGATTGCGGTTTTTGCCGGGATCACGGTCCCGTATGTGGTTTTCCTGGTTGCGATTGGATTGCCGTTTAACCACGACTTGGTATGGCTATATGTGCTGCCCCCTGGAGTGCTCACCTGGCTGACGACCCGGCCCGTCATCGAGAACAAGCGACTGCCGGAGCTGGTGAGCTCGCAGCTCCGGTACCTCGCCGAGCCCAAGACCTTCTGCCGGATGGCTCCCTTCGCGGAGAAGGATCACATCGCGCTGTCGGCCCGGGTGTGGCGCCGGGATCCGGCGCGGGCCCGGGCGAAGAAGGCGGCCAAGTCCCGGGGGCCAGCCAGGCTCCCCGAGACCGCACGGCCCGCCGCTGGACGACCGGCCGCCCGGGCCTCGGCCCAGGCGGCGGCCCCAGCCCCGGCGGCAGCGGCCCCGGCGGCATCCGCCGCAGCCGTAGCCGCCGCAGCCGTACCCGCCGCGGCGCCGCTGCCCACCCGGCGACCGCCCCGTCAGCCGGTGTCGGCGCAGGCGGCCGCGGAGTCGCCCGCGGCGAAGCCCGCCGCTCCGAGGGCACCAGCGACCCTGATGGTGCCGGTGTCGTCCCCCGTCCCGTCGACGTCGGAGCGGGCGGCCCCGCAGATGCCGGTGCCGCAGCGCGCGACGGCCTCGCCGGCGGTCAGGGGAACGCCATCGGGTCGGCCGTGGCCGGGAAAGGCGGAGCTCGATACCCCCGCGGGCGACCCCCGCCCGGCTGGGACCAGGCGGTCTGAGTGGCCGAGTCTCCCGGCCGAGCGCAGGCAGGAATCCAGGGCCCTGGAGGTATCGCACGATTCCGAGCCGGACCTCCGCGACCCAGCCGAGCCCCGCCCCGCTTCGCACGCGCCGCCCGCCTGGCCGCCGCCGACCGGGACCTTCCCCATCCCGGGCGCTCTCCCAGAGCCCATCCCCTTCCCAGAGGCAGGCCCGTTCCCCGAGGCAGGAGCCTTCCCTGAGGCAACAGCCTTCCCCGAGGCGGAGGCGAGCCCCATTCCCGAGGCAACCGCCTGCCCCGAAGCCACCGCCGCCTTCCCGAAACCCGAACCCGAACCCGAACTCGAGCCCGGGCGCGAGGCAGTGCCCGCGCCCGAGCCCACCGTCCAGCTAGAGCCGGAGCAGGAGCCCGCGCCCGCCCCGCTCGCGACCGCCTTCCCGGCCCCCGCCCACGTGGCGCCCGCCGCCGTGGTACCGGCCCCCGCGCCACCGGCCGCCCGGCGCCCGGCCGCCGGACGACCGGCCGCCGCGCGCCCGAGCCGCTCCATGGCGGCCCGGATGGCGTCCCTGTTCGTGGACCTGGCACCGGAGCGGCCGCTGCCCTCCGTCGAGCGGGCGCTCAGCGGGCCGGGCAGCAGCGCCGACCCGAGCTGGAACCGGCGGGTCAAGGTGGTATCCGGCGGTCAGGGGCCGGGCCAGCGGGACCTGCAGACGCTGGATCGCGACCGGGCCAGGCTGCCGCTGGGCGGTCCCCGCCTGATCGTGGTGCTCGGCTGCATCAGCGGCGCCGGGCAGACCACGATCGCCGCGACGACCGGCCTCATCCTGGCGGCCCTCCGGGATGTTCCCGTGGCGGCCCTCGACCTGAACCCGGGCGATACCTCGCTCGCCAGGCACATCGCGCCCGCCGCCTCGGTGACGGCACTGCTCGCCGGCGAGGTGCCGGAACCGCAGGATCACACCCCCGCAGACACCCGGCCGCTTCGCGGTGACTGGCGGGTGCGGCCCGTCCGCAGGCCGTCCGCGGCGCGGCTCGACGTGATCGCCGAGCCGGGCACCGATGGGCGCGCGCTCGACGCCCTTGACTACCGGCGGCTGGCCAGGGCCCTGGCCGAGCGGTACCGGCTGACCATGATCGACCCGGCGCCGTCGCGGCTGACCCGGGCGCTGTCGGTGGCGCACCAGCTCATCCTGGTCGTGCCCGCCAGTCCGGAGGCGGCGACCGCGCTCGCCAACACCCAGCAGTGGCTGGGTACGCACGGTTACGGCGAATTCGCCGCGCGCGCCGTCACGGTGATTAACGGGGTCAGCAGGCGGACCAGCGAGGACGTGCTACGGGTCGAATCCGTGGCCAGGGGCCGGGGCCGGGCCATCGTCCGGGTCCCGTGGGAGGACCAGCGGCCCGGATCCCCGGATGCGCTGTCCGCGCTCGACCCGCAGACCAGGCTCGCCTACACGGCTCTGGCCGGGGTGGTCGTCGCGGGCCTGGAGGCCAGGACCGTGAACCGGGCAGGCGCCGTACCGGGAAGGAGCCCCGGTGACCACTCGGACTAGCGGGTCCAGCCCGTCCCGGACCTCGAGGGGCCGGGCCCGGCTCGCCATCAGGTACTTCGACGACCGCGTCCTGCTCACCGACACCCACGCCTGGGCTTACTACCGGATCCCCTCGGTCTCCTACGAGTTCACCACGCCGGAGGAGCGGGAGGCGCTGGCGACGAACATCACCGTGGCGCTGGCCGCGATCAGGATGACCGACGCCGAGGTTCACCTCCGCATCGCGCACCGGTCCTACCCCGCGCACGCGTGGGCCACCGGGCTGGACGCGACCTCCGACGGCGGCCCGGGCTGGCGGGACTACCTGGAGCAGTCCTACCAGCATGTCTGGGCCAAGGACTACTGGGTCAAGGAGATCTACCTCGGCGTCCGGCTGGGTCAGCGGGGCATGCGGGCGCAGCTGACCGGCGGGATGCTGTCCCAGTTCATCGGCGCGTACCAGAAGGGCGAGCGTGGGCTCGGCCTCGGGGACGAGGCGGTCGGCTCGGCCGAGATCACCAAGTGGACCGAATCGGCGGAACGACTGGGCCGGGCGCTGAACGCCAGCGCGCTGGCGGCCCGCCACGCGAGCTCCGGCGAGATCGCCTGGCTGATCAGGCACACGCTGATGGCGACGACGGGCGAGCCCGCGCCGTCGGCGACCAAGCGCCGGCGGTGGGGCGCGGGCGAGATCGACGCCCTGTTCGAGGGGCAGGTGCATAACGGGCGGACCGTGCTGTGCCTGGAGCAGACGGGCGGGAAGTCCTACGCCGCGTTCTTGTCGTTCGCCCGGTTCCCCGACGTGATGTCGTTCCCCGACGGGGAGCCGTGGCTGCACTACGGCGATGCGCTCCCGTTCCCGGTCGAGATCAGCTCCCGGATGAAGCTCATCCCGCCGGCCAAGGCGAGCAAGGACGTCAGCCGGCGCCTCGCCCACGCCCGCGACATGGACCTGCACATCCGGGAGGCCGGCGCGGAGGCGCCCATCGCCCTGGCCGAGCAGATCGCCGCCGCCCGGATGCTCGAGCACGGGATCACCAAGGAGCGCCTGCCGTTCGTCTACGGCTGGCACCGCCTGATGGTGACCGCGCCGACCAGGGAGCTGTGCGTGCGCCGGGTGGAGGCGGTCGTCGAGCACTACCGGGACATCGGGATCGACGTGGTCAACTCCACGGGTGACCAGTTCTCGCTGTTGTGCGAGTCGCTGCCCGGCGAGCGGATCCGGCTGAGCTCCTACGTGCAGCGCCAGCCGCTGTACACGATCGCGGGCGGGATGCCGACCGCGACGGTGGAACTCGGCGACCGCATCGACGCGGGCTCGGGCTGGATCGGGCCGTACATCGGCGAGACCCTCGGCCGAGCGCGGTCCATCGTGCACTTCGACCCGCTGGTGGCCGCCGCCCGTAACCGCCCGACCGCCATCGCGATCACCGGCGAGCCCGGCGGCGGCAAGACGACGCTGGCCATGCTGCTCATCTACCAGCTGGCGCTCCGCGGCGCGACAGTCGCGGTGATCGACCCCAAGGGTGACGCCGAATCGCTGGTGGAATACCTGAGCCGGCAGGGCCGCAGGGCCCGGGTGCTGCCGCTCGGCACGGCCGCGCCGGGCCTGCTCGACCCGTTCTCCTTCGGTGTGGACCTGTCCGAGAAGCGGACCATGGCCACCGAGACGCTCCGCCTGCTGCTGCCGAGGATGAGCGAGGAACGCGAGAGCGCCATGATCCAGGCGGTCGGCGCGGTGGCCGGAACCGAGCGGCCGAGCCTCGGCAAGGTGGTCAGGTTCCTGGAGCAGGCCGAGGATCCGGCCTGGAAGAACACCGGCGCGGTCATGCGGTCAATCTCCGAGATGCGCCTGGCCAAGCTGTGCTTCGCCCCCTCGGTCGGCCAGCAGATCGACGCGGAGGGCTGGACCACGGTCTTCACGCTGGGCGGCCTCACCCTGCCCGACACCACGATCAGCCGCGACGACTACTCCTACGAGCAGCGGCTCTCGGTGGCCCTGCTCTACCTGGTGTCCCAGTTCGCCCGCAAGCTCCTGCTCGGCCTGGACCGGACGGTGCCCAAGGCGATTTTCCTCGACGAGGCCTGGGCGATCACGTCCACGCCCGAGGGCGCCAAGCTGGTCCCCGAGGTGTCCCGGATGGGCCGGTCGCGGAACACCGCCCTCATCCTCGTCTCGCAGAACGCCGGCGACCTGCTGAACGAGCAGGTGACCAACTGCCTGTCCGGGGTCTTCGCGTTCCGGTCCACCGAGCGCGGCGAGGTGGCGAACGTCATGTCGCTGCTCGGGGTGGCGCCGTCGGACGAGCACAAGGCCACCCTGCGCGCGTTGGGCAACGGCGAGTGCATCTTCAGGGACCTGGACGACCGGGCCGGGCGGATAGGGATCGACCTCGTCTCCGACGAGCTGAAGGACTGGATCGACACCAACCCGACGCGGGCCAAGCGCACCCAGCCGGACCCGAGGACCGCCAGGCGGCCCGGCGGGGACTCCTCGCCCCGGCCGCGCAGCCACCCCGCGGCCAGCGCCCCGGCGGCCGGGGCGTCCTCATAAAACTGCAGAACCAGGAGTCCCCCGATGCCCGTCCCGCCCGCCCCGTTCCAGCGCCACGCGCAGGACCGCGCCGACTCCAGGCCGCCCGGCCGCGTCGTGCGCTGGGCGCTGCGGGTGCTGCTGATCACGGCGGCCCTACTCGGTACCGCGAGCCCGGCCATGGCCGCGGTGCACTCGGTCGGCGGCTCCACCCCGGCCCGGACCGCGCACGTCGCTCATAGCGCGCACACCGCCCATGGCACACCCGGGACCTCGGCCGCCGGGACGGCCGTCCTGACCGCGAACCTGACCCCCGCGGTGCCCGGCGGGATCTGCCAGGTGCCGGGGATCGGCGACATCGGCGGGCTGATCGGGCTGTGCTCGCAGGGCTCGAGCGGGATCGTCGGCGACCTGAACAACATCTGCGAGCCCTCACTGCCGCAGCCCGAGCCGGCGACCGGCGGGATCGACGCGATGATCGAGCCGCCCGCCGGGTCGGCGGGCGGCCAGACGCTGTACGACAACTACGGGATCGCCGGCCAGTTCTGGGCCGCGCACGGCCTGCAGTGCTCCGACATGACCTCGCTGATCGGCAACAACGTGGCCGGGATGGTGTTCGACGCGGCCAAGTCCCTGGACCGGGTGACGATCACGGTCTACCAGTCGGCCGCGGGCAACAGCATCCTGACCTGGCTGCAGAACGCCGTGGACAAGCTCATCAGCGCCCTCGGCCGGGCCATCTACTTCCCCTATCTGGCTCCCGTCGTGATCCTCGGCGCGATGTGGCTGGCCTGGCAGGGCCTCATCCGCAAGCGCGCGACCCGGACGATCGAGGGAACGCTCTGGATGGTGGTCGCCGCCACCGCCGCGATCGCGTTGATCGGCAAGCCGGCCGACTTCACCGGGATCGGCACCAGCGTGGCCAACAGCACGACCGGGGTGCTCAACACGGCCTTCTCCAAGCTCCCCGCCCCGACCGGCGGCAACTGCCTGCCGGTGCAGGCGGGTGACCCGCAGAGCGTCACGGGCAGCTACGCCTTCACCTCGGGCAACGGCCTGGTGGACCAGAACGCCAACGAGCTGTGGTCGGTGCTGGTGTGCAAGCCGTGGCTGTGGGGGGAACTCGGCACGACGAATTACGCGGCCACCGGCAACGGCACGCAGAGCGTGGTCAATACCTACGGCAGGCAACTGCTGTGGGCGCAGGCGATCGCGGCCAACGAGACCCCGAGCACCACGCTGATCCAGGCCAAGCAGGCCACCTACACCGGCATCGCCACGTCCATCCAGCAGAACGACCCGGCGATCTACCCCCTGTTCCAGGGCAACCAGTGGACCACGCGGCTGGAGATCGCCTTCGCCGCCATGTTCGCCGCGCTGGTGGCCGGCCTGCTCATCCTGCTCATCTCGCTGACGCTGATCGTCCTCAAGCTCGGCTTCCTGCTCTTGCTCGTGGCCGGGCCGTTCTTCCTGATCATCGGGACCCATCCGGGATTCGGCCGCATCATCGCGATCCGCTGGTTCGAGATGCTGGTGGGTGTCCTGATGAAGCAGGTGGCGATCGCGATCGTGCTCAGCGTGCTGCTCTACAGCTACTCACTGATCATGGGCACGTCCGACGCGGCGCTCCCGTGGGCGCTCAAGATCCTGATGATCGCGCTGGTCACCATGGCCGTGTTCATCTACAGGAAGCCGTTCACCCACCTGTTCTCCGCGGTCGGCTACGGCACCCTCGGCGCCACCGAGCGGGCCGAGTACAGCCTGCGCGATGCGAGCACCACCTTCCGCAGGTCCACGCTCGAGGCCGCCAGCGTGGCCATCCCCGGGGTGGCGGGCTACCGGGCCGCCCGGTGGGCGCGGCGCAATCCCGGCCAGGCGGCGGCGCTGGCCACGGGCGCGGCCGGTATCACCAGTGCCGGAGCCGGTGCGGCCGTTCGAGCCGGGGCCGTCGCGTCGGGTGACGGGACCGCCCAGGGAGCGGGCGACGCGTACGCGTCGCGGTTGCGCCAGGATGCCCCGCCCGCGGCCGACGGGGACGGCGGGCCGAGTCCCCGCAGGCTGGCCGGTGTCTCAGCGTCGGCCAGGGGCCGGGTCGCGGCCGACGGCGACGGCGGCACCACCCGCACGGCCCCGCCACTGGACCTGCCGCCCAGGTCGGGTTCCGGGGGCAACGGGTCGTCGAGCGCGGCCTCGGGCTGGTCGCGCGGAGCGGGCCGGCCCGCGGCCGGGTCGGCGGGGTCCGCGCCCGCGCGGTCCCGCGCTGTCTCCACCGGCTCACCCCGATCCGCCGCCGGCGGCCCCGGCCCCGCCCCGTCCGGCGGCGGGACGGCGGGGTCCACGAGGTCCGGCCAGCCCAGCCCGGCCTGGCCGTCGACCGGCTGGCCCGGCGCCTCGACCCGGCAGCGGGCTCCGGTCCGGGGGACCACCGGGTCCGCCGGATCCAGGCCGAGGCCGTCCGCGCCGCCCGCCGAACCGCCAGCGTCTGGCCAGGGCGCGGGCGAGCGCGGCACCGAAGAATCCTCTCCCATGCCGTTCTGGCTGCGTCCGGTGCGGCGGGACAAATAGCAGGCGGTGACCATGGATCTCAGCCCCGGGCTGCAGAAGGCAGCGTTCTTCCTGATCGTGGTCGTCCTGGCCGCGCTCGGCTACTACCTCGTCGTCCCGGCCCTGACCCATTCGCACAGCCACAACCACGCCGCAGGCACGTCCAGCCCGGGGGTCGGCGCTTCCGCGCCGCCCGCCACCGCGGCCGCCCCGCCGCCGGCGGTGACGGCCTCGCCGGCGGCGGCCGAGGGTGTGAACATCTACTCCTGGCTGCCCTTCACGCAGCAGGACCTGGCTGACGCCGCCTCGGTGGCCACCCAGTTCACGGTCGACTACGACACGTACACCTACACGGAAACCCCGTCGCAGTACGTCGGCACCATGGGCGGACTGGTCACCGGCGAACTGGCCGCCACCCTCAAGAGCGCCTACGCCACCCCGGGGGTGGCCACGCTCAGGACCGGCGAGCAACAGGTCTCGACCGGGACCGCCGTGATCGATTCACTGCGGGCCTTCGGCCCCTCCAGCATGACGTTCATCGTCACGGCGGGCCAGCGGCTGGTCAGCGCGAAGGGCACCACCAGCGGCAGCACGCAGTACGCGGTCACCGTCACCGGTTCCGGCACGAGCTGGCAGGTGAGCGACATCGAATTGGAGTCAGCAGGAAATTCATGACGACCAGGCTCTTGTTCCGAGAGACCAAGCAGGGGAACGCAGGGCAGCGCAGGGTTCAGGGATCCCACCGGATCCTCGTCATCGTCATCATCGGGGTCGCGGGCGTGCTCCTGCTCGGCCTGCTGGCCGTGCCCGCCCTGATCGGCACCAACATGTTCTTTGCGGCGGGCGCCGGGTGCTCGGGCGAGCAGTCGGGTACGGCCGGGCAGCCGCCCGCGGGCGGGCAGGCCAAGTCGATCCCGGCCAACTACCTCTACTGGTATAAGCGCGTCGGGCAGCAGTACGGCGTGCCCTGGACGATCCTGGCCGGGATCGGGACGGTGGAGAGCGACAACGGCCAGACCACCCTGCCCGGGGTGCACAGCGGGTCGAACGCCTTCGGCGCGGCCGGGCCGATGCAGATCGGCATCGGCGGCGCGGCCGGCAACGTCTGGGGCGGGCTGCCGGTCCACCCGGCCAGCGAGGTGGTCAACGGCGTGGCCACCGATGAGGACGGCGGCCGCAACGCAAGCGTGTACGACCCCGCCGACGCGATCGCGGGCGCGGCGAAGTACCTGCTCGAAGCCCAGGTCACGACCAACCCGTCGGCGGCCATCTTCGCCTACAACCATCTGCAGTCGTACGTGCAGAGCGTGCTGTACTACGCGGGCGCCTACGCGGGAGGGAAGTACTCCGTGGTATCGGCCGACATGCCGTCGGGCAGTTCGGCGGCGGGCTGCGCCACGACGGCCGGGGGAGTGCCCCAGGTCATGGCGCCAAACCAGGCCGTGGCCACGGCCATCGCCTACGCCGAGCAGCAGCTCGGCAAGCCGTACCAGTGGGGCGCCACCGGGCCGGACGCCTTCGACTGCTCCGGCCTGGTCATGATGGCCTACCGGGCGGCCGGGATCGATATCGCCCGGACCTCGCAGGTGCAGTGGACGACCGAACAGCAGATCCCCGCCTCCCAGGTGCAGCCCGGGGACCTGGTGTTCTTCGCCGGCGCGGACGGCACGCCCACCTCGCCCGGCCACGTCGGCCTGGTCATCGGGAACGGCCAGATGATCGAGGCGTACGCGACCGGCTTCCCCATCCGCATCGCCAGCTATACCAACCGGGATCCGATCGGCTTCACCCAGCCGTGGACCCAGTAGGCCGGAAATGCGCCGCCGACGTGAAGCAGACCTGCAGGTGTGGGTGTGGTCCGGGCCGGGCGACGTCAGGTTGTGGGCGCTGGCTGCGGGGGTGCTGTGGGCGCCAGGTCGCCGGTCCGGTCCAGCAGGGGCTGGCAGCGGAGGCGGTCGGCGATGCCGCGGGCTTCGCCAGCGGCGATGGCGGCGGCGCTGGCGTCGGGTCGGCGGGTGAGGTACCAGGCGTGGTCGAGCAGGCCGTGGGCGAGGTGATAGGGGGTGGATTGCTCGCGCAGGCTGGTGATCGCCGCGGTGAAGGCGGCCGCGGCGTCCGGGTCACCGTGGGCGGCGGCCAGGCGGGCGCGCGCCAGGTCGCGTTCGGCCCGCAGCATGGGAGACAGGTGCCCGGGCTGATGGTCATCGAGCAGGGCGAGCAGCTCACCGACGGCGGCGGTGTCGCCGAGATCGTAGGCGGCGCGGGCGGCCAGCGGCCAGGCCCAGCGCAGGAGTTCGTTGCTGATCCCCAGGGCGCCGGCACGGGCGAGGATGGCCCGGGCGTGACCGAGCGCGGCGGCCGGCTGGCGACGGGCGGCGGCGGTGAAGCCCTCGGCCAGGTCGACCAGCCCCTGGTCCTGCGGTGTTTCGCTGGCGCGCAGGTCGGCTAGGCCGGCCAGCAGGGCCTGGGCGGCGGCGATGTCGCCGCGCAGCGCGGCCAGCAGGCCCTGGTAGCAGGTGAGGACCTCGTCGTCGGCCAGCGCGTCGGAGTCGGCGGCCTGGGTGAGCTCGGCGCCGGCGGCGTCCCAGTCGCCGAGCATCAGCAGCGCCATGGCCAGGTTGACGGTCGCAGTGGCCAAGCCGTACCGGACGCCGGCCCGGCGCGCGTGCCCGGCGGCGGCCCGGGCGGCTTCGGCCGCCGCCGCGGGATCGGTGCCCGCCAGGAGGTCTGACAGGTTGCCCAGGGCTGTTGACAGGCGCGCGCCGTCGCCGGCCAGGCCCGCCAGCCGCGTGCTCTCGCGCAGGTAGGCGGCCGCCTCGATGCGCCGTTCGGCGTGGGCGAGGTGGATCCCGCGGGTACTGAGCAGGCGGCTGAGCTGGTCGTCGTCGGCGCCGAGAGCCTGGCCGAGGGTCAGCGCCTCGGCCGACACTCGGTCCGCGTCGGGCGACCCGGCGAACACCTCCACGGTCGCCAGGTTGTGCAGGGCGTCGACGGTGTCGGTGTCGGGATCGGCCCGCAGCACCTCGACGGCGGCGGTGAGCTGCTCGCGCGCCTGAGCCAGCCGGCCCCACCGGCGCAGCGCCAGCCCGGCGATGGCCTGGGCGCGGGCCGCGGCCCGGGCCTGCCCGGACTGCCGGTGGTCCTCGCGGGCCTGGGTCGCCAGCTCGACGGCCAGGGCCCAGTCACCACTGGTGATCGCGGCGGTGGCGGCGCGTTCCCACAGCAGCCCGGCCGGCGGAAGCCCGGGCGCTCCGGGCGGGTCGGCCACGCTGAGGTTCGCGGCCGCGGCGTAGCTCGCTGCGGCGCGGGCCTGGGCGCCAGTCCGTTCGGCGCGCTCACCGGCCCGGATCAGCGCGCTGATGGCGTGGCCGCGGATCTGGGCGGTATCAGGATCATCTGGGATGGCGGTCAGGGCGTCGAGGTAGTGCCGGGCGATCACTTCGGTCACCTCCTCGCCGTCGCCAGGGAAGACGGCGCGCAGGTGACCGGCTACCGTCAGGTGCCGGGCCTTGCGGTCCCGGCGGGACAAGGTGCCGTAGGCGACCTGCCGCAGCAGGTCCTGGGCGAACCCGTAGCTGCCCCGCTCCGGGGACAGCGGGTCGGCGGACACGCTGAACACCTCGCGGCGCACTAGCTCGGCCAGCGCCGCCCGCACCACGGCCTCATCCTGCCCGGACACCGCGATGAGCGCCTCGGCCGGGAACGTGCTGCCCAGCACCGCCGCGTCGGCTACCAGCCGCCGCACCCCGGAGTCCAGCGCGTCCAGCCGGGCGGCCAGCAGCGCGTGCAGGCTGTCCGGCACCGCCAGCTTCCCGATATCGCTGGTCAGCCGGTAGGTCCCCTCGATCGGCTGCACGATGTCCCGGTCGATCAGCGACCGTACGGTTTCCACCGCGAACAGCGGGATGCCCTGGGCCTGAGCGGTGATCTTGGCCCGCGCCGCCGAGGGCATCCCGGGCACCAGCGCGTCCACCAGCTGGTCCATCGACGCCGCATCCAGCGGGTCCAGCGTCAGCGCGGTCCGGTTCCGGCCGGTGCCGAACCCCGGCCGGGCCTGGCCGAGCTCGGGCCGGGCGAACACCAGCACGTATGCTGGCAGGTCCCGCACCCAGTCGATCAGGTGATCCAGGAAGTCCAGCAGTCCCGCGTCGGCGTACTGGGCGTCCTCCACCAGCAGCACCACCGGCCGTTGCGTCGCGAGCCGCTCGAAGAACAGCCGCCACCCGGCGAACAGCTCCTCCCGGGACAACGCATCCCCGCTATCCTCCGCGAACGCGACGCCGAGCAATCGGCCCAGCCGCACCCCCACGTACCCGCGTTCACCAGAGTCGGGCATGTACCGGTTCAGCCCGGCGGCCAGCTTGCCCGCCGCGACCTCGGCTGGGTCTTCCTCGGCGATGCCCAGCCGCTGCCGGACGATCTCGGCCAGCGCCCAGAACGCCACCCCCTCCCCGTACGACAGGCACCTTCCCCGGTGCCACCACACCAGCGCCTTCAGCCCGTCGGCGTACTTTTCGAACTCCCAGCCCAGCCGCGACTTGCCGACGCCGGCCGGCCCCGACACCAGCACCAGGCGCGGCACTCGCCGGTCTACCGCCGCATGGAACAGGTCCCTAATCGTGCGTAGCTCGGCATCCCGGCCGGTCAGTGGCGCCTCCAGCCCGTCCACCCGCTGGCTCCCGCCCACCGCCGCCAGGACCCGGGTCGCCCGCCACAGCTGCACCGGCTCCGTCTTGCCCTTCAACGCGTGCTCGCCGGCATCGTCGAATCCGACCGCGCCGCCCGCCAGCCGCTGCGTCGCCCCGTCGGTCAGCACCGAGCCCGGCCCGGCCGCCGCCTGGACCCGCGACGCGGTATTCACCGCATCCCCGGCGACCATGCCCTCACCGATCGCGCCCAAGGTCACCGCCACTTCGCCGGTCACCACCCCCGCCCGCGCCGCCAGCCCCGGCACCTCCGCCTCATTGCCCAGCTCGGCCACCGCGCCCACCAGGTCCAGCGCGGCTCGTACCGCCCGCTCCGCATCCCCCTCGGTGGCCGCGGGGGTGCCCCATACCGCCATCACCGCATCGCCGATGAACTTCTCCACCACCCCGCCGTACCGGGTGATCACCGTCCGCGCCACCGCGAAGTATTGCGACAGCAACTCCCGGACCGCTTCGGGATCCCGCGCCTCCGACAGCGGCGTGAACCCCACCACGTCACAGAACAGCACCGAGCACACCCGCCGCTCCGCCGCAGGCTCCCGGCTCCGGCCCAGGCCCGGGACTGTCGCGGGCAGGGACGGCGCAGCCGCGGACGGTGCGGGCGTGACCTCAGCCAGGGCGACGCCGCAGGTCCGGCAAAAGCGATGCCCGGCAATAACCGTCGCACCGCAGGATGGGCAGCCCCCGACCGGAGCCCCGCATTGCCCGCAGAACCGGTTGCCGTCGTCCAGGGTCGCACCGCACCGTCCGCACCCCACGCCACGCTCCCCATGCTCAGCACGTTAACCCTGGTCAACCCTCATGTAACCGACATTGTAGGTCCTGACCGCCGAGCCGGTAATAACCCTGAAGGCCCGCGCGGTTTCTTTGTTTTGCTAAGGGCCGCAGCGTTGACAGGGCGCCCTAGACGTGTCACGTCCGTGGGGTCGGCTCCGGGGCCGTCGTCACGAGGCCGAGGTGCGCGGCGTGGCCCACGGGCTGGTCTCCGCGCGGTCGAGCAGTGGCTGGCAGCCCAGCAGGGCGGCGATGCCGGCCGCTTCGCCCGCCGCGGCTTCCGCGGCCTCGGCCTCGCCGCGGGCGGCCAGGTAGACGGCGTAGTCGAGTAGCCCGTGGGCCAGGTGGTAGGGGGTAGAGCGCTGGCGCAGCCCGGCGATCGCGGCGGCGAACGCTGGACCGGCGTCCGGGTCGCCCCCGGCGGCCAGGCGGGCGCGGGCCAGGTCGCGTTCGGCCCGCTGCATCGGGGCGAGCCGCCCGGGCCGATAGCCGTCGAGCAGGGCAAGCAGCCCGGCTTCGGTGGCGGTGTCACCGAGCTCGTGCGCGGCGCGGGTGGCCAGCGGCCAGGCCCACCGTATGTCCTCGGCGCTGATCCCGATGGCGTCGGCGTGGTCCAGTGCGGTGCGGGCGTGGAGCAGGGCGGCGGCGGGCTGCCGGAGCGCGTCGGCGGTGAACGCCTCCGTAACCGCGATGAACGCCTGGTCCTGGGGATCTTCGCTGGCCCGCAGATCTCCCAGCCCAGCCAGGCCCGCCTGAGAGGCGTATATGTCGCCGCGCAGCGCCGCCAGCCAGGCTCGCTCGCAGGCCAGGAACTCGATATCGGCCAGCCCGTAGGCGTCAGCCTGGGCCAACTCGGCCGCTGCGGCGTCCCAGTCGCCAGTCATCAGCAGTGCCTGGACCAAGTTTCCGACCGCAACCGCAAGGCTCCTGCGCGCTCCGGCCCGGCGCGAGTGACCGGCGGCAGCGCGGGCCGCTTCCGCGCCGGCGGCGGGGTCGGTGCCGGTGACCACGTCGGACAGGTTGAGCAGCGCGCGGCCCAGAGAGAAACTGTCACCGGCCTGCCCGGCCAGCCGGGCGGCCTCGCGGTAATAGGCGGCCGCCTCCGGTCTCCGCCCGGCGAAGACGTGGCAGGTCCCGCGGGTGGTGAACAGACCGGCCAGGGTGGCCTCGTCCACGGCCAGGTCCTGGCCCAGGGCCAGCGCTTCGGCAGACAGCGTCTCCGCCGCGGGTGACCCTGCGAACACCTCCAGCCTCGCCAGTTCGCCCAGGGCCCGGACGGTGTCAGCGTCCGGGTCGTCCCTCAGCACCGCCAGAGCAGCGGTGAGCTGCTCGCGTGCCTGAGCGTGTCGGCCCCACTGCAGCAATGTCTGCCCGGCGATCACCTGGGCGCGGGCGGCCGAGCGGGAATCGCCCTCCTGCCGGTACGCATCCGCGGCTTGGCCGGCCTGCTCGGCCGCCGTAGCCCAGTCGCCATTGGTGAAGGAGGCCTCGGCGGCGTGTTCCCACAACACGGCAGCGGCCGCCGTCTCCCTGCCTCCGTCATCGGCCTGGGTGAGCCGGGCGGCGGTGGCGTAGCTGGCGGCGGCCCGGGCGGGCGCGCCGGTGCGGACGGCCCGGTCGGCCGCCTGGGTCAGCGCCGCGGTGGCCTGGCTGCGGATCTGCCCACCGTCGGGGTCATCGGGCACCGCATCCAGCGCGTCCAGGTAGTGCCGGGCGATGACCTCGGCCACTTCCTCGCCGTCGCCGGGAAACACCTGCCGCAGGTGCGTGGCCACCGTCAGGTGCCGGGCCTTGCGGTCGCGGCGGGACAGCGTGTCGTAGGCGACCTGCCGCAGCATGTCCTGGGCGAACCCGTAGCTTCCCCGCTCCGGGGACAGCGGGTCGGCCGACACGGACAGCACCTCGCGGCGGAGCAACTCGGCCAGCGCCACCCGGACCGCGGCCTCGTCCTGCCCGGAGGTCGCGATCAGCGCCTCGGCTGGGAACGTGGTGCCCAGCACCGCGGCGCCGGCCACCAGCCGCCGCACCCCGGAGTCCAGCGCGTCCAGCCGGGCAGCCAGCAGCGCGTGCAGGCTATCCGGCACCGCCAGCTCCCCGACATCACCGATAAGCCGGTAGACCCCCTCGACCGGCTGCACGATGTCCCGGTCGACCAGCGACCGGATCGTTTCCACCGCGAACAGCGGGATCCCCTGCGCCTGGGCGGTGATCTTGGCCCGCGCCGCCGGGGGCATCCCGGGCACCAGCGCATCTACCAGCTGGTCCATCGACGCCGCGTCCAGCGGGTCCAGGGTCAGCGCGGTCCGGTTCCGGCCGGTGCCGAACCCCGGCCGGGCCTGGCCCAGCTCCGGCCGGGCGAACACCAGTACGTACACCGGCAGATCCCGCACCCAGTCGATCAGATGATCCAGGAAGTCCAGCAGCCCGGCGTCGGCGTAGTGGGCGTCCTCCACCACCAGCACCACCGGGTCCTGGGCCGCCAGCCGCTCGAAGAACAGCCGCCACCCGGCGAACAGCTCCTCCCGGCTCAGCGGCCCCCCGCTGTCCCCCGTGACCGCGACGCCGAGCAGCCGGGCCAGCCGCAGCCCGGCGTAGGCTCGTTCCGCTGGGTCGGGCACGAACCGGTTCAGACCCTCCGCCAGCTTGTCCGCCGCGGCCTCGGCCGGGTCCTCCTCGGCGATGCCCAGCCGCTGCCGGACGATCTGGGCCAGCGCCCAGAACGCCACGCCCTCCCCGTACGACAGGCACCGGCCCCGGTGCCACCACGTCTCCTCCACCAAGCCGTCAACGTATTTCTCGAACTCCCAGCCCAGCCGCGACTTGCCCACGCCAGCCGGGCCGGACACCAGCAGCAGCCGCGGCACCCGCCGCTCCACCGCCGCGTGGAACAGGTCCCTGATCGTGCGCAGTTCGGCGTCCCGGCCGGTCAGCGGCGCCTCCAGGCCGTCCACCCGCTGGCTCCCGCCCACCCCGGCCAGCACCCGTGTCGCCCGCCACAGCCGCAGCGGCTCAGCCTTGCCCTTCAGCTGGTGCTCCCCGGTGTCGGCGAACCCGACCGCGCGGCCCGCCAGCCGCTGCGTCGCCCCGTCGGTCAGCACCGAACCGGTCTCGGCCGCCGCCTGCACCCGCGATGCGGTGTTCACCGCATCTCCCGCCACCATCCCCTCCCCGACCGCGCCCAGGGTCACCGCCACCTCGCCGGTCACCACCCCCGCCCGCGCTGCCAGCCCCGGCAGCCCCTTCTCCGCTCCCAGCTCGGCCACGGCGCTCACCAGGTCCAGCGCGGCACGCACGGCCCGCTCGGCGTCGCCCTCGGTGGCAGCCGGGGTGCCCCACACGGCCATCACCGCGTCGCCGATGAACTTCTCCACCACCCCGCCGTACCGGGTGATGACCGTCCGGGCCACCGCGAAGTACTGCGACAGCAGTTCGCGGACCGCCTCCGGGTCCCGCGCTTCCGACAGCGGGGTGAACCCCACCAGGTCGCAGAACAGCACTGAGCACACCCGCCGCTCCGCCGCCGGTTCCCGGCCCGGCCCGGGGACCACCGTGAACGGGACCGGCACGGCCGCGGACGGCGCAGGCGTGACCTCAGCGAGGGCGGCGCCGCAGGCAGGGCAAAAACGATGCCCGGTAACAACCGGCGTACCGCAGGACGGGCAGCCCTCCACCGGAGCGCCGCAATGCCCGCAGAACCTGTCGCCCTCCTCCAGGGTCGCACCGCACCGTCCGCACCCCACGCCACGCTCCCACGCTTAGCACGTTAACCCTGGTCAAACGCTCACGTAACCGACATTGTAGGTCTGGCGGCCAAGCTAGTAATAGCCCTGAAGAACCAAGCGCTTCCTCCGTTTTGCTAGGTCCTCAACGCTAACGGAGCCCTTCGCAGCGTCACAGCCGAAGGGCTGGCTGATCCGCGCACAGAGGTGCCGAATGCCCTGACGGTCCCTATGCGCTCCGATTCGGCAGGGAGCTTGGCAGTAAGGCGACCTACGCTGATCACCCTGCGTGACAGTGAGGTGCTCTCCCAGATCGCCAACAGCGGGCAGCCCGCTCCGCCCGCCGCACCCGATCACTGAGGAAAATGACAGATCGGTGAGAAGAAGCCGACGGCAGATCGATGAGAAAGCCGGCATCGAGCCAGGCCAGGACAAGGCCGGATGACAAGAAGGATGAGAACCTACACCGGAAATGCCGCCGTCGTGAACCATATAGTTCTCATCGGAAATGGCGACTTCTCAGATAAGTTGACGCCTTTCTGGCGCCTGCGGGCACCAAGGTGACGGCGACTGTCCGGTCCCGGTGAAGGTGTCAGATTCTCACTAGATGTGCAGGCATCCCGGCGCTTTCTCACTTTCGCCGACAGGTCCTGTTACGCGGTGCGCGGAACCGCTGCCGCGGCGGCTCGCCAGCAGCCCATGCTGGAACGATGGGCGAAGACCTTGGCTTCGGCGGCGAGGTCGCCGGTTTCTATCACCAGTACCGGCGCGGGTACCCGCCGGCCGTGATCGACGCGCTCATCGGTGCCTTCAGCCTGACCGGAGATGACGTCGTCATCGACCTTGGCTGCGGGACCGGGCAGCTCACCTTGCCGATCGCCAGCCGGGTGCGTGCCGTCACCGGGGTGGACCCCGCACCGGACATGCTGGCCCGCGCCCGGCAGGCCGCCGCTGAACAAGGCGTTAAGAACGTGAGCTGGCTGCTGGGCGCCGACACCGACATCCCGGCGCTGGCAGCACTGCTTGGCAGCCGCTGCGCCGGGGCGGTGACCATTGGTCAGGCCCTGCACTGGATGCGCTACCGCGAGCTGATCCCCGCGCTGGTTCCGCTGCTGCGCGCGGGCGGCGGGGTCGCGGTGATCACCAACGGCACACCGATGTGGCTGCAAGATAGCCCCTGGTCACGGGCGCTGCGCGGCTTCCTCGAACAATGGCTGGGCGCCCCCGCCAGCAGTACCTGCGGCACCGATGACGAAAGCCAACAGCGCTACCGCGACACGATGACGCAGGCCGGACTTGTCGTGACTGAAACCAGCTGCGCCTACACAGACGAGCTCGACCTCGATCACCTCGTCGGCGGAGTCTATTCCGCGTTGCCGGCCCGGCGGCTGCCCGCGCCGGACCAGCGGGCAGAATTCGCCGACCAGATCCGCCGCGCCGTGGCACCGCACGCACCATTCACTGAGCCCGTCCCCGTGAGGATGCTGCTCGGCCGGACAGGTACGCCCGGCGATCACAAAGAGCGCCAACTCGGCTGAGACAAGATTCCGCTGCTGTCTCAAACCATCTGGCATACGCCCAGCTCACGCGAAGATCAACAGACGGGAAACTGAGACCGGACAGCGACCACCCCGGTGCCAGAACCGAGCGCCCAGCATCCACCACCAGCCGGTGGCACCGC
>Ga0187819_10000482_pt1 | contig 19831 bp, 16 predicted proteins | sample NC_wetland_sal_i_15_FD_132411 | JGI IMG/M metagenome (GOLD analysis project Ga0187819, IMG submission 132411) | Wetland sediment microbial communities from Neuse River Estuary, North Carolina, USA - SO4_4 | ecosystem: Environmental > Aquatic > Freshwater > Wetlands > Sediment | place: USA...
AAATCGCTCGATCACTGGCCCGATCTCGGCAGCGACCTGGATCTGTACACGATTGCCAACTCGGCTGATGTACTGCGACTGATGACGCGGAGTTTCGAGGCACAACTTGCGCCGCGGAGTTGGGGAGATCACCTGGCGTGCAAGTGGAACTTCGTTATACCCGGATTACCCGAGGCGGTTGAGATTCACATCGGCCGCCTAGGTCAAACCGGAGAACAGGTTGGAATCGCCAAGTCTCTCGCCAGACGCGCTAGGCTCGCTCTTTTTGAAAACCACCTGTTTCGGGTGCCAGCTGCCGCGGACCAGCTGATGATCTCTACTTTGCAACGGATGTACCGTCATTTCTATTTCCGGCTGTGCGACATCGTAGACACTGGCTCGCTGTCGGAAACGGGCTCCCTCGATTACGAGGATCTGCGCTTTGCGTCCAAGGCTGCCGGGATATGGAAGGGCGTAGCGAGTTATCTTGCGATTGTATCGGACTACCTGAAGCACTACCGTGGTAAGGGTCTTGATCTCCCTGCATTCGTGAGAGTGGCAGCACGATTCGGCGGCGACGAACTTCACTTCAGTCGAGGTGTCTTGCGCATCCCGATTATGCCGCAATCCGCTATGCTCTATGGCTCGGAACTGACTACTTTGCTGCTCAATCGGGAGTTAAGCAACAGCGTCCGACTTAGTTTGTGGCCATGCCTAGCAACTGCCGCCACGGTGGGGCAGAAGATTACGGGAAGTGATAAGGGAATCTGGTAGCCCGACGATCCGCAGCGCTGGACCTGACCAAGAGCCGGTTGGAGCTGACACTCACTGGCCGGGTTGCCCCGCGTAGTACCCACTCCGAGTTCGAACGGTTAGTTTGCCATAGCCTGGCGCCCGCGCTCTCACCTCGATAGCGCGGTATCCACCATCTCGATTGCGGTTGGTTGGTCTGTAGCCGATCGTGTACTGACTGTGAATGTCGTGCGCCACGACCCGAGTAATTTCGTCAACTTCGTCGAGGTATTTTGGGAAAAAGGCAACCCCACCCGTAACTCCGGCCAGACTCTGCAGGGCTGCGATGTCCGACTTCTGAAGGTCGTCTCCAAGCAGCCCGATGGCATAGAGCGTCGGCCCATTTTCCTGTTGCAAGCGGCGCATAGCCTCGCGCAATGTTGCTTGGCTAGCATTGTCCCGGCCGTCAGTGACTACCAGCAAAACCCTTCGCTCGACGCGGGTATTGTTCTTCAAATGGACAGCGGAAGCAAGAATGGCGTCATAGAGCGCCGTGGTACCCTTCGTCGAGACTTTCTGCAGAGCCCTCTGGAGAAGGTTGGCATTGGAGGTGAAGTCCTGATCGAGATAGGAATCGGTACTGAAGTTAACTACAAAGGTTTGGTCATTCGGATTGCCGGCTCGAATCAGATTGAGCACTGCCTGATTCACTTTGTCTCGATTTTCGCGCATGGAGCCGGAGTTGTCGATGACGACACCCATAGCCACCGGAGTGTCTTCACGGTGAAAGGAGGTGATCGCCATTGGCGTTCCGTTCTCAAGGATCTTGAATGCTGATTGCTCGAGATTGGTAACCAGGCGGCGCTGCTCATCCACGACGATAGCGTGCAAGATCACTTCCTGCACTCGTGTCCTGAACACGAAGACGTCGCTCTGATCGGACTTCTGTTTGGCCGGTTTCTCCTGCGTTGTCGTGCCATTGCTCTGAGGCGCAGGCGCAGCATCGGATGCTGGGACTGATTGTGCGACGCCGGTTGCACTTGCGCCAGATGGAATCGAAGAGGAAGAGGAGGTTTGACCCTCGACTTCAAGGGTCACCAGCATGAGTAAGAAGCAAACGCCGACAAGCGCCGCCGAGCACAGTCGGAATGCAGTTGAGGACACAGGAAACTCCTGATCGTCGTGGTTTTTGTTGTGATCGATATATTTTGCGTTGGAGCTCATCGATATCCATGTCCAAAGCACAAACGCAAGAAACACTCGGTCCAAGCTCTGTCGAACCTTATGTTGTGGACCTATTCCGTCTGTGCCACCGTACAGATGCCATCGGCGTCGTTGAACGGGGGGTCTGGAAACCGGCGGAGTACTACCGCTCGGCCCTCCCCGCAACACAAAGAAATCGGGCTCAGATAGCAAACGACGATACGGTTTCTCAGCCTGAACACTAGAAATCAAGGCGAACGCCCTGCACACCCTTCTTCACGAAATCGAGAACGCGGGCGGCATGATAGGAAACGTCAATAATTCGACCGCTTACGAAGGGGCCACGATCATTAAACGCGCACTATCACGGTCTTGCCATTGCTCAGATTGGTCACCTGCACAAGGGTGCCCAGTGGCAAGGTCGCATGTGCGGCGGTGAGGGCATTCATGTCAAAAGGCTCACCGCTGGCCGTGGCTTTTCCGTCGTACTGCTCCCCATACCAGGACGCAGAACCCACCTGGAACGACTTGCGGGGGACTGAAGGGCTGGTCTGGGTCGACTCTTCGTCGCTCTTCCCTTGCGGAGATTGAGTTCGCTCTGACCCTGAACGGATCGGTTCCCGTCCAGCTCCAGCTCCGATGCTAGCCACCACCAGCAGGGCGCCCAGTCCGCGAGCAAACCGTCGTCGCATTACACCCCCACGCCCAGGAAGCCCCCGCCAAACCAGAATCGACGGGGGCTTCAAGAAGGAACAAGTGGAGCTGAGATTGTTCCTAGGTTACACGTGTTTGCCGTATTGGCAACTGTCAACAATTGCAGCACCATGTCCATTTACCTGACCGGTTCTTCATCTGGTTAGTCGCCTCGACTGTAACAGCCGTTGAGAACAGATGGGACGAGAAGGGCCATCTCGGACGGGATGCCGTGCGCGGTGCGGTTCTTACTCCCGATAGAGGACTAGCAACACTCCCAGCAGCATCATGCCGCTTGGCCAAACGTAGGGGACGAAGCGGCGGCGCCAAAACTCACCGTCAGAAACGAGTTTGAAGAGGGCTACTCCCACGCCAACGATCATGAACCAGAAGTGTTCGCGCTCGACCAGTAGCATGGAGGGTGTCATGTGGTGATGATGGCGAGAGGAAGTATTGGCGAGAGCCGCATCGTTACCCAACAAGGAGGGATGATCTGCGGAGCCATCCATGGTCGTGCTGGAGTGATCCATATCCATCATCGAGAGGTCCATACCTGGCATGGGATCCGATGCCTGGTGAATGGGCGCCTTCCCGTCTGGGCCGAGGGCAGGATCGATTAGGTACGCTCGGGCTTCCGGCGAATTCGCGCCTCCGCTGGCGGTGTGATCGTGGACGAGGAGGAGGGCCGCACCGACGATGGCGAGGACGGGGAATGCCCAGGCCCGCCAGAATCGATTGAGGGAGCGCCGCGCGCGGAGATACTCGACAACGCCAATCGCCATAAGCAGCATGGCATAAATCTTGTGCTGTCCAGCTTCGTGGTCGTGGTGCAGAAGCCAGGTCCAGGTCATGTTGCCGCGCGGCCAGATTTCAGCGTCACTCCACAGAGCCAGGAACAATCCGATCAGTAGAAACAAGGCTGGCCAGAAATAACGCAGACCCCCGAGATTCGGATACAGAATTGAGACTAGGCCTAGGCATCCGACTCCAATCAGTGCCCATCCCGCGACGTGGTGGTTGAACTCCGAAGGAGCCTTATTGGGGTCCACGGATGCGGCAGAGTTGGGAGTTGAAACCGCAGTCAGGTCTTGGCCGAAAGCCCTGGCCATGAAAGCGTTGTCTGCAAGCCTGTCCAGCCCCGCAAGACTGAGCCAGAGAACTAAGACACAACGTATCGCACGCATGCACACCTCGGCTGTGATATTGCATCTCCAGCGCCAACAACTGCCGACACTTTTAACTTCCCATTCTCATGTGCACTTCTCACTTCACAACTTCCACTGAGATTCCAGGGGAGGAGTATGGTTTCCCTCGGGGCATCGTCTTTCTTAGAGTCGCCGTCCCTAGTTCTCTGGTTTCAAAAGCACACGAAGGGAGGCTAGCGCGCTGTAGACGTCCTGGAGACTGGCAGATTTAACGGGGCAGGTGCATACAAGGGCGATTTAGGGCAAATTGTCTGTCTTGTGAGTTATATCTTCGAATCCGGCGGTTGGATGCGGGTATAACTCGGAGGTGGATTGACCCTGCTGCAACAATGGGCGGAGAGATTCGACAGAAATACCGATGCTGCCACCAGAGAACCCGTCAATGTAAGCAGAATTAACGCCTATGACTTCGCCGCTTGAGTTGAAGACCGGCCCGCCGCTGCCGCCGTGCGCTGTGGCAGCATCATAGATCAGCGTGTCGCCAATCACATCGCCCAGATGCCCGCAGGTGCTCAAGGGACGAATCAGAGATCTTGCGGCTAACGTTCTAGCCGCAATGATGTCGCTGAGCTGATAGGCGAGAAGCTTGTTAATGGAAGCGGGGGACTTTGCAGCCATTCCGGCGATACCCATGGGATAGCCGACCACGTCGATGAACTGTCCGATAGAAGCGGGTGATTTCGCTAGAGGCAGGATAGGGAGCCGACGGAGGACTTCGGAGTCTTTCGCTCGGAGGACAGCAAGATCGGAACTCTTCGAAACAGACGCTTTCGACAACTGGACTGGCGTCAACGAGCCAGGAAAAAAGACAACGAGAGTCTCGATCGTGGGGGTGGCACCGCGCTGGATCAGCCTTTCGGCGGCTGAGTCTCCATACCAAGGCTCCGCTATGTGGCGGTTCGTGGCCAATAAATGGTCGCCAACCAGGAAACCTGTGCCTGAAATGCGTGCCCTGATTTCCGGACGCTGATTTGCAAAGCCTACATGATAGACGCCAAAAACGTAGCCGATCGAATTGCGGTAGCGGTTCAGTACGAGGGCGGGCATTGATTGTTCTTGCCTGAGCTGTCTTATTTGTGCAGTCAACTCATGAATTTGGGTTCGCAGATCGTCGCCCGATGCTCGCAGGGCAGCCATTGGGCCATACAGAGCTATGGCAATCGCCCCCATGATCATAAAAGCTACCGCGACCAGTTGCCTTGCGCGGCGCCGATTGCCGCAAACGACGGTGTTGAACCTGTGGGCCTGACCTTCCATCATTGATGAGTCCGACATTTTAGGTGATTCTGGGGTTGCTCAATTTAACTTTCTATCCGCGTTTTGAAGCGCCAGTCGACGTGGTTGCGCTCAATACGAGTCAGCATTGTTCACATCTCTCTTGCCTCACGACAATGTCACGCCAGCAGTTCCGTTCGGGTATCCATTCGCGTCGGTACGTCAAGAGAAAGAGAACTTCCTTCCACTCCCCTATAGGTGTGCGCCATACCATAACCGAGTACTCCACTGCCCTTGTTCTCCTAGCATCGGAATTTGAGGATCGGCTCGGCGCAATCCCGACCCGGAGTTGCAGCGTGCCGTCAAGCACGCACCCCCTCAACAGGTGGGAGGACCGAGCCATGCAAGAGAATAGGTCTTGTGTAGCCCGACTGTCGTTGCTTTGGAGCAGTAATCTTGCATGGTATTGTCGCTTGAAAAATTCCATAAGGACGTTTCGGTTCCGCCGTCCGCGTAAACAGATTGGATGAGAGCTCCGGTCCTCGAGCGGGATGCCGGTACGCTCCCAAGTTATCGGCATGCTCAAAGCACATATAGAGGGAGACTGGCAGTGAGGAAGGTTACCATCGCAGCGGCGAAGCAGAGCAGGGTTGTTTCCCATTAGGAGCTGACGATCGGGGTAGATCTGGGAGATCGTTCCAGCTGGTACTGCGCGGTGGATAAGACTGGCAACGTGCTGTTGGAACAACGCCTGAGCAGACCCTGGCGCGACCCGCGAGTGTCGATCCGCAGTTGCTGTGTCCGGTGGCGCAACGTAGCGCGCAGACGAAGGCCAATCTGACCGTGATCCGGGCGCGAGCCGGACTGGTATGCGCACACGAACCGCGCTGGGACTATGGCGAGTGGGCTGGCCGAGTCGTACGGGGAACCGCTTCGCGGCCGCAAAGCGAAAGATTGCGGCGTGGCGGAAGGAATACAACGAGGAGCGACTACACAGCAGCTTGGAATATAAAACACCGAAGGAGTTTGCAGCGCAGGCGAGAAGCTTCTTCACGCATTCAGGCATCAACAGAGTGGCCCTGCCACATCCGCAGTAACGAACTCACTGCGACAGGCCACTGGCCCCTCGCGCACCCCCATCCCGCGTCAAGCCGGAGATGGAACAGAACTAAAGTTGTCGCATTCCTACGTGAACGAAAAGCGGGAGACAGGCCACAGGGCTGCCTAACGGACAAGGTCAATGATAACTTGATCTCGAATTAACGATGAGAACCTTAGAAGCCAGATTCTTCACGGTCACCGCGAAGGTGCATAGTAACCTTGCTTTGCATGAATCGCGCACCGCGGCAATCCCTTCGGTAGTGACAATTTTACTTTAATCTTGTGCCATTTACCGCCGGATGTAGCGCTCACCGGGCGATACCCTATCACATATTGGTTTCGCAGTTCCACTCCGATCCTGGTGGCGGCGTCTACCAGGTCCTTAAAATTATCAACGGTGAACATCCGCCCTCCAGTTTCCTCGGAGATTTCACTCAGAAGGGCAGGACCCATTTGCTCCTCGATCGTGCTGAAATAGCGATCGTAGATGCCGATGGCATAAAGGAGCGTGTCACCTTCTCTCACCGCAGATTTAATTTCCCGTTCATGATAGCGACTATGATTATCACCACCGTCGGAGATTATCAGCAATGCCTTTCTCGCATACTTCGCCTGTCGCATTTGTGTGATCCCGAGATAGATCGCGTCAAGCAGCGCGGTGCTCCCTCTCGGAGTCGCAAAGAGCAGCCGGTTCTGAACGTCCTCGCTTGAGTCCGTAAAGCCAGTAACGAGCTCAGGGAAGTCAGCAAAAGTGATTAGAAAGAACTCATCCTGCGGATTGGCAGTTTCGAATAATTGCGTCACAGCATAGCGGGCGCGTTCGATCTTGTCTGTCATGCTGCCGCTGGTATCGAAGATTATGCCGACAGAAACTGGGGAGTCCTCGCTAGAAAAAGTCTTGATGGCTTGTCTCTCCTTGCCCTCGAAGATCTCAAAATTCTCTTTGTCCAAACCTGTGACCAGTCGTCCAGACGAGTCAGTAACCGCGACAGGGACTAGGACTAGGTCGACCTTGACCTGGAGAGTATTACTGCGGGGGGGGGAATCTTCGCTCGCTCTGATTCCGGCCGGAAAGGTGTTCGTACGCGGAACAATATGAACGTCCTGCCCGGTTGTCTGCATCGCACTTAGCAAGATAGCCAAGAGAAAGGGTGCCGCTCGAACAACCATTTGCCGACAGTAGGTGATAGGGATAATGAGACATGCGGAAGCGTGTGCTCTTCGAAACATGAGACCTCCTGATGGAGCGGAATGAGTCGCTGCTGAGAACGGAGTTCTTGCGTTTCCTGAGTTCCGGTCAACCAACCAGATAGACTTCAACAGGAACACGATCCCTCCTGAAAAGCTAAGCGCGCGCTCATCTGAAACGCTCGGGGAAAGGACTTTCCGCGTGCGGCAGCAATTCGATGCTGAAACCAGCAATCAGGCTGCCTGCGGACCGAGGGAACAGCATTGAATTGCCGGCCTCGCTACAACCCAGCATGCTTGCGCCGCCTCTAAGATTAGGACCCATTCGATGAATCGATACCGGGCAATCTGCACATTCGTGCTCTTGCTGCTGTTGCAACGAAATGCACACTCCGGCTTGAGCTACGAACTGCGTCAAAGTGTGCCGACTGCGCAAGCTTCACCGCGAATTCTGGCGGTCTACGAGCCGTGGTTTGGTCATCCTAGGCACATCGCCGTTGGATATTCCTCGCAAGATCCGGCCGTGATCCGTAAACAGATTAACCATGCGAAGGCGCTCGGAATCTCCGGGTTCGTGGTGGACTGGTATGGGGATCGCGAGCCTTTTATCGATCGGAGCTACGCATTGATCCAAACCATCGCCGCCGAAGAGAACTTTTACGTCGCGATGATGTACGACGAAACCGAAGAAGAAGATGCCGAGGCGACTGATGATGCTTATATGGCTTTTAAGAAGTTCAACCAAACCTATCTCTCGCCGAATGCACCCGGTCGTCGAGCCTACCTCACGTACAACGAAAGGCCTGTGATCTTTATTTTCCCGAAAGGAGGGCGCACTAATTGGAATCGAGTGCGAGCAGCAACCGACAAATGGACCGATCCCCCGTTGCTCATTTACGAAGATCGTGCGAGTCCCTTCACTGCTGTATTCGACGGTTTTTACGCATGGATAAACCCCGGCGAAAAAGGATGGGCGGCCGACGGCAGCAATTGGGGAGAGGATTACCTGAGCGACTTCTATCGCAAAATGCAGTCAAAATATCCTGACAAGATTGCGGTGGGAGCCGCCTGGGTGGGTTTTGATGATAGCAGGGCTTCATGGGGCCTCAATCGACACATCTCCCGCCGCTGCGGAGAGACCTTTACGGATACGATGAAGTTGTGGAAGCAGTATTATCATGCCGATCGTCCATTGCCCTTCTTGTTGGTCGAAACCTGGAACGACTATGAAGAAGGCACTGCTATCGAGCGGGGTTTAGACGAGTGCGATCCCGGTCGCAACCACAAACCCGGGCAGTAGAGACTAAGCCACTCTAAGTGTATTATTCCGATCTTCTGCCCGGCGGCCCATGTTTGGTTGAGCGGGGTTCGACTGCGAAGCCTCGTAAACCTTGTTGATGATCGAAATAGGCCGACCGCGAACCTCGTCGTAAACCCGTCCAAGATATTCGCCAAGCACGCCGACGCACAGAAGCAGGAACCCTCCCACGAGAAATATCGCAGCCGCCACACCGTACCCCAGAGGATTCAACGTGCTCTTCGAAACAATGCTGCACACTGCGAGAACAGCAGCTAAAGAGATTACGAGCCCCGCTAGCCCGAAACTGATTCGGAGAGGTTTGTAGCTAAAACTTGTAATCGCGTCCATTGCGTACTTGATCCGACTTAGAAACGTGAGTTTGCCTTCTCCGCCTGCCCGGTCTTGCCGGTCGTAAAATACGACGCCAGTCTTATAGCCGACCCAGGCACGCATCCCGGGCAAGTACCGGTTGCGTTCTCGCAAGGAGTTAATCGAATCAACTGCTCGCCGATCAAGAAGGCTAAAAATCCCCGCATTCAGGGGAATGGGAAAGTCGGAGAGTGCTCCCAGTAAGCGATAAAAGAGCGGAAACAGCTTGGCTAGAACCCAGCGCCGTTCCTGTCGGCTGCTTCTCACAGCGGTTACGACTTGTGCGCCACCGCGCCAGGCAGCCACCAATTTCGGCACAACTTCCGGCGGATCCTGGAAATCACCGTCCATTAATACAACCGCATCGCCACGTGCAGCCTGCAGGCCCGCCCAGAGCGCCCCCATGTGCCCCCAGTTTCGCGACAGGTCTACGACCACTATGTGTGCATCTCTGGCTTGGAGTTCTGTAAGCCGTTTCAGGGACGAGTCTCCGGAACCATCGTTCACATAGACGACCTCCCACGCTTCGTCAATCTCCTTCATGACGAGGGCTAGCGCTGCATGAAATAAATGCACGAGTTCCTCTTCATTGAAAATCGGTACTACGACAGAGATCATCTAAGAGCTCCCGAGTTCGTCGCTAACAACAAGGTGCTTGCCCTTCGCACATGCCCAGCTCCGTACATCCAGAGTTTGATATGGCGCTATTCATCCTGGCTGCCCCTGGAACACGCGCACTTTCCACCGAACTTCGGTGGGAGTCAAGACGACAACGTACCGCTCTCGAACGTGTTGCGTTGTCACAACCGTTTTGTGATCCAGGATCTGCATATCGTATTCAACGGTATCTATCAGTTGAATAGACAGTCCTTCCGGTGAGTAAAACACCAGTTGAAGATCGTGTGCACCATCTAGATAACGTGTACGAATTCCCAGCTTTAATTGCTCCTTTATTGTGGCCGTCAGCTTCTCTTTGGCTGTACCCGTGAAGTCGGGATCGAGCAGATCAGCCCGATTCTTCTCAAATGCGCCGCTCAAACTCCGCCAAGCTTGCAGATAGTCACGAATCACCGCTGCCTCGGTCCGCTTTTCCAGGGCCCGGGGCCCCACCGAATCCGTGGGCTCAACGTGCACTGCAGGGTGGTCAGAGCACACGGCAAGTATCGCGGCGAAGAGCGAGCACACAGTGAGGAGAGGTTTATTCATCGCTGCTTTCTCCACCGAATCTCGTTTCCTATGAAAACCCCGGTCGCGACGGAGATTCTTGCTCCGCTGTACGCTGGCATGTCCGTCCGTGCGACGCCGCCTTTGAGAGGCACGTCTACTGTGGACTCGCTGCCGTCATAGGTCTCTGTGAAGCTAACAATCGTTCCGTCCGGCATAGAGTTGCCCCTACAGTCGCACACCGGCTCCGTTTCCAAGGTAAGCCTCTCGCCTGACGGCCGAGCGCTCATTCTTAAGCGGCATGGATTTCCCGGAACTTGTTGTATCACCCGCGTGTTCATTGCATCTCCGGCTCGGGCTACAAACTGGGCAGTGCCTTCTTTGGCGGCGGAATTCATCTTTGTCCAGGCAACTCCGTTGTGCGTGAGCACTGTCCGCGTTTGCATGGCACCGGCAGCGCCTGAGAGTTGAAACGATACCGGGGTGGTCGCCAAGATCAGGTTCTGAAAGGCATCAAATACGTAAACAACACCGCTGATGCCATCATGCAAGTCCACGGGAAGGCGAGAAGGTTTGGCAAGAAAGCTCAATGCCCCCGGGTGATGTGCGGCCGTGACATCAAACTCACTTTTTTCCGTGGAGGGGCCTCCCACCAGAACGGCCAGATAACGGCCAGCACTGTGGAGATCGCCAGGAGAAAAGAGCGTCGTTTCACCTAATTGCACCTTGCGTTTCAGCACCTGCCCATGCCCCACGATGTAAAGGACTGCAGGTCCTCTGCCACTGCTTTGAATCGATAACGCGCTGCCCGCTTCTAGAGTTTTTGGCAGACGCAATCCGCCGGGTTGCGCCAGAGCTAGCGGCATCGCGGCGAGAGCCAGTCCTCCCAACAGGAAAGTGAGTCTGGATTTCATTGGAACCGACCCGACCCAAATGTGGTAGCGATCGCGCGCTGAGCGTTAACGCTCCTAGCGATGTCCGCCGGAAGGGACATGACAAAAGGAACCGGGGTCTGTGGCAATAGTGCGCGGTCGACATATTGATCCGCGACCCAGACCAACTGGCCGTTCTTGTCGTAGAAGGTCCCGAGTACGTGCGCCACATTGACGACCTGACCACTGTGATTGACGAGTTTCCCACTCAGTGACGCTCCGGGAACAGGGTTCAAATGCTGATCTTCGATCCCGATCACTGGATCCGCCGACGCCGCGACAAGGCTGGCTGTTGGTTCCATGTGAATATTGTCGACTTGAGACAGCTCGACATTTTGAAATGCGATGAGAAACGGAGTGACTTGTTTGGGCAAAAGAATGTGAGCGATTTTGTCGAAGGTGTCTTCGGTCGCTATCGCAGACCCGTTCTTCGCCAGTAGGGTCGCCTTAACTGTCACATAGGCCGGGACTACATCCTCGTTTAGAAGTTCGCCCATAATGACCACTCCTCCGCTGCGGTCGACGGGATGCATGTCTACGATACGGACGTGCGGCGCCTCTACGTCTTGAGAACCCCAGTCATCTTCCGGGCCTCGGTAGATCACGTCCCAGCGCAGGTAAGTAACCGGGATAACCTGCGGCGGTACTCGAGGCTCCTTGACGATGGGCCACATCACTTCCCAGCAGTTCCCGGTCCTCACGACTCGCAGGTTGCGGGTATCTAGGAACACACCTACCACAGACGACCAGCGCATCTTAAGCTGAACTTGCGCTTCTTCGGAAGATGAGTGAAGTGGCCGCACGTCAAAGCTGTCCAGAGTCGCGTACATGCGAAGGCTGGGATAAGTTCCGGTCAAGTCGCGCACGAACTCCAGTTCCGTAAACTCGCTCTTGTTGACAAGACTGGAATACGCTCTTTCCCAAGCCCGTCGGCCGATTTCGGCCGCCAGAATCTCGACTGCCGCTTGCGGCGACGAAGGAGGACGTAGCAAATTGGTTCTGGAACCCGCCATGTCGATTGCGGACGGAATGGGACGAAGAGTACCCACGACAATGAGTGCTACGGTCGCGACCGTGATGACGATAGCCAGCAGACGCCCGTTGCTCATGAGGCCAACTTCTCTAAGACGAGATCCTGATCCCCAGTGCGGGATTGGACGACCGTCCGTTTGCGCCGTTGTCTCTCCGGAATTAGCACAAGTGCCATCGCAAGGATGCTGCTACCGATGGGCAAGATTCCCCAAACGAGCCCTTGCCAACGCGGCGGAACTTGCGGAGCATTAACTGGCACTGCAGGTGGCACCGCCTCTTTGCTCCAAACTGTGATTGTCTTGTCTTCAAGGTCATCCACCTTACGCCAACCGCCGAAGACCAAGAGAGGCTCGTAGTATGGGTCCCTCACGAATACCCATTTCAACCCATAGCGGTCTGCGTGATGAAGTATTGCGCTCAGCGCGCCGAGCCCCGGCTTGCCAAAGTATTTCGAACTGGTGAGTGCACCCGCCCCATACGGCGTCAATTCCGGCAGCATGCGGCCGGAGTTCCATTCTCCGTCCACACTGCTTGCGTCTGTCAAAACTGCCAGTCGCGAGATCTTGTTGCCAAACCCTAGAGTGACATAGCGGAACCGGTCGTGACCGTCACGATTGAGCCAGGAGGCCACCGTGTTCACCTTGAAATCTGCGGCATCTGCAGGCCGATAAGTTGACCACGCCACAGCCAGAGCACAGCTCAGAGTAGCCGCGACGGTTAAGCCGATTACTGCTTGCAATTGAAATCGGTCGATGACTGCTGTGACTAGAAGCCCAATAAAAGGTAGTGCGAGTAGAGTTGCCCAATAGCTGAAGCGCTCCATGGTCAGCACGTTGAAAGCTCGGCCCAACACCAGACGGCCCACAGGAGTGGTCCCTCCGAGTCCTAGCATGAATGCCAGCCAGAAACCAAGGAGCAACGGGCGGAGGCGGACGATTGAAGACCCTCGCAACAAGATGAACGGCAGGGCCAGAATCAAAGCTCCATAAGGAACCACGAAGTAATTAAGCCCCCACTGGGGACTAAGCAGATAATTTGCACGACTGGGATGAGGGATCGGAGTCTGAGTGACGGGATAGTGAACCAATGCAATCCAGAAAGGAAGAAGTACCACGGAGACCGCGGCACCGACGACCAGGACAATGCTACCTGTGCGGATAAGAAATGCTGGAACTGACAGTCGTTGGCCATCTTCGCTGTTCGAATCTGGGCGATCTGAACCTTGGCAGTCCAGGATTGCGAGTGCGAGCACTGGCAGTGCGAACAGCAAAGACCCGAAGAGCAGAGTAACGTGATGCGCCGCGGCAGCAGTCACGAAGAGTGCTCCACATCGAACAAACGATCGCCAACTTCCAAACCGGACCCACCGATACAAGTAAGGCAGCGCGTTCAAATAGAGGGGCGCGGCAAATGTGGTAGACAACTGGCCCGCGGAATAGACCAGAAAACACTCGGAGCCGAGAAAGACACTGGCGAGCGCCGCGAACGCAGCCGACCGCTTATCTATCCAAAGCAACGAAAACCGATAAATCCCCAAAGCAAGAAGCAAAATGGCGATGAACTGAATCACCATGTAGGCCATATCCAAACCAATGAGCCACGACATCAATGCAAGCCACTGCTGCGGCAAGGGAGGATATGTGGTCTGTGAAAACCCCGCATACCATTTGGGATTCCAAGGATCGAACCAATTGTGTAAATAATGTGATGCAAAGAAAATATGGAAATTTGCGTCGTACGACTTCAGCGGCAACTTCATGACCAATAACGGTAGATGAACCACAAAAGCCGCCAGAAAGATCATGCTCAGCGGTATTGGCCCCGGTGCAGGTGCGCTCGACTCAACTCTTTGCACACGCCCCCTTTCGAACAGACGGGGTTAGATTCGAGGCTTTCCTTTCGGGTTGTATCACTGCGCGTTAGCTTATCCGGCCATAAGTAGAACAAACTCGAACCCAGTCCAGCCAACGCAGGACGCCGTTCCCGAATCGAAGAGTCGCAGTTAACCGATCGGGTAGTGACACTTTGAGTTGCGCGCTGGGATACCTGAGGACCGTGCATAGGGTTCTCCTCGTCATCGCGTTTGCCTGTGCTCTAGAGGCGCAGACGGACAGGCAGGGGTCTGCCTCTTCAGAAACGCCGCAAGTCGATACCAAGCCAACGTCGTCTACGAGCAAATCGTTAGGCTGGGGATCGAACATTCAAAACGCACGACTTGCGGGAGCCGCGGAACTTGCCCTGAAAGACGCTAAGTATGCGATTGCGGTTGACTATGCTCGGCGTGCTGCGCAAGCAACACCCAACGACGCCCAGCTCTGGTTCCTCCTGGGATATGCGGCGCGGCTCGATGGGAAAGTGCAGCTCTCTTCGGATGCCTATCAGAGAGGTCTTCGCCTGAATCCGTCGTCGATCGAGGGGCTCTCCGGACTCGCCCAGATCTACAGCACCATGGGCCTAACTGCCGAGGCCGAGCATCTTCTGGGAAAGGTGCTCTCGGCAGATCCCAGACGAATCAACGATGCGGTTCTGCTGGGAGAAATCCACCTGCGAAGTGGAGAGTACGCCGCCGCTCTCGAGGTACTTGGGCGAGCGGAACAGCGCCAGCCTGGCGCGCGGTCGGAATTGCTGATAGCGCTGGCATATCGACATGAGAAGCAGCTGGATATGGCAAGCCGTTACCTCGAGTTGGCCAAGCGGCATGCCCCAGACGACCGTGATGTTCAACGATCGCTGGCGGGTTACTATCGGGAGATTGGAAACTATCCGGCGGCCATCACGATCCTTAGTTCACTCCGCACCCCGAAGCCCGACATCCAAGCTGAGCTCGCTTATACCTATCAACTTAATGGCGAACAAGGTGAGGCCGCGAGACTGAACGCAGAGGCCGCCAACGCCGCGCCGCTCGATTTGGGTCTGCAGCTTTCTGCGGCGCAGGCTCAGGTGATTGTCGGGGCGGTCGAAAATGCGGCGCCCTTTCTCCAACGCGCAGCGGCTCTTGATGGGGAACATTATCGGCTACACGCCATCCGTGGAGAAATTGCACGACTCCAAGACCGTCCAGAAGACGCTGTCCGGGAATATGGCGCCGTTTTGGCTCACCTGCCGCCAAGCCCCCCCGAGGGGCGTTTGTATGGCATTCAGGTCCACGTGAATCTCGTGGATCTTTATCTAGGTTTGGGGAACACAAACACCGCTTCCAGCCATCTCCAACTTGCGCGGGCCCAAATCAGCGAACTGGACGATCTCGGGCCGGACAGACCTCAATTCTTGCGCCTGAGAGCCTCGATCAAAATGCACGCCGGCGACCTCGATGGCGCAGGCAAAGATATCGAGGATGCGCTGGCGATCAACTCTCACGATCCCAACAGTCTCCAACTCAGTGGAGATCTGCTTTTAAAACGCGGTCGCACCGAGGAAGCAATCATTGCATATAGGAACATCCTCGCGATCAATCCCGTGAACCAGTCCGCTCTTATCTCCCTGGGCTATGCCTCCCGCAACGCTGGACACGAGCGGGAGGCCGAGGAGTGTTTTCAGAGACTGGCGGCAGCCTATCCTTCGTTGTACATCCCATATCTTGCCCTAGGTGACATGTACGCAGCGCGGCGAGACCTTGCAAAAGCTCAAGTGGCTTATAGCAAAGCCAATGAGCTGGCTCCAGGCAATAGTCTGGTCGTGGCTGGAGGTGTGAACACTGCGATCGAAGCGCACAACTTACCCAAGGCGGCCGAGTGGTTGAGCCGCGCCACGAACGACATGCAGCGGGAACCTCACCTCATGAGAGAAGAAGAGAGGTACCTGAGGTTTATCGGCGATTATCGGCGATCTGCTGAAGTCGGCCGAGAAGCGATCAAGAAACTCCCCACGGACAGGGATGTGGTGGTCTATCTCGGGTACGATCTGCTCTACCTCCAACAATACGACGATCTCCTACAATTAACTTCGCAATACGAAACTGTGCTCCCCAACGAACCCAACATCCCGCTGCTGGCCGGCTATGGACACAAGCATGCTATGCAGCTTGATCAGGCGCAAGAAGACTTCAGCCATGCACTGGAACGGGATCCCGAGATAGTTACCGCATATGTGAATCGCGGATACGTGTTGCACGACCTCCACCAACCGGAAGCCGCTGCGTCGGATTTCGAATCAGCTCTCAGGCGTGAACCGAAGAATGGCGAAGCACATCTGGGACTAGCTTATGCCAGCCTTGATCTGCATCGCCCTCGAGTAGCCCTGGAACAAGTGCAACTAGCGCAAGAGACAATGGGTGATTCGAAGCCGATACATCTGATTCGGGCAGTAGCGTATGGGCAAAACGGAATGTTGATAAAGTCTGCCGGCGAGTATCGCGTTGCGTTGAAATATTCGCCCGATGACGCGGACCTTCACCTCGCCTTGGGGGCCACGTTATCTGGGCAGCGGCTGTACCACGATGCGATCGAGGAACTGCAGGTTGCGCAGACGCTTGCTCCAGACAACAACGTAATCTACGCGCACCTTGCACTTGTCTATGCCCAACTGCTGGATCGGGAGCAGGCATTGCAATATGTACGACTGGCAGAGCAGCCTGCCCAACGATCGCCGCTTCCGGCAGCCGATCCGACACCACAGAACAGCCGAGTACTTATTTTCACGGGACTGGCTTTGAGTCTGTTGTCAGACCAGAAGGGTGCCATGGATCGCTTTGAAAGGGCGCTAGCAGATCCGGATGCCGATCGCATCAGTGTTCGTCTGGCAATTGCCCGTCTGATGGCAGGCGACGGTCAAAGGGATGACGCACAGCGGCAGATTGCGTTAGCTCTGATGGAGGGACAGACAGAACAGACGCGCCCAGCCACCGGCGGGCAGTTGATGGAGGCGGCAGACGTACTCCTCAACATCCATGAGTATGAACTGGCGAAAACATACCTGAAACGTGCGCTGATAGCAGGTGCACCTGAGACAACTGTGCGGATCGGCCTAGCCAACACCTATCTGGCGCTAGGCGACACACCGAGGGCACAGGATCAGCTCTCCCTGATCAGGAGTTCCGCCGATAGCGAGCTCGGTTACCCATATTTGCTGGCCAACGCTAGCCTACTTCGCCAGGAGCACCAAAACAGCCAGGCGGTTACGGTTTTCGCTGAGGCAGCCGCCGCCGCAGGCGAAGATCAAGCGGCGCAGCAGTATCTGCTCCAGGCAGGAGCGAGCGAAGGACTGAGGATCAACCCCAGGGTAAGCTTTCTTTCAGACTTTTCCCTGGCTCCCATCTTCGAAGATACAACGGTTTACGTTCTGGATTCTAAACTGAACGTCCCACATCTGGTGGCTGGCGGTGCGGGATTACTTCCGCCGCCCCGTTCCTCCCTTCAGATGCAGTGGACCGGCGCGTTTCATCTCCACCTCGTTGATTTGCCCAATGCGATCGGATTCTTTCAAATCCGGAATGCCCGTGGACAGATATCGTTGCCGAGTGAGGGATCGATTGTTGATCGTAATACGACCGATTATTCGTTTAACGTTGGGCTGAACCCTACCCTGCATCTGGGTACCAATGTGTTGAACTTCAACGCCGGCATTCAGGCAACGATTCGCCGCGATTCTGTGTCTCCGGTGCAAATGAACCAAAACCTATTTCGACAGTTTCTGTATCTGTCTACCAGTTCATTCTTCAACATGGTTTCAGTAAGAGGCTTTGCCATTCATGAGGCTGGGCCCTTTACCGAGAGTACCCAGCATTCGCGGGATCTGGTTGGTGCGGTCGATTTCCGCATCGGCCGCCCCTGGGGAAAAACTGCCCTGACCACCGGATGGGGGGCCACGGACCAGCACTTCACTGCGGTTATGAGCAAGAATTACTACACTTCTGCTTACCTCGGCATCGAGCGTCAGGTTTCCCAGAAGCTCACCTTCGCCGTCGTCTCAAAGGACCTGCGGGCATGGCGGGTGAAGGGAAACAGCTACGCGATTGCGCAAGCTCTCCTTCCCGCTGGAAGCGTTGAGTTTGCCCCAACGCGTAATTGGAGCGTGCACGCCTCGGCCGCATATTTCCGGAATATGAGTGCTCACGTCTACGACGCGGTGCAGTGTGGGTTCGCTATCAGCTATGCGATGCCAGTCCACCACGCCATTACGGACGATGGCAGGGAAGTTGACCTGCAATATCCGATCCGTTTTTCAGCAGGCATGCAACAAGAGGCATTCTTCAATTTCACGAGGGGGCAGAATCAACAGTTCAGGCCTTATCTGAGTATCACTCTGTTCTGAGGTTGGAATCCGGTGAAGATCTGTTTAGTTACGACGTTTCCTCCCAGCGCTCGCCAGTTGAACGAGTACGCGTTCTACATGGCGAGGGAATTACAGCACAACCCAGACATCAGTCTGACCATTCTCGCGGACGAACTCACCGAATATGAATTCGCCACGGATGAGAACGGGAAGTCGTTAAACAGCTCACAACCGACGGAACTGCCGGGCTTCGACGTGATCCGCTGCTGGAAGTTCAACAGCCTGGCGACCCCGGTGCGTTTGTTACGCATAATCCATCAGTTGAAACCAGACGTGGTGTGGTTCAACCTCGTATTCTCGAGTTTTGGCAGCCCGGAATACCCGCTCGCGGCCTTTGCGGGACTGTCTACGCCGGCTCTGACTCAAGCTCTCGGCTATTACACCCATATCACCTTGCACCACATCATGGAGCATGTCGACTTTTCCAACGCTGGAGTGCGCCTGATAGAAATATTTCGTTTGGCCTCTGAGGTCGCCACCAAAACCTTGCTAAAGGCAAATTGGGTGTCCGTATTACTCTCGGGGTATCGGCGCACTCTGGTTGAGAAGTACTCCGCTCAAAACGTTTTATTGAGTACACATGGGACCTTCGCTCCTAGCCCGAGGCCGCCAGATTTCAGGCAGCGGGGTAATCCGGAACATCGCATTCTGGCGATCGGGCACTGGGGAACCTACAAACGGTTGGACACACTGATGAATGCCTTTCCCGCTGTCTTGAAAAAGGTGCCAAATGCCAAGTTGATCGTCGCGGGGGCCAATCATCACACGAAACCGAGGTATTGGGAATCGGTGCGTGAGTCGCTAAGTTCTGGGTCAGGCGTTGAATTCCGCGGATATGTGCCGGAAGAAGCGATTGCGGACCTTTTCCGGACTTCCTCCATTGTGGTTATGCCCTACGATTCCGCAACCGGGTCCAGTGGTCCGGCGCATCAGGCTTGTGAGTATGGGGTACCCATCGTGTGCGCTGATATCGCCGATTTTCGCAATATGGCTGCGGACGAGGGTATGGCGATCAATTTCTACAAGGTCGGGGATGCCGTGGATCTCGCTGACAAGCTAGTTGAAGTACTGCAGTCTCCGGAGCGACAACATCAAATGGCGGAGCACAACTTCTTAGCTGCGATGCAGATGACTATGAGCAACGTTGTCCACAACTACCTCCGATGGTTTGAGCTCCAGGCGTGCAAGAAGATGATCGGTCGCGCATCGTTGCTTCCAGGCTTAAGCACCTTTTGGCATCGAGACTTATTTCCGCGCCTTGGCGCGAATCCAGTGGGCCCGACCTTGCGCGCATACCTTCTGGCCAAAGTGGAAGGAATCCATAATAGCCGCGAAAGCCTCGAATTGACAAGAAAAAGTCCTCAATCTGCTCTGCTCACGGACGCTCCTGGGTCAGAGATCAGAGACGACTGACCACCCAGATACCATCGGTATCAATCCTCAGCTAG
>Ga0187819_10000483_pt1 | contig 19790 bp, 17 predicted proteins | sample NC_wetland_sal_i_15_FD_132411 | JGI IMG/M metagenome (GOLD analysis project Ga0187819, IMG submission 132411) | Wetland sediment microbial communities from Neuse River Estuary, North Carolina, USA - SO4_4 | ecosystem: Environmental > Aquatic > Freshwater > Wetlands > Sediment | place: USA...
GTCCTGATACTGGGCACCCAACTCGAGGCCCTGCCGCAGCGTCTCGTTAGCGTTCTTGAAGTAGCCGCGCCCGTTCGTCGTCGACGCGACGGTAATGATGTCGTCGTCGTTCTCTGTGCGGAACAGCCCGGCGGTCCACTCGAGCCGGCTCTCGTTGTTGAGGGCGGCGAGCTTGCCGCGGAGTCCGGCCTCATAGGTGTGCGAGACGACCTGCTTCAAGGGCGGGTCGGAGGTAAGGAAGCTTTCGATCAGGCAGGGGTTAACGGGGTCGGCGCAGGCAAGCTCGGCAGCCGTTGGTGCGCGGTTCGCCTCCGCATAGCTGCCGTAGAGCGTGAGCCCCGGTATAAGTTTGTAGGTCAAGCCTGCCATCGGGTTGAAGCGCTCGTATGTGTTCTCGCTGTTGAGCTGCGGATCGTTGCCGGTGTTGTCCTCGATCGTCAGCCGCGCGAAGTTGTAGCGTCCGCCGACGGTGAGCGCGAGGTCGGTCGTCAGATCGAGCGTATCGGTGAAGTAGACACCGACGTAAGTATTCTCCGTGGTGAGATTGCGTGGCGCGATTTCGTTAGGATCGGTCAGCTGGATGCCGAGTCCGTTGATGACGAAGAGGGGCCCGAAGACGCCGAGCTCGCTGCTGGCAGTATAGGCGACTTGACCATGGTCATAGCTCGCACCGAGCAGGAACTGGTTGCCGAGGCCGAACACTTTCGACTTGTCGACGCCCTGTACGGAACCGCCGTAGCTGTTTGCATCCTGCGAGGTGCGGTCGAGCGAGCCGAGCGGGGCAGCGATGTCGGAGGGAATTGAACCGTCGGCGTTGACGCCAGGGCCCGTGCCGAACACCTGAGCGGCATTGTCGCCGTTGAGGCAAAGTGTGTTCGCGGCGGCACCAGATGGAATCGGTGGAGCGCACTCCTCCGCGTCGGAGATGTTGCCGTCGATGTGATTCTGCTGGAACCAGCGGTAGTAGCCGACGCCCGAGAAGGTGAGCGAAGGCGTGGCCTTGACGGAGCCGTTGAACGAGACCATCGCCATCCTGTTGTCGGTCGTCTGCGGCGAGGTGAAGGTGCGGCTCCAGCCGAGGTCGAGCAGCTGCACGGGAGCCGCCGCCGTCACGCCGACGATGTTGTCAGCCCCGGTGAAGTTCAGGTGGAACTCGTTGCCGTCGCCTTTGACGCCCAAGTCGGCATACATGCGGCGGATCTTGGCTTCGGAGAAATCGCGGAAGCCGTCGTCCTTGATATCCTCGCCGGCAATGAAGGCGCCCCAGTTGCCGCTGCGCGCGCCGGCCGCGATCGAGCCTTGAATGTGGCCGAACGAGCCGTAGCGGGTGTCGGTCTCGACGCCCTGGAAGTTGAAGCCGTCGCGCATCAGGATCGTCACCGCGCCGCCGAGCGCGTTGAGGCCGTACACGGGATTGGCGCCGAGAACGGTGATGCCCTCGATGGCATTGTCGGGCAGGAAGTCCCAGTTGACGATGTCGCCGAAGGATTCGTTGATGCGCACGCCGTTCTGATAGACGGCAAGGCCCTGCGCTACGCCATTGACGGGAGAGGCTTCGAAACCGCGATACTGCAAGTCGCGCTGGTAGCTGTTGCCCTGCGCGTCGCTGATGATGGCGCCGGGCACGGTGCTCTGCAGCAGCTCAGGGGCCGACGGCGCTTTGATGCGATCAACGTCCGCAGCGGACGCGCGGCCGACGGCGCCGGGATACTTCGAGATCGGGATCGCGCTGCCCTGCACGGGCGACATGTTGACCGTGCCGGTGTCGATGCCGCCGGTGCCGGGAACTTGCGAAGCGACGGGCTGCGGCGGCGGAGCGGCCGGTTGCGGCGCCGGTTGGACAACCTGCTTCTTCTTCGGCGCTGCCTTCTTCTCGACGGCCTTAGGCGCGGGCTGCGCCTGCTTCTGGATGACCTCGACGGGGGGGAGCTGATTGGCTCCCGGAGCCGGTGCCGGAGCGGTGGCCGCCGGCGGTGTCGTGGCGGCCGGAGGCGTCCCGCCTCCGGTCGTATTTTGCGCCAACGCTTCAGCAGTGAACACACACGCAAGGCACGCGGCGAGCGCGCACGCAGACACACAACGCATCCCAACCCCCCAACGCTACGCGAGGCCACTGAACCGCCGCGGGCTTGTCTTTCGGTTGGTCCCCGAAAGCTCTCGGCCTCTCACCGCAGCCGAATTGACTTCATCAAAATCGACGTCGGCCAAGCCGATCAACAAAGGACCATAATGAAACTCTATAACGCTTCCCGGCTGTGTCGCTGGCGCACCAATTTCGGGAATAATTCCCGATCACTAGGGAAAATATTCCCGATCGTCACAGGCTTGATTTCCCGCGTTGACAGCACGCGTCTCGGACATGTTATTTCGTTAGCGTTGCGGCATGTGGAACGCTCTCCGCAAACGCGGTTTGGAGAGCCCCGGTGCCGTTCACAATTGGGCGGCTCGCCGCCCAAACGAAAAAATCGGCTCGCCGCCGAAAACAAGATAAGCCCGTCGCGGACTAAGGCGTTCGACGGCGGGGAAGGGGACTAGGAAATGCGCGGGATTTGCGTGCTTGGGCGGAGAGAATGAGGTCGCGCGGGGACTTCGCGCACGTCACAAGTCACGTGTGATGCATGCGATCGACGACAGCGGCAGCGGAGCAACTTCGCGTCCGTCCCGGTAACGTTGGCTCCCAAACGCATCACGGAGAATTAAATCCTCAAACGATGGCACGCGTCGACGAAAGCCTCTAGATGCACGAGATGAACCACTTGCGTCAGAAGAGACAAATGGGAACGAGAGCACTTTCGATCGTCGCGGCGACCGCGTCGCTCTTCGCGCAGCCCTCTTTCGCGCAAGACACGCAAGCCAAAACCGATCAGGCCTCGAGCGACAGCACGATCACCCTCGAGCTCAACAAGCTCGAGGCATCCGAAAAAGGCTGCCGCGCCTATGTCGTGGTGTCCAATCCGTCCTCGACGACGTACGACGCCTACAAGCTCGATCTCGTCATGTTCCAGAATGACGGCGTCATCGGGCGACGTTTCGCGCTCGACCTCGCCCCGCTACGGCCGTCGAAGCGCACCGTCAAGCTGTTCGAGCTCGACAACACCAGCTGCGACAACATCGGCAGCTTTCTCGTCAACGATGTCCTCGAATGCCGGGCCGCGAGTGGTCCGGTCACTGACTGCCTCACGGGTCTCAAGGTCAGCTCGCTGACCAAAGTCGGAATCTCCAAGTAGCAGGTGTAGCTTTGCCCGATATCACCAACATTGAAGGCCGCGATTTCTCCATCCTTGGCCTCATCCAACACGCCGATCCCTTCGTCCAGGCCATCATGCTGCTGCTGGCGGTTTGCTCCGTCGGATGTTGGGCGCTGATCCTGGAGAAAACCGTCCGCCTCGCCATGCTGAGGGCGCAAGTGCGCCAGCTCGCGCACCAGGCCGCGGCGGGACGCCTCTCCTTCGAGGGCAACGGTCTTGTCGGCGCGGTCACCGCCGCGGCCCAGAGCGAGTGGGCGGAGGGTGGTTCGCGCGGGGAGACCCGCACCGAGCTCAGGGCCCGCCTCGAGCGGGCCATGCGCGGCGCGATGAAGCGGGAATTGAAACGCATCGAATTCGGCCTGCCGTTCCTCGCGACCGTCGGCTCAGCCTCCCCCTTCGTCGGCCTCCTCGGCACCGTGTGGGGCATCATGCACAGCTTCACCTCGATCGCGCAGGCGAAGGACACGAGCCTCGCGGTCGTGGCGCCCGGCATCGCGGAAGCGCTGTTTGCCACCGCGCTCGGCCTCGCGGCCGCGATCCCAGCGGTCGTCGCCTACAACCAGATCTCCGTCTCGCTCGGCCGCTCCGCCGATAAGGCCGGCGCCAGCATAGCGAGCCTCGCCAAGGCGGTCGCTCGCGGCCAGAGCGAGGGCGCCGTGCGCCTCGAGGGGGTTGGCTGATGGCGATCGCTCTACAGAACGGTTCGTACGCCGGCGACGACGACGAGGTCTACCGGCCGATGGCCGAGATCAACGTCACCCCCATGGTCGACGTGATGCTCGTTCTGCTCATCATCTTCATGGTCGCCGCGCCGCTGATGGTGCAAGGCGTGCCGCTCGATCTGCCGCGCACGTCCGCGACCAAGCTCGCCAAGGTGCGCAAGCCGATGGTGGTCTCGCTCGCCCCCGACGGCGCCCTCTACATCCGCGACGAGCGCGTCGAGCGCAGCAATCTCGTCAACCGGCTGATAGCGCTGCGCCACGACGAAGGCGACAGCGTCGTCTACGTGCGCGCCGACCGCAAGATTCCCTACGGCGACGTGATGGAGGTTCTCGGCCGCGTCGGCGAGACCGGCTACCAGCGCGTCTCGCTCCTGTCACAACCCTCGCCAGGGGCAGCGCCCTCTCCGGGTTCTGCACCGGCACCTGCTCCAGCCCCTTCACCTTGAACCGCAGCGTAGCCGCCATGCCTCTCCTGCGCCCCCTAACCTGGTTGGTCTCCCTCGCGCTCCATGCCGCATTGCTGCTGGCGCTGGTCGGCGTCACCGGCGGCTCGGCGCTCGATGCCGGCACCGGCAACGACATGTTCGTCGTCGAGCAGGGCATCGCGGTCGAGGGCGTCGCCAAGTTCGGAGAGGCCGAGGAGCGGATCGAGACGGTCGAGGTTCCGCCCGTGCAGCCGGTCGAGACGCCGCGCGAGGTGAAGGAGGTCGAGCCCGAGCTCAACAACGTGGTGACCTCGACCGAGGCCACGCACGAGGAGCAGGTCGCCAAGGAAGACCCGAAGCCCGTCGAGGACAAGCCGATCGAACCCGTGCCGGTGCAGGAGCAGGCGCCTCAGGTCGCCACCCTGCTCGAGCAGAGCTCGGGCGAGGCCAAGCACGGCGGCGACACCACGCAGCGCCGCGCCTATCTCGGCATCCTTTCCAAGTCGATCGAGCGCGCGAAGGTCAACCCGCGCTCGCGGATGGCGGGCACCGTCATGGTCCGCTTCACGGTCGGCCCCGACGGCAGCCTCATTTCGCGCACGGTCGAGAGGAGCTCCGGCTCGCAGGTGCTCGACGAGGCGGCGGTGGCCGCGCTCGACCGCGCCGCTCCGTTCCCGCCCATGCCCCAGAACGTCGCCCAAGGGCCCATCGAGGTGAGCGTCCCCTTCGAGTTCGTCACCCGCTGACCGCCCGCTAATACTGCACCGCTGACCGCGCCGCTAATACTGCACCGCTGCCCTGCCCGGACCCAGATCGGGGCAGGCGTAAACTTTTCGTTCGCCTCGCCCGAGGCCTGCCAAGAACAGTACGCGGATTAACCGCACATTATTCTGTAGCCCCTTAGGGTCCGTGCGGCGGCAAGAACAATAGCAATCAGAGTGTGATGTTTAGCGGGGCCTTCGGAAGCCAGAAAACCAGCTCCCTCATGAACGAGTACGCATCGCTTTTGGGCGATGCGTTGCTGCGCCATCGCGCGCGCGTCGCCGAGCATTCGGCCCGCGTCGAGGCCGAGCTTGCCAGCAGGGTCAAGTCCGAGTTCATCGCCAACATGAGCCATGAGCTCAGGACCCCGCTCAACGCCATCATCGGCTTCTCCAGGTTGCTTGCCGAGCAGGGTGAGCGCCAGCTCACCCGGCCCGAGGTCGCCGACTACTCGAACCTCATCCACGATGCGGCCGGGCACCTGCTGGCGGTCATCAACAACATCCTCGACATTTCCAAGATCCAAAGCGGCAAGTGCACCATCGATGCGCGCGAGCTGAACCTCGCGGAGGTCGTGAGCGCTTCCGCGTCCTCGTTCCGCCTGATGGCGCAGGCCGCCGGGCTGTCGCTCGTCGAGAAGGTCTCACCCGAGGTACCAATCATCGTCGGCGACAGCGTAAAGCTGCGCCAGATCCTCACCAATCTCATCTCGAACGCGCTGAAGTTCACCCGCAGCGGCGGCTCGGTGACCATAAAGACCGCCCGCGCGCCCGATGGCGGGGCCGCGATCCAGGTCATCGACACGGGCGTCGGCATGAGCGAAGAGGACGTCGCCGTCGCACTGACGCCGTTCGGTCAGGTCGACGCCACGCACGCGCGCTGGCGCGAGGGAACCGGCCTCGGACTGCCCATCGCCAAGGCGCTCGTGCAGCTGCACGGAGGCGAGCTCACTATCCGCAGCCAGAAGGATGTGGGCACGGAGGTAACGGTGTTCCTGCCTCTGCGTCGAATGCAGCCGGCGGAGCAGCGTGAAACAACCGGGACGCGAGGCTTGCCATCGTGAGTGGAGCCATGCACATGCAGTTGACCAAGCCGGACGCCGGTTCGAGCGTCTCCCCGTCCGACAAATCGATCGGCCGCATCGTCTCGGTCACCGGCTCCAAGGCGATCGTGATGCTCGACAGCCCCAAGGAGGGAGACCGCGTCCATCCGAACGACCGTCCCGATATGGGCACCTTGCTCGGTATCGACACCGCCAACACCGTCGTGCTCGCCATCATCTCGGCGCTGAGCGTGCCGGTCCCGGCCCAGCGCGAGGGGGACACAGAAATCTGGATCGCCGAGCTCGGCCTCGTCGGCGAGCTGTGGCGGGACGAAGGCGGCCACGCGAGCCTGTTTGCCCGTGGCGTCACCGTCTACCCCGCTCTCGGCGACCCCGTGCGCGTAGCCTTCAAGAGCGAGCTCCAGGCGGCCTTCTGCGGCGATCCTTCGCGCTCGGTGCGCATCGGCTGCATCCGCCAGGACAGCAGCATCCCCGCGATGGTGCGCGTGGATGAGCTGCTCGGAAAGCACCTCGCCATCCTCGGCACCACCGGCACCGGCAAATCCTGCACCACGGCGCTGATTCTGCGCGCGATCCTCGAGAAGAACCCCGCCGCGCACATCGTACTGCTCGATCCCCACAACGAGTACGCGACCGCCTTCAGCGAATTTGCGGAGGTGATCTCTCCGCGCAACATGCAGCTTCCGTTCTGGCTGCTGAACTTCGAGGAAATCGTCGAGGTGCTGATCGCCGACGGCTCGCGCAAGGCCGAGATCGAGATCCTGCAGGAGCTGATCCCCATCGCCAAGGCGCGCTACAGCGCGGGGCGCGCGCGCGACCAGCAGAACTCCCGCCGCGGCATGATCGAGCCGGCCCGGTTCACCGTCGACACGCCGGTGCCGTACCGCATCTCCGACCTCACCGGCCTCATCGACGAGCGCATGGGCAAGCTGGAGAACAAGAGGGACCTCTCGCCCTACCGCCAGCTCCGCGCCCGCATCGACAACATCTCGCAGGACGGCCGCTACTCTTTCATGTTCGGCTCGCTCACCGTCTACGACGGCATGACGCAGGTGCTCTCCCGCATCTTCCGCGTGCCTGTCAACGACAAGCCGATCACCATCGTCGAGCTCACCGGCCTGCCGACCGAGATCATCAACGTCGTCGTCTCGGTGCTCTCGCGCATGACCTTCGACTTCGCGCATTGGAGCGAGGGCAAGGTGCCGCTGACGCTCGTGTGCGAGGAGGCGCACCGCTACGTGCCGGCCGCGGGGCAGCTCGGCTTCGAGCCGTGCAAGCGCGCCATCGCCAAGATCGCCAAGGAAGGCCGCAAGTATGGCGTCGCGCTCTGCATCGTCTCGCAGCGGCCGTCCGAGATCGACCCCACGATCCTCTCCCAGTGCAACACCGTCTTCGCGCTGCGCATGTCGAACGACCGCGACCAGGAGATCGTCACCTCCGCCATCACCGACACGAGCTCGGGGATGTTGGAGTTCCTGCCCGCGCTCGGACAGCGCGAGGCGCTGGCCTTCGGCGACGGCGTGGCGCTTCCCGTACGCATCAAGTTCGACGAGCTGCCGTCCCATTGCCTCCCACGCAGCACCACCGCGCACTTCACCGAGCATTGGCAGCGCTCAATCGGGGACGAAGGCTTCCTCGAGCAGGTGGTCGAGAAGTGGCGCTCCTCCGACGTCGGCTGGGGCATCGACCCGAGCCAGCAGGCAGCCATGCTGGCCGACAACGTGACAATCGATCCCGAACCGCTCAAACCCACGGCACCCCCGCCGCGCCAGGAGTCTCCGCTCGCCGCTCGCATGCGCGAGGCGGACGTCCTGCGCCCCTCGGTCAATGTTCCCCCGCCTGCGGCCCAACCGCCAGCGCGCGCGTCGCTCAACGCCGCGCGCACGGCGTCGCCCTTGCGCAAGGACAGCTTCGGTAGCGCGGCGGCGAGCCCTCCGCCCCAGCGCGGCTCCGAAGACTCGGGGAGCGACCAGCCGCCGGTGCCAGGTGCGGCGCTCAAGTCGCTGCGCGACCGTCTCATCCAGCGCCAGCAGCGCTGACCACTACGTCATGGCCGGGCTTGACCCGGCCATCCAGTGGAGATCTCGAAACCGTCTACTTGTGACCCTGGATGGCCGCCTCGGAGGGCGGCCATGACGCGGGTGTCTACCGCTGCTGCTCGCCGGAGCGGATGGCGACGATGCGCGCGGCTTCCGGGGCCGGAGCTTCCGGCTGCGGCTGGGGCCGCGCTTGCGCCTCCGTCGCCTCCAGCATGCTCGAAAAGCGCCGGTAGCTCACCGGGATCGAGGCGAGATAGGCGATCGAAGCGCCGGTCAGCGTGCCGAAGGGATAGGTGAGGAGCAGCGCCACGAAGCCGACCGCCAGCATGAAGATCGGGAGCACGTATTCGCGCGAGATGCGCTCGCCCAAGAGCTTGCCCGAGAAGGTCGGAATGGTCGACACCATCAGGAACGCGATCACCAGCGTATAGATGAGCACCGCGTCGAGCATGAAGGTTGAAGAGCGGATCCCCTCGAGCCCGAGGTGTTCAATGAAGATCGGAAGCAGCACGACGATGGCGGCGGCCGGCGTCGGCATGCCGATGAAGTAGTCCGCCTGCCAGCGCGGACGCTCCTCTTCGCTGGCCACGTTGAAGCGCGCAAGGCGCAGGGCCGAGGCGAGCGCGAAGATCATGACGCAGATCCAGCCCAAACTCTTCAGGCTGCCGAGCCCCCAATTGAAGATGAGGAACGCGGGCGCCACTCCGAAGTTCACGAAATCGGCGAGACTGTCGAGCTCGGCACCGAAGCGGGAGGACGCTTTCAAGAGGCGCGCGACGCGGCCATCGATGCCGTCGAGCAGCGCGGCGAACACTATCGCCCCCAGCGCCAGCTCGTAGCGCTCCTCGATCCCCATGCGGATGGATGTCAGCCCGGCGCACAGCGCCAAGAGCGTGAAGAAGTTCGGCACCAGCATGCGGACGGGGACGTGGCGGTGGCGGAACAGCGGGATCCGGCGGCGCCGGCGCGTCTCGTGCTCGAGCCTGGGGACGATGGGGTCCGGTACGATGGGGTCCATGTCGCTACCTCCGCGGGACTTTCTCTTATACCCCGAGAACACGTCAAATTTCGGTATCAGCTGCGCCGGGCCACCCGCTCGGGCTCGGTGGATTTGAGGTCGGCGAGCACCGTTTCGCCGGCGTTGGCGAGCTGGCCGACGCAGACGAGCGCGGTATGGCCGGCCGGAAGATAGACGTCGACGCGCGAGCCGAAGCGGATGAGGCCGATGCGCTCTCCCGCCCCCACACTGTCGCCCTCGTGCACGAAAGCGACGATGCGGCGGGCGATGAGGCCGGCGATCTGCACGACGGCGATCTCCGCGCCGTCGGACTTTTCGATGATCAGCGCGCGCCGCTCGTTCTCCTCGCTCGCCTTGTCGAGCGCGGCGTTGAGGAAGGCACCGGGCACGTAGACGGAGCGCGCGATCTTTCCGGCAACGGGCGCGCGCGTGATGTGCACGTCGAGGATGCTGAGGAAGGTCGAAATGCGGACCCGCTCCTCGGGGCCAAAACCGAGCTCGGCCGGCGGGCGCACCGCCTCCACCGCGGTGATGCGGCCATCGGCGGCAGCGATGACGAGGCCGTCGCGCTGCGGCGTCACCCGGTCGGGATCGCGGAAGAAGTAGGCGATCCAGATGGAGACGACGACGAGCAGCCAGGCGAGCGGCGGCCAGATCAGGAAGAAGAGCAGGGCAAGCCCCAACGCCACGGCGATGAACTTGTGGCCGTCGCCGTGCACGGGAGCGAAATTCTCGACGATGGTGTCGATGATGCCGTGGCGTTCCGACACGAGCGCGTCTCCTGTTGGTCCCTAACGCGCCGCCGCGGCGCACGCGCACCCACTCGGGCTGCCAGTCACAAGGGAAGAGACCTCAAGCCGCCCGAGAGAACATTCGTGCCGTCAATCTACCGGCACCGTGATGAAGCGATGGCTGCCCTTGCCGTCCTCGACCTCCAGCATCGCGTTCTTGCGGCTGGTTTTCTTCACGGTGTCGATGCGCTTGGCCACGTCCTGCGGGTCGGCGACCGGCTCGTTTGAGACCTGCACGATCACGTCGCCGGCCTTGATGCTGTCGGCGGCCGGGCTCTTGGGGTCGACCTCGTCCACGATCGCGCCCTTCACATCCGGGGCGATCCCATACTTCGAGCGCAGCTCGTCCGTCAGCACCGATAATTTCAATCCGAGTACGACCGTGTCGGAGCCCTTCGGCGGTGTACCGTCGTCGCTGAGCTCAGCCTTGACCTCGTCGTCCTCCGAGAGGCGGCCGACGGTCACCTGCAGCGTCAACTTCTGGCCCTTGCGCAGGATCTCCACGTCGACCTTCTGGTCGATGGGCGCGCGTGCGACGAGGCGCGGGAGTGAGCGCATGCTGTCGACGGGCTCCTTGTCGAACTTGACGATGATGTCGCCCGACTGCACGCCGCCCTTGGCCGCCGGGCCGTCGGGGGTGACCGCGGCAACGAGCGCGCCGCTGTTCTCGGGGATGCCGAGCGAGCTCGCGATCTCCTCGCTCACCGTCTGGATCTTCACGCCGAGCCACCCGCGCCGCACCTCCTTGAACTGGCGCAATTGATCCACGACGGGCGCGACCACGTCGGCCGGCACCGCAAAACCGATGCCGATGGAGCCTCCCGTCGGCGAGATGATCGCCGTGTTCACGCCGATGACCTGCCCGTCCATGTTGAACAGCGGGCCGCCCGAGTTGCCCTTGTTGATGGAGGCGTCCGTCTGCAGGTAGTCGTCGTAGGGGCCGGAATTGATGTTGCGGGCCTTGGCCGAGATGATGCCGAGCGTCACCGAGCCGCCGAGTCCGAACGGGTTGCCGATCGCCATCACCCAGTCGCCGACGCGCATGGCCGCGGAGGAGCCGAACTTCACGGCCTTGAGCTCCTTGGGCGAGCTGACCTTCAAGAGCGCAATGTCGGTCTTGGTGTCCTTGCCGACGAGCTCGGCCTTCAGCTTCGTTCCGTCGTGCAGGTTGATCTGGATCTCTTCGGCGCCGTCGATGACGTGGTTGTTGGTGACGATGATGCCGTCCTTGCCGTCGACGATGAAGCCCGATCCAAGCGAGGACACCATGCGGTCCTGCACCGAGGGGCCGCCGTGGTGGTCGAAGAAGTCGTCGAAGTATTCGTGATAGGGCGAGCCCTTCGGCACGCTCGGCAGCGGCAGCCCCTGCGGGCCTTTGATGGCCTGGCTCGTCGACACGTTGACGACGGCCTCGATCAGCTCCTCGGCGATGGGTGCCACCGATTGCGGGCCCCGCGTCTCGGCGGCGGCGCCGGCGGCGCTGAGCGCTGCGAATGCGGAGCCCACGATCAGCAGCCGAAGTGCGGCACCAACGCCGACCGCCCCGCCGCTGCGCGCCGAAATTCCTTGCATCAGCCTCATCTCCTGCCGGCCTGCACAAGTGCCGGCCACAACCGCGCTAGCCGCTTTCTAAACCCGCGGTCTTGGCGAACGTTCTGCCCAAGTGGATGGCAATGCGCGTTTCCTGTCAACGCGACCCGACAGTTAGCCGCGGATAAGCCAGACGAGACCGGCCCCAATGCCGACCGCCGTCCACCCGGCAATACGCAGGGTGGATTCCGGCGTAGCTGAGGCGGCTTCGAGGAAGCGCATGGCCAAATGTGGGGCCAATGCCCACAGCAGGCCCTCGATCACCAGCACCAGCCCGAAGCCGACGACGAGGTCGTTCATTGCTGGGCGGGCGGGGCGCCGGGAGCCGTTGCCGGCTTGGGCGAGCGGCCGTGCGGGTCGGTGAAATACTTGAAGAAATCCGAATCGGGTGAGATCAAGAGCCGCGTGTCGGAAGAGCGCAGGCCGTGCTCGTAGGCCTGCATCGAGCGGTAGAACTCGAAGAACTCCGGATCGCGGCTGTAAGCTTCCGCGTAGATGCGGTTGCGCTCGGCATCGCCTGCGCCGCGCGTTTCCTCGCCCTTGCGCGAGGCCTCCGCCTTGATGACGGTCGCCTCGCGGTCGGCGGTCGCCTTGATGCGGTTAGCCTCGCCGGCACCTTGGGCGCGGAACTCGGCCGCCTCCCGCTGGCGCTCGGCGCGCATGCGGTCGAACACGCTCTTGGAGTTCTGTTCGGGCAGATCGACGCGCTTGATGCGCACGTCAACGACCTGCAGCCCGAAGTCCTCACCCTCCTTGTTCACCAGCTGCGCGATTTGCTTCATCAGGTCCTCGCGCTTGTCGCGCACGACCTCCTGGAAGGTCGAGCCGCCGAGCACGCGGCGGAGAGTTGAATCGATGATGGGGCCGAGGCGCGAGCGCACGCCCTCCTCGTAGCGCAGCGTCTGATAGAATTTTAGCGGATCGACGATCTTGAAACGCGCGAAGGAATCGACGACGAGCCGCTTCTGGTCGGAAGCCGTCACCTCCTGAGGCTGGCTGTCGAGATCGAGGATGCGCTTGTCGTAGACCTCGACCGCGTCGATGATCGGATACTTCCAGTTGAGGCCCGGCTCGCGCACGACGCGCTTGGGCTCGCCGAAGCGCAGAAGCAGCGCCTGCTCGTTCTGGTGCACGATGAACGCGGAGGAGTAGATGGCGGCGGCGCCAAGGCCGATGAGAATGATCAGGAGGGCGAGGAACGCGCGCATCAGTTGCCTCCCTCGCCGCGGGGCTTAGCCGGCAGCTTGTCGAGCGGCAGATACGGCACGACGCCCTGCGCTCCCTTCGAATCGATGATGATCTTGTCGGTGCCGCCGAGCACGCGCTCCATGGTTTCCAGGAACATGCGCTTGCGGGTCACGTCGGGCGCCTTCTTGTACTCGTCGTAGACCTGCAGGAAGCGCGCCGTCTGGCCGTTGGCATCGTTGACGACCTGCTGCCGGTAGCCTTCGGCCGACTGCAGGATGCGCTCGGCCTCGCCGTGCGCTTCGGGCACCACCTTGTTGGCGTAGCCGGAGGCCTCGTTCTGCAGACGCTCCTTGTCGGCGCGCGCCGCCTGCACGTCGCGGAACGCGTCGATGACCTCCGCCGGCGGGTCGACCTTCTGCAGCTGCACCTGGTCGACGCGGATGCCGGCGCCGTAGCTGTCGAGCGTCCGCTGCATCAGCGCCTGCACCGCCTGCTCGGTCTTCTGCCGCTCCTGCGTCAGGATCGGCTGGATCTTCGACTGCCCGACCACCTCGCGCATGGCGCTCTCCGCCACCTCTTTGACGGTGGTGTCGGGGTTCTGGATGTTGAACAAATATTGCGAGGCGTCCTTGATGCGCCAGAACACCACAAAGTCGATGTCGACGATGTTTTCGTCGCCGGTGAGCATCAGGCTTTCGGCGCGCTCCCCGCGCGTGCCCGTGCGTCCCGCCGTGGAGCGGGCGCCGATCTCGATGATGTTCTGGCGCGTTACCTTGGGCAGGCGCACCTCCTCGATCGGGAAAGGCCAGCGGAAGTGCAGACCCGGCAAGGCCGTCGCGTTGAACTTGCCGAAGCGCAAGACGACGCCGAGCTCGTCCGGGTTGACGCGGAAGAAGAAGGCCTGCCAGGCGATGACCGCGCAGGCGACGATCGCGACGAGGAACAGGAGCGGCCCGGGGATGCCGCCGCCGTGCATCACCTGCTTCACCTTGTCCTGGCCGCGCTTCAGCATCTCTTCGAGATCGGGCGGCTGCCCGCCTCCGCTCGGTCCCTGGCCCCAAGGTCCCCCGCCATTGCCGCCGCCGCTCTTCCAGCCGCCACCGCCACCACTCTGATTGCTCCAGGGCATATACGGGGTCCTTCAATGCTCAGGCTGTGCGTGCTGGGGCTGTGCGAAGCCTCTGCCACCGGGCGTGCCAGCCATGCTTGCCGGTGGGGACGCAAACCCTTGTCCTCGTTGAGGATGCTGCTCGCTTATAGGACAGGGGATCGTTAAAGCGCAAACCCACCGCTAAAATTGGTTGCCGGGCGCCTCACATTCAAGCCGGAGGGGGGCTCGGGGATGAGGCGCGTGCCATCTTCTCGAGCAGGATGAGGGTCGCGCCATAATCATCGCGCTCGGCCCGCGGTAGCACTTCGCGCGACACTTCCCGCCACCGTGCCCAGTCGACCTTGGGCATCACGGTGTCGCCCTGCGGGCGCCCGTGCACTTCCGTTTTGTAGATGCGACCGGCGAGTGGCAGCGCCTCGGCAAAGATGTCGGCGCCGCCGATCACCATGACCTCGTCCACGCCGCGGCTCCGCGCACAGCGTTCCGCCTGCGCGAGCGCCGCCGGAAAGCTCGGCACGGCGATGGCCCCATGCCGGCGGAAGCTTTCATCCCGGGTGACGACGATGTTGTCGCGGCCATCGAGCGGCTTCTTCAAGGACTGGAACGTGCGCCGGCCCATAATCAGCGGCTTGCCCATGGTGACGCGGCGAAAGGCCTTGAGGTCGGAGGAGAGGCGCCAGGGCAGGCCCCCGTTGCGGCCGATGACGCCGTTCTCGGCGATCGCGACGACGAGCGTGACGAGCATGCGCGGGTCCCTCACACCGCCACGGGCGCAGCGATGTGCGGGTGGGGATCGTAGCCGACGAGCTTGAAATCGCTGAACCTGAACCTGAAGATCGATTTCGCCAAGGGATCGAGCTCCATGCGCGGCAGCGCGCGCGGGACTCGCTTCAACTGCTCATCCGCCTGGTCGAGATGATTGAGGTAGAGGTGCGCGTCCCCGAACGTGTGCACGAACTCGCCGGCTTTGAGGCCCGTCACCTGCGCCATCATCATGGTCAACAGAGCGTAGCTCGCAATGTTGAAGGGCACGCCGAGGAACACATCGGCCGAGCGCTGGTAGAGCTGGCAGGAGAGCCGGCCCTCGGCCACGTAGAACTGGAACAGGCAGTGGCAGGGCGCCAGGGCCATGTCGGGAATGTCGGCGGGGTTCCACGCCGAGACGATGATGCGGCGGCTGTCCGGGTTGGTCTTCAAGGTCTCGACCACCTCGGCAATCTGGTCGATCGAGCGCCCATCGGGCGTTGCCCACGAGCGCCACTGCTTTCCGTACACGGGGCCGAGATCGCCGTTCTCATCCGCCCACTCGTTCCAGATGCTGACGCCGCTGTCGTCGAGATAGCGGGTGTTGGTGTCGCCCGAAAGAAACCAGATCAGCTCGTAGATGATCGAGCGCACGTGCAGCTTCTTGGTCGTGACCAGCGGAAAGCCTTGCGCGAGGTCGAAGCGCATCTGGTGCCCGAACACCGACAGCGTGCCGGTGCCGGTGCGGTCGGTCTTCTTGACGCCGGTTGAGCGCACGCGGCGCATCAAGTCGAGGTACTGCTGCATCTCTTGAATATAGGCCGATTCCTGGCCGCTGCAGCCGGTCCTAGCCGCCCGGCGGGAGCGTCACGAAATAGAGGCCGATCGCCATGACCGTGTTGTAGACCCCGTGGCAGAACATCGTCACCCACAGGCTGCCGGTGCGCACCAGCAGCCAGGCGAAATAGAACCCGATCGACAAGACCTCCAGCAGGCCGAAGATCGAATAGCCGAAGTGGAGCATGGTCCATAAGAGCGAGGTCAATATACCCGCTCCGACGAGGCCCAGGCGCGATTGCGCGAGCCCTGGAAAAAGGAACCCGCGGAACAGGAGCTCCTCCGACAGCGGCGCGCCGACGCCGATGACGAGCAGCATGAGCCAGAAGGCGTCGCCGTGCAAAAGCTGTTGGAACGGGCGCAGGTCGTGCAGCACCGCATCGGGCTTGGCCAGCATGACCGTGCCGGTCCAGGCCGTGGCGACAAGGAAGAGCGGGATGAGCGCTAAGGGCAGCGCGCGCCACCCTTGCGCCGGCGGACGCAGCGCCAGCACTTGCGCGCGGTCAGAGGAGTAAAGGCGAGCGGCCGCCAGCGTCAGTACGATCACGCAGACCTGCCAAATCCCAAACAGCAACGGCACGCCGGTACCGGTTTCGGAGAAGGAAACGGCGGTGCCGGTCACGCTGCGAATGCCCAAGGCGACAGCCATGGTGGCAAGCAGGGCCAACCCAATGATTCCAAGCGCCGCCGGGATCACGGCCCACGTCGGCCATCCGGTGCGCGCTACGTAGGCCGGAGGACCCTTCAGCAACACATCCAGCATGTTCCTTGCCTCCGACGATGGCGCCGATCGCACCTTGGCGAGCGGCGCGAGGCTTTACCATGGCGCCAACCGCCGCGCGTGCGCTTTAGACGGGCGGGGATAACTTCCTGGTAATACGCGGGACACGAACGGCTTTTTTTTCCCCGCGGCTGCCCCTATATTCGGTGTGCTGGATTCGTCCGGCTATGGCGATAAACGCGGCCGTAATAAGCCGATCGGACCCGGGGGCAGTACCCGGCGCCTCCACCAAATGCCGCCGCCCGCAACGCTGTAAGAAGCGTGGGCAGGCATGTGAGACAAAGCCGCGGACATTCGCGGCGGCATCTGATGGGGGCGAACTAGGATCGACGAGGGTGTAAAGGGCTTAGCTTTTGCTCGGCATGGTTCCGCCGTCATCGGGCCATTCAGAATAGTTGCCAATGACAACTATGCTGAGACCGCTCTCGCTGCGTAACGCAGTGCGAATGGTCTGAACTTGAAGCCCTTACCCTTAGCCGGGTAAGGCGCGGTTCGGAGGGCACCGGGCAACAGAAGCCCTCCACTTGATCTCGCCTGCGTTTCGGGGGAAAGAGCAATGGGGGCTGGCGACGATCCCTCAGGGGCACGAACCAAGGGCACCAAGCCAGCAAGGGCACTGAGCTAGACGGAATGGCCTCCGAGCCGACGATCGACTACGAGACGCTGACCCAGGACGCCATGCGCGGCGTCGTGCGCACGGTGCTGACCCAAGCCGCCAAGTCGGGGCTCCCCGGCGACCATCATTTCTACATCTCCTTTGATACCTCGGCCTCGGGCGTCGTGCTGTCCAAGCGCCTGAAGGATAAATACCCCTCCGAGATGACGATCGTGCTGCAGCACCGCTTCTGGGATCTCTCGGTCGAGAACGACGGCTTCGAGGTAAAGCTGACCTTCGACGGCATCCCCGAGCGCCTCGTCGTCCCCTTCGCCGCGATCCGCGTGTTCTTCGACCCGAGCGTGCGCTACGGCCTGCAGTTCGAGGACCTGGAGGTGGAGCCGGAGGCGGGTGAGGACATGACCCACCGCTTCGGCGCACGCGGCTCCGACCGCGCCAACGGAGCCCGCGCGACGCTGCGCTCGACCGCGCCGAAGAAGCCGAAGGTGGCGCGCAAGGCCAAGGAGACCAAGGCCGAGAAGACGGCGGCGCCCGCACCCGTCCCCGAGAAGGCCGCCGTTGCCGCGGCTCCGGCGCCGCGGCTCGCGGCCGTGCCGTCGAAGCCCGTCGAGGACAAGGGCAAGCGCGGCGAACAGAAGCAGGGCGATAAAGCAGCCGAGGACCGCCCGCGCCAGGACAACGGCGGCGCGCAGATCGTTTCCCTCGACGCCTTCCGCAAGAAGTAGCCTTCGCCGGTCGCAGCGCTTCAGTGCGCCGGGGCGGCGGCTGCCCTCGGCTGGCGCACGAGCAGGGCCGCCAGCGCCAGGCCGGCGAACAGCACCGTCAGCAGCAGGAACGTGTCCGAGAACGCCAGCACCACGCCCTGCCGGTGCACGATGAGGTTGAGCTGCTTCAGCGCCATCGCCTGCGCGTCCGCGCCGAAGGCGGCAAACTTCGCGGTGAGCGCATTGAGCGTTTCCATCGCCGGCACGCGCGACCAGGTGATCTGCTCGTGCAGGCGCGCCAGATGCACATCCGTGCGGTCGTTGAGGATGGTCGTCAGCCCGGCAAGACCGAAGGCGCCGCCGAGGTTGCGCATCAGATTGAACAGGCCGGAGGCGTTCTTCACGCGCTCGGGGGGCAGCGTGCCGAGCGAGATGTCGTTGATGGGGATGATCGACAGCATGAGGCCGATGCCGCGGAAGATCTGCGGCCACAAGAGCTCGTAGAAGTCCCAGTCGCTGGTGATCCACGTCATCCACCAAGTGCCGAAGGCGAAGAACAGGAAGCCCGTCATCAGCATCACGCGCTTGTCGACGTAGGGCATGAGCCGGCCGGCGACGGGCGCGGTCAGGAACATGGCGAGGCCAGAGACGAACATGGTCTCGCCGATCATCAGCGCGTTGTAGCCGCGGATCTGCGCCAGGTAGACGGGATAGATGTAGGTGAGGCCATAGAGCCCGATGCCGAGCACGAACGAGAACAGCGAGCCGATCGCGAAGTTGCGGTTCGCAAAGGCTGTGAGGTCGACGATCGGGGAGCGCGCGGTCAACACGCGGGCGAAGAATACGGCGGCCGAGATGCCGGCGACCCAGGCAAGCAGCAGCACCGTCTGATCGCCGAACCAGTCGTTGCGCGGGCCTTCCTCCAGCACGTACTCGAGCGAGCCGAGGAACCCGGCCATAGCCAGCAGTCCGACCCAGTCGAAATTATCGAACAGCGAATAGTCGGGCTGGTCGAAATCGATGAGCGTCAGCGCGGCGAGCGTGACGAGCGCGCCCGGGACGACGTTGATGAAGAACAGCCAGTGCCACGACAGCGCATCCGTGAGATAGCCGCCGACGGTGGGCCCGATGGTCGGCGCCAACGTCGCCACCAGGCCGATCAACGGCGTGATCACGTTCATGCGTGAGCGCGGGAAGATGATGTAGGCGGAGGCGAAAACGGTCGGGATCATGCCGCCGCCGATGAAGCCCTGGATCGCGCGCCAGACGATCATCTCCTCGATCGAGGTCGAGAGCCCGCACATCAGGCTTGCTGCGGCGAAGCCTGCGGCGGAGGCGGCGAACAGGATGCGCGTGCCGAGCGCGCGCGACAGGAAGCCCGACAGCGGGATCATCACCACCTCGGCGATGAGGTAGGCGGTCTGCACCCAGGTGATCTCGTTCGAGCTCGCAGCTAGCCCGGCCTGGATCTCGGTCAGCGAGGCCGACACGATCTGGATGTCGAGGATCGCCATGAACATGCCAAACACCATGGCGAGGAAGGCGGCGAGCCGGCGTGGATCGATGCGATCCGCGGCCGCGCCGGGGGGAGCGCTTGCGGCCCGCCGCCCCTGCGGTGCCCCGGGGGGAGGGATTGGGGGCACCGTATCGACGATTGTGGTGGTGTCTGGCATGAAGAAAGCCCGTTACGCTTTGCGGCCTTAGTCCGCGCCGCCGGCCACCTGCGCCGGCCCCGTCTCCGCGGCCCCTTTCGTATTGACGCTGACGACGACCGACATGCCTGGCCGCAACAGCTCCTGCGTCTTGACCGTCGCCGGAACCTCTATGCGCACGGCGAGCCGCTGCACGACCTTGGTGAAGTTGCCGGTCGCGTTGTCGGGCGGCAGCAGCGAGAACACCGAGCCCGAGGCCGGCGCCACGCTCTCAACGCGGCCCTTGATGTCGTGATCGGGCAGCGCGTCGACGGAGACAGTCGCCGCCTCGCCCGGCCGTACGCCGGCGAGCTGCGTCTCCTTGAAGTTGGCGTCGATATAGACCTCGTGCAGCGGCACCAGACTCGCGAGCCGCTGGCCCGGCTGCACGTAGTCGCCGCTCTGCACCGCGCGGTTGCCCACGACGCCCTCAAAGGGCGCGCGGATCACGGTGAAGGAA
>Ga0187819_10000484_pt1 | contig 19745 bp, 14 predicted proteins | sample NC_wetland_sal_i_15_FD_132411 | JGI IMG/M metagenome (GOLD analysis project Ga0187819, IMG submission 132411) | Wetland sediment microbial communities from Neuse River Estuary, North Carolina, USA - SO4_4 | ecosystem: Environmental > Aquatic > Freshwater > Wetlands > Sediment | place: USA...
GCTTCGCCGCCGGTGAGATACGCCTTGGAATTGACGGCTCGTTCCGCCGCCAGATTCTTGCGCTTCTCGGTGGGTTCGGTGTTGCCAACGATGATTAGTTTGTTGTCTGCATTCTGCTGCAGGTTCTTGGCAACGTCATCCAATTTGCCCTTGCACTCGTTGTCCACGCGCCACGGCTTCTTGATCTTAGCCATGTTGGCGAAGTCGCATTCCGCCAGCTTGCTGGCTTGCGGCGGTGGCGGCGGGGGCGGATTCTCCACCGTCACTTGAGTGGAGGCTTGCGAACTCAGGCCACGTGAATCCGTACAAGTCGCACTCGCAGTGATTGTGCCGGCCGAGGCACCCGTGGTATTCAGCGTTCCGGTGCTGCCGGTCCCCGCGATGGTGCCCATGCTGGCGGTCCAGTTGCTAACTGTGACTGGAACATTATCTGGGCTGGTGCAGGTGCAGGTGATGGTCGCAGTTCCACCCGCCTGCAAGGAACTTGGACTGGCGGAGCAGGACATGGTTGGCGGGTTCTTCGGCGGTTCTTTCACCGTGTAGTTCGCTGTGCATGTGGCCTCGCCACCGGTCTTCTTCTTGGGATCAGTAATGTGCGCGGTGACAGTGTAATTGCCGCCCGCAACTCCGTTGGTATCGATGCTGGCGGTATTGTCCTTGCCGGTGACTTTTCCGCCAGTGGCGCTCCAGCTATAGCTCAAGGTGTGTTTGGGATTGAAGTTCGTGCCGGTGGCAGTGGCTGTGATCGGCTCGCCCACCATCACTTCATTGGGCTGCACCGAGCAACTTGCGGTCGGCGTTACCAGCTCAGGATAGCCAAAGTTGAACACCAAACCGGTGCGCAACCGCACTCCCCCCAGCGTGTCTCGCCGCAGGTCCGGGAAGGCAGCCGACACGACTGAAGCATAGTTCTGCCGGGCCCAGACGTAATCTGCTTCGACAATCCGCAGGGAGAAGTTATGAGTCACGCGCAAATCCCATCCGCCCCCGAGGATCGCGCCAATGCCATTGCCGTTTGGCAGGCCGTTCACGTTGAGCCGGTTGTAGCTCAACAAAGTGTGCAGAAAGAAGTTGGAATCTTCCGTCCGGAAACTCAATTTAGGACCGGTCGAAAGCGTGGACTCGTAGTTATCCCAGTTGTATCCGAAGTCGCCCTCCAACCCGAAATACTTCTGGAAGTTGTAAGTGAAGGCGGTGCCAAAGCCAGCCGGCATGTCAGGCAGTGTCATTTTCGTTGGAGCGTTGTAGTCCCCGAATGGAGCTGGAACACTGCCGCCGGGATGCAGCCACTGATAACCCACGAAGAGTTCGTACTTCGGGGTTTCGACGTCCTGCGCCAGGGTGGCGGCCGAGAGCAGAACGACGGTTAACATCGCCAAGAAACTAGCAGATCGCACACGCACGCCTCTTAAAGCGGGATGAAACGACATATTGTCCTCCGAAACTCTTAGTCAGCTTATGTATCCATGCAAACGTACAAGATTGGGAATCCACAGCATGGCAACCGTTAGAACGTCTCTACCTCTTAAACGTCGAGTAGACAATTGCAAAGAAGCGCAGGGTTTCTCACTCAGTAATTCGGACCCCACATTCTACTTGAACGCGAATCGCTGCGTCTAGCAATGAGATCTCAGCGGTGTCTTGATTTGAGATTTCCGTGCTGCACCATTTTTCGCCAAAAAGTCCCGCCTTCGCGCAAACCTCGGATGGGAAGAACTAGCCGCTGGTTGTCCAGCGATCTAAACTAGTCACCCCTTCAGCCCTTTACCGCATCAGAGGAGTCAGCGCTTGCAGCAATGGCGGCTAACCTCAATAATGATTACGGAGCCTCGGTTCCATGAGTCAGTGTCTATGAGCCAGGAAAAAGTACTGATCGTCGAAGACGAAGAAAACGAGCGCACCGGACTTGCCGAACTGGTCTCGGCTTGGGGCTATGTGGCGGAAACTGCCAGAGATGGGGCGGAGGGTCTGGAGAAAGTCAGCACTTGGGCGCCTTCCATGATCGTAACCGATCTCAAGATGCCGCGCATGGGAGGCTTGGAGCTGCTGGAGCGAATTGCCGATGACAGCAAGACCATCGCGGTGATTGTGGTGACGGCGCAGGGAACCATTGACAGCGCGGTACAAGCCATGCGCATGGGGGCTTACGACTACATCACCAAACCCATCGACACCGAGCGGCTGCGCACCATTCTGCAGAACGCCTCGGCTCTGCTGGGCACGAGGGTCGAACTCGAGGTCACCCGCCGAAAACTGCGGGACGCGGGCTCTCTGGGAAGCCTGGTAGGGGCATCCAAGAAAATGCAGGAGCTTTTCCGCCTGATTGAAATGGTGGCACCCAGCACCGCCTCAGTGTTGATCACCGGCGCCAGCGGGACAGGCAAGGAATTGGTCGCCCGGACCATACATGAACTCAGTCCTCGCCGCAACCGGCCATTTGTCCCGATCAATTGTGCCGCGATTCCAGAAACCCTGATTGAAAGCGAGATATTTGGCCATGAAAGAGGCGCATTCACGGGAGCCTTGGAGCGTCGTACCGGCTGCTTTGAACTAGCGGAAGGGGGTACATTGCTCCTCGATGAGATCGGCGAAATGCCGGTCGGCACTCAGGCCAAGCTCCTGCGCGTACTGGAAGATCGCAAGCTACGCCGCCTGGGGAGCAAGGTCGAAACCACCGTGGACGTCCGGGTTCTGGCGGCGACTAACAAAGTGCCCGAAGAGGCCGTGGCCCGCGGTGAGTTGCGCAACGATCTTTATTATCGCTTGAACGTTTTCAACATTCATATGCCGCCCTTGCGCGAGCATAAGGACGATATTCCCGCCCTCGTCGAATTCCTATTGAAGGACATGAGCTCCAAGCACGGACGCAAGGTAGCCGTGGTGAGCGAGGCGGTCCAGAATTTATTCCAGAACTATTCATGGCCAGGAAATGTTCGCGAGTTACGAAACACTCTGGAGCGGGCAGTGATTGTCTGCGACGGGGCCGTGATTGAAACTAAACATCTGCCACCCGGCTTCGGCCAGGCCACCGTTCGCACCTCTTCCGAGGATCCCGATGCCATTCACCTGGGGGTGGGTACCACCGTGGAAGAGGCGGAGCGGCGGCTCATTCTGAAGACCATCGAATCCACCAGCAATAACAAAACGCGGGCAGCAGAAATTCTCGGCATCAGCCTGAAAACCCTGCATAATAAGCTGAAGGAGTATGGCAACGCGGCAACCGACGCCGCCCTCGCAAGGGAAGACTAGCGGTGCGGAATGCACTCCTCATTCGGGGAAGCAATTGACTTGTTCGGCACGAGTTGCCATCCTTTTCGCGTAGGGACTGCAGAGGTATGCGCCGAAAAACCCAAATCGTGCTGGCCATTACCTTCATGGTGGCGGCCCTGGTGTGTGGGTTCTCTTATATTTATGTTTCGCAGATCATGCGCCAGCAGGTCACATTCGCGCATAACTCGGCCGCTTGGATAGATTCGCAGCTGGCATATCTCGCGGCCAATGCCGCCCCAGATTTGACCAGCACACGGGTTGATACCAACAATCCAGTGAAGGTCCGGAAGGCGATCGCCTACTATCTGTCGACCAACCTCGATTTGAACACAATGTTGGATTCGGTCGTAGGCAACTGGCCGATGATTCAAGACGCCGCCATTGTGGACGCCGACGGAACGGCTCTCCTTCACACCAATCCTGAATTGGTGGATAAGGTGGTTTCCGAGCGACCTGACTTCCAGATTATCCAGGATGCCAAGTTCCGCCGGCAGCTGCGCCTGATTTATAACCCACCCACCACCTATGAAGTCCGCTTGCCCTTGCAATTGAACCATCAACCATTCGGCAGCATCCGGCTGGGCATCTCGACCGTATTCCTGAAGAAAGAGATTACCCCGCGACTGCAGCACGCTGTTATCTTTTCCGGGATGTCGATCTTGCTGTCTCTCGTGCTGGCAGCGGCACTGTCGAACATTGCTCTCGGCCCCTTGGAACGCATTAGCCGCAGTCTGGATAATGTCACCGCAGGCGATGCCGAGCCGGTCAGCGAGCATGAGGCCGGAAGCGACGAGTATGGCCTGGTGACATTGAAGATTGCCCACCTGGGGCGCCAAATGCGCGATGCCCGAGAGATCTTCTCTGCATTGAAAGACAACGTAGACCAGATCATGGGAAACCTGCAGGACGGACTGATGCTGTTCACCCGCGATTCGCGAGTAGTGCTGGTGAGCGCTTCGGTGGAGCGTTTTCTGGGCCGCCCTAGAAGGGAATTGCTGGGCCGCACGGTAAAGGAGATTTTTACCCGGGACTCGACCCTGGGGGCGGTGGTGCTGGACGGGTTTCAACTGCGCCAATCCATTGCCCAGCGCGAAGTGGAATCCTCGAACACAAAAGGAGTGCAGGTTTCTCTCGATTTCATTCAGGAACGGGGCTCGCCCATCGGTGCACTGCTGACTCTGCGCGATGCCGAGTCGGTGCGGCGCATTCAGGATGAAATTGAACTGTCGCGCCAGATGTCCGCCAGCGGCCGCACTACGCGCGGTGTCGCCCATGAAGTAAAAAACCCCATCAACGCCATCGTGTTGCATTTGCAGCTGTTGCAAAGCAAGCTGCAGCAGATTGACCCGGATACGCGCCGCCACATGGACATTATCGGCAATGAGATTCATCGTCTGGATCGCGTGGTTCAAATCCTCGTAGATTTCACTCGGCCGCGTGATCTGCATCTCGAGGAAGTCGATCTCCGCCGACTGCTGGAAGACGTGATCATGCTGGCGACGCCCGACACAGATCAGCATGGCGTCACGGTCGAGCGCAGGCTTGGAACCGAACCGCTGGGAGTGAGGGTTGACGTCGACGTGATGAAGCAAGCCATTTTGAATGTGATCATCAACGGCATGCAAGCCATGCCACACGGGGGAACGCTGACAATTTCTGTTCGCCGGGACGAAGATACTGTCGTAACCGAGATTCGCGACCAGGGCGTAGGCATACCGCACGAACTGCAAGAGAAGATTTTCGAATTGTATTTCACCACTAGAAAGGGTGGCAGCGGAATTGGGCTGGCGCAAACTTATCAAGCTCTGCAGTGGCACTACGGGTCGATTGACTTCGAAACCGTGGAAGGGCAGGGCACGACCTTCCGTCTTCGCCTTCCGCTGGTCGAGATCCGGGCCGATAACGGCGAAAATGGCCGGGCGGTCGCACCGAGCTTGACGGTGCCAAATTCCTGAATGTCCGCAGAGCGCTGAAGGCTGCTAGTGCTTTGAAAGGGCGCGGTTGGAAGCTGCGCCGTAATCCTTAAAAGTAGAAGCCGCACCCCTTTCAGAATCTAAACCCCAATTTGTCTTCTTAGTGACGCTGCAAGAACGTCGGTTCGGCGTAAAATTCATGATAAGTAATCGCTGGTCGCTAAGCTGCCGTAAGTGCCGACAACTGAAAATGGCTCTGGCCCCGATCCTCGGAATCTTTCTGCTGTTGGCCTTGCCGCGCACGGGCGTTGCCTTAGTGCCGGAAATTGCCACTCGGCAATCGACGCCGGCCCAGGAGAGCCAACCGAGCAATTCGTCGCAGGCCGCGGGACCAGCAACCGATCAACAAAAACCTGCCGACCAGGCACCCGGCCCGCCACAATCCCCTAGCCCCGCCAGCCAGCCTTGTCCGGATAATTCGCAGCGCGGTTCCTCTGTGAAATCAGACTGTAAGTCCCCAGCTAGCCCTAAGAAGCATCACCACAAAGCACTTGCGCCGGTAACCACTCCCCCGCCGGGATCAGGTCCGACCAAGAACGTTGTGCGCAATGGAGGTGCGGACGATCCGATTGTCGATCTGTCTCCGGGCCTAAGCCCGCAACAGGCTTCCCACCAGAAGGAGACCGATCAACTCCTCGCTGCCAGCGATGCGAATTTACAAAAACTCGCGGGCCGTCAGCTGAACCCGAGCCAGCAGGAAACGGTCAAGCAGATTAAGAGCTACATGGATCAAGCAAAGAAAGCAGAGGGTGATGGAGACGTGCAGCGCGCTCATAACCTTGCTGTCAAAGCGAGCTTGCTCTCAGCTGACCTGGTCGGACCTGAGAAGAAGTAGACCTCAGGCTTCAGGGTCTTTGCCAACCCTTTGCCTGATCTGTCTGGGCCTGTGAAACCCGTGGCTGCTTTAGCTACTTCCCTTTCGCTCGCGCTGCGTTCACTTTTGCTAAAAGATCCTGCGCGGGTTGTTGCACCGGCCCTGAAATCTTCACCGCTTCCTGCAACACGTCTCGCGCGTCGGAAACTTTGTTCAACTTGGCGTACGCGAAACCGAGACGATACATGGCAACCGCATACTGTTGATCATCTTGTCCCTTCAACAGTGCCGAGGCCGATTTCAACTCTGGAATCGCCGCTGCAGTTTTGTCTTGCTTCATATAGGCGTACCCTAAAGTCCCGTGTGCCACACCGGCGGAGACTTTGCGCGAGCGGTCGGCATCGGGAGCGTCGGCTTTGGCCGCGTCGATTGCCTTCTGCGCATACGTAACTGCTTTGGGCAAGCTGCCGGGCTTGGGGTCATCGGCGTACGTCCCTGCCAGCAGAAGCAACGCCGGCAAGTTGTTCGGATCCGCTGCCAACGTCTTTTCAGCGTAGGCAATCAGCCGTGGCGTATCCTTCAGGTCCGACAACGACATCATGGCGTAGGATGCAATCTGCTCCTGAAAACGTGAGTTGGGAAATGCCGGCGTAAAACGCTCAATGTACGCCATGCGCTTCTGGGCGTCAGACTCCTCCGCGATGGCATTGAACCCCGCCACTTCCAGAAACTCGTACGAGCTCTTGGCCCCATTCTTTTCCTCATTAATGCGTTGGGTGAACTCCTGATCACTCATTCCTTCGGGTTTGGCTTGCTTGGCGATGGAGTTGTACAGTTCGCCGCCGCGCGTCGAATAATCCAAGACTTTGGCGTGGTCCTTCAACTGCTGAGCAATGCCGGCTTGCGAGACCAGAATATCCAGGTTGCGCGGCGATCCGGCTAAAGCTTTGTCGCCGTATTCGAGGCCTTTCTGCAGATCCCCTGCCGTCTGATACAACTGCGAGATCTGCCAGTTGCCATAGGCGACGGCGGCCGGGTTCGCCGAAAACTTCTGCAGGAAATCCTGATACATCGCCAGCTTCTTTTGCGTGTCTGGTTCGTTCGAAATCGCCGCCAGCGCCTGATCTTCCGGCGTCCCCGCAGGAATCACGATCCGCTCCAGTTGTGCGTGCCCCAGAATAGAGAGGACCGCCACCAGCACAACCAGCCAAAGAGTGCGCTTCATAGTTCCCTCCAACTTCGCGGGAATCGTAGCTCTGAACGGCCCAGCTTGCAAGCCCGGTTTTGCATCGGTAGAGGATGGGCGTCTCGCCTGTCCAGCCGAGCGAGGACGCCCTCGATACGCGTGGCATGGAAAGAGTCAATGCTGTAGTCTGGGCCGATGGAGGATGAAGGTCACGTAGCAGGGAATGTGGTGACGGCTCCCGAAGAGAACCGGGGAGGAAGACTGGCGCATCCCCCTCTTCATCACTCGATCCTCTTCATCGTTCTGATCGCCCTTTTGCTCCGCTTGGCCGTGATTACGGTGGGCCACACTTACCGGATTACGCCGCGCCGCGATCACTTTCAATACGGCTGGGAAATGGGCCGCCTCGCCCGCTCCATTGCAGAAGCCCATGGATTCAGTTCGCCCACCGATCTGCCCACCGGACCCAGCGCGTGGGCAGCGCCGCTTTATCCGTATATTCTGGCGGGAGTATTTCGCTTGTTCGGCGTGTACAGCCCACTCTCGGCCTGGATGATTCTTGCCTTCAATAGCATTTTTGCCGCGCTGACCTGCTTTACGCTTTACCGCATCGCAGAGCGAATATACGGAATTGGCGTGGCGCGGGCAACGGCTTGGACCTGGGCCGTTTTTCCTTACGCAATCTACTGGCCCGTGCGTGTGGTCTGGGAAACTAGTCTCACCACATTTCTCCTGAGCCTCGCGCTCCTGCTCACCTTGCGCATGGCGGACGAACCACCGCGCCCACGAATGTGGATTTTGTTCGGACTGCTCTGGGGCGTGATCGCGCTGACCAACACTGCGGTCGTGAGCATGCTGCCATTCTGTTTGCTTTGGCTGCTGTATCAGCTTCCGCGTAAGCCCCAGCAATTCGTTGGCGCCGCTTTGTGTGTACTTACCGCCGCTCTGCTAGTCAGTCCGTGGCTGGTGCGCAACTACCAGGTTTTCGGAAGGTTCATCTTCGTTCGCGACAATCTTCCGCTCGAAATGTACGAAGCCAACAACGACCAATCGGCCGGCCTGTGGACCCGCAATGAACACCCGGGAAACAATCCTGAGGCCATGCGCCGATTTCAGGAACTAGGCGAACTCGGCTTCATGGCAGAGAAGCGGCAGGAGGTCCGGCAGTTCATCCGCGAACATCCCGAGCGATTTCTGTGGTTCACAATCGAACGCGCCGTTTATTTCTGGATCGCTCCACCGCAGGCGACCATTCTCGCCGGTTATGACCTGATGGTTTCGCGTCACACCAACTTCCTGCTGGGAGCCGTGTTCGCCTTCGCCGGATTGTGGCTGACAATTCGCAATCGAATCCGCGGCGCATTCCTGCTTGCATGTTTTCTGCTCATCTATCCGCTTCCCTATTATCTGGTGATGCCCTTCGTCCGCTACAAACATCCCATCGAGCCCCAGATGATCATGCTGATCGTCTATCTGTTCTGGGAAGCCAGACGTGTCCAAATTCGATGGCCGCGTCATTCATGAAGTGTAGTTATCTCAGAAGTTGGCGAGTTCGTGCTCTTCAATTTAAATTAGAGCATGCGGTCCATTCTGCAGAAGCCGGCGTTGCGCTTTGTTTTCGCGGCCAACGTGATTTCGATGCTGGGCAGCGGCATGAACGCCGCCGCCGTTGCCTGGTACATCCTGCAGGCCACGCATTCTGAAATCGCTCTGGGGACCTTCGCCGTCCTGCAAACCATTCCCGCCATGCTGATGCTGCCGTTCACGGGCGTCATCATCGACCGCGAAGACCGCCGCCGGCTGGTCATGATGCTCGACGCCGCGCGCGCCATCATCATCCTCACCGTCTCCATTCTGGCCTTCATGGGTAAAGCGAAAATCTGGGAACTGTACCTCATGAATACGCTGGTCGCTGCTGGATTCTGGATGTTCTGGCCAACCATTACCGCCCTGATCCAGGAGCTTACTCCGGGAGAAGAGTTTGTTCACGCCAATACTTTTCTTCTGGCGGGAATCCAGGGAGGCTGGCTGATTGCGGGCTCTATCGTAGGATTCGTTTACAACCGCATCGGTCTGGGTGGAGTGTTGCTCATCGACTTCTCCACCTACCTGGTTTCGTTTCTCTGCTACTTCGCAGTGCGCAAAGGACGGCATGTTGTGCCACGGCCGGCTGAGTTGCGTGCCGACATCGTGGCCGCCGAGACTGCAGTCGAACGCTTTGTTCGCGAGATGCGTGAAGGGATCCAATTTCTTCGCGGCAGGCACAATTTGGTTTTCCTGGGAATCAGTTGGGCGCTGTTTCTGGCCGCAATGATGACCGGCGTTGTGGTCACGCCTCCGTTGAGTGACAAAGTATTTCATGCCGGCGCCGTTGGTTATGGCTGGTTAAATGCCGGATGGGGCACCGGTGCGTTTTTGAGCGCTCTCTATGCACCCTGGCTCATCGCAGGATTAGGAGCCCGACGGTCGATTGCAATCTCCATGGGATTGCTGACCATCAGTATGACTTTGGCCCCGCTCTCTCCCGTGCTTGCCATCGCCGTACTTCTCTATGCAGTAATGGGCTCGGCTCGCGGCGTCAGCGGCGTCGCCATGAACACGAGCATCATGGAGCAGGTGCCGCAGCACTTCATGGGACGGGTGCAGAACACGTTTTACTTCGCGGGTACGGCGCTGCAGATTTGCCTTGCGCTGCTGGTGGGAGCAGTCGCGCAGGTGAGCCTGGTTGCTGGATTCTCAATCATTGGCTTGGTGTACGCGATCGCGTTTGTCAGCGCCTGCTGGCCGGTAGCGGCGGCAGTGCCCGTCGAGGTGAGTACAGCGGAATAGACTGAGATTGCCGATTTCCAATTGTCCAATTGAAAATCGGCAATTTTTTCTCTGTGACTCTGTGTCTCTGTGGTAAATAAGCCGTTCGCGCTGTTATCCTTTCTGTTCCAAATTTCATCAGGAGCTCCCATGTCGTCCAGCCTCGAAGGTCGGGTCGCCGTTGTTTTCGGAGTCGCGAATAAGCGCAGCATTGCCTGGTCGATCGCACAAGGGCTGCACAACGCTGGCGCCAAGCTGGCCATCACTTATCAGAACGAGCGCATGGCGCTGGAGGCCAAAGACCTTATCCTTTCCCTGCCCGGCGCGGAGGCTTTTCAATGCGACGTTTCTAACGACGCCGAGATCGACCGGCTTTTTAGCCAACTCAAAGAGCGTTACCGCAAACTGCACGTCCTGGTCCACAGCGTAGCCTATGCACCGGCTGACGAACTCAAAGGAGACTTCATCAACACCACCCGCGAAGGTTTCCGCGTTGCGCTCGACGTTAGCGTCTATTCGCTGATCGCAGTCTCCCGCGCCGCTGCGCCGCTCATGGACGACGGCGGGTCGATTATGACCATGACCTACTACGCCTCCGAAAAAGTCGTGCCCCGCTACAACGTGATGGCCGTGGCCAAGGCTGGCCTGGAATGCACAGTGCGCTATTTAGCCTTTGAACTGGGCAAGAAAAATATTCGCGTGAATGCCATTTCCGCAGGGCCGATCAAGACTCTAGCGGCGCGTGGTATCGCCGGCTTCAGCGATATGTACAAAACTCACGGCGAGCGTGCGCCACTTGGCCGCAATGTTGATGTGAACGAAGTGGGCGCTACCGGAGTCTTCCTGGCTTCCGACGCCAGTTCCGGCACCACCGGCGAGGTTATCTACGTGGATTGTGGTTACAACATCATGGGGTTCTAGACCCTGTTTAACCACAGAGACACAGAAACCCCAAGAATGTCTTTGCGTTTTTGGGTGTTCTTGCATTCTTATGCTTTTCTCTGTGTCTCTGTGATTCTGTGGTAAAGGTCTTAGCCGCTGCTAATTCGCACCCGTCGCTTGTTCTCTCCGACGAGTTCCAGCGCTATCTCCACATCGCATTCGCGCTCAAAGCGTGGAAATTTCTCCCCCCATTCGATCAGCAACATGCTGTTCTCCGCGACGAGATCGTCGACCCCCAAAGTCTCCAGCTGGCGAGGCGTGTCCACCCGGTATAAATCGATGTGATAAAGAATCGCTTCGGGCCCGCGGTATTCGTGGATCAGGGTAAACGTGGGACTGGTTACATCGTCCTCCGAGGCCGCTTGGAAAGCCTCCGCAATGCCTTTGACTAGCGTGGTCTTGCCCGCTCCCAGATCGCCGCGAAGCACCACCAGCTTAGGCGGAGTGAGCATCGCGGCCAGCGTGCGTCCGAGGGCGATCGTCTCCTCGGGCGATTGGGTGATGAATTCTTGCGTCTCCATGCGGCCTGGAAAGCAGTATAGCGAGAGATCATCACCAAGGCGGATTGCGGCAGGGCACGGTTTCAGAGGGTATGGAAAAATCGCTGTTGCATTTGAGGGCGCAGCGCTTCCAAGCGCTGCGATCACCACCCTCAACCCTCTGTCATTCCGACTGAGCCGAAGGCGATGAGAGAGGAATCTGCATCTACTCCCCCAACCATGACGCTGCGTTTGAGCCAAACTTCTTTTGGCCTTCAGCCGCTGAGGAGTTGCTCCTGATCCCACTTAAAAGATCGGCGCTAGTCGGCACCAAAAGCTGAGAAGGTTTACTGTCTTTTCGGCGCCACCCACTGACTCGAGCGAAGTCCCAGAAAGTCCTTGTCCACGCGGGAGTCGAGGGCGTTGCGCAACGTGCGGTGATCGTCATCCTCGAGCGCGATGAAGCGAAAGGGCTGCAAAGTTCCGTCTTTTGATTTGCGCGTCGGCTCCAGAATCTCGGCCATTCCGTTCACGGCGCCCGATTCCGTCTCGATCGTAACCTCGACCAGATTGCCTTGCTCGAGAGCCCCGGCCAATCGCAACATGCCGCCGGTTTCGGAAATAGTTTGCAGTTTCGCTCGCGCGCTCCGCCCGTCGGTCAGCTTGACGACCACAGCGACGCCGCTATCAAACTGAACTCGCTGGGCGCGGTGTTGAGGATGAGTCTGGGGGAAGTGTGTCATAGCCAAAACCACTATGGCACGGCGGGCGGGATGCCGGGCAGATTACCGAAGCACTTGTCCGGATTCCAGCCCAGCCAGCGCGATGACGTGGACTTAAACGTCCTAGCAGCAATGAGATAACGGCGGTGCGCCGAATCTAGTTCAGAAGATGTAGGGCCGGCTACGAAATCTATCGAATTGATTTCGTCCCCGTCTTCGTCCGACTCTCTTATTCAGAAGGAGGAGGCACTCATGGCTCATTACGGCAGTCTCGAAACTCAGCGTGTGTTGGACGATGTCCGCGATATCCGGGGTACCACGGTTCGCGGTTCGAAAGGCGAAAAACTTGGCACAGTCGATGACGTGATTTTTGACCACGATACCATGGAAATCCGCTATCTGATCGTGGACAGCGATGGATGGTTGGAAGCCGGAACCTTCCTGCTTCCCGCCGACCGCGTTTCCGGCGACGAAAACCATGAAGACGGCCTCGCCACAGAAGTCACCAAAGAGCGGATCGAAGATTCTCCGCAGTTTGACAAGAAGTCGCTGGACACCGATAAAGCGTGGAAGTGGAAGAAGTTCGAGCAGTTGTTCAAGAAATATTGGGAAGAGGCCCCGGTCATGCACATGAAGGGCTCTGACCGAATCATCACCCCACCGGAAGAACCCGCTCCGGCTCAGGCAAGTTCGGCGGGCGGGGCCAGCCGCGGGTCAGGCTCACTAGTGGATGCCGCTAAACTTTTCCCCGAGCGCATAACGGATGTATTTTCCGACCCAGCCCCAGGCGCCGGCAAAGTAACCCTCCGTCCCAAATCCGTTGCCCGCGCCGAGGAAGCCGCCTCCGGCGTCACTTTGCTGAAGCCTCGCTGGTGGGAGGCCTTCGAAAACTACTTGCGCCTTAACAAGGACGATATCCAGGCCAAGTGCTCGCAATGTTCATCGAAAGCCGCTTAAACCCGATCAAACGCTGCGATGGCGGCACTGTGGTCCTTCCCATTGCGAGTGAAAGGGGGACAAATGACTTTCAGCCCTGGAGACATTCGTGCCAGCCATGAATACTTTGGCCAAAGTGGACCTACAACCACCACCCCACCCACCAGGGAAAGCGCGAGGCTGACGGCATCCGTAGTAGCTGCAGCAGGTGATGACCCGGGTAGAGACATACCTTGCTATGTCTCTACCACGATCGCATCATCCGCGAATCTCCACCTTAGAGCTCGCAGCTGATTCGCGCACCCGGCGGAAGGCTTCGGGCAAGGATCTTATCAAGTCGGTTGCAACAAGCGAATGTTCGCCCATGCTTTCGCGGGCCACGTCGCCAGCAAGACCGTGGAGATGAACCGCAGCAATCACGGCTTCAGGGATGTGTTCGGGATTTTGGCCGATGAAGCCGGCCACCATGCCGGTGAGGATATCCCCCGTGCCCCCGGTTGCCATGCCCGGATTTCCGGTAGTGTTCACCCAGACCGTTCCGTCAGGTTGCGCGATCAGCGTACGATGTCCCTTCAACACGACGATCAACTCGTGTTCGCGAGCGAATGTGCGAGCAACGTTGATGCGGTCCCGTTGCACGGCAGCCACGGTGGAAGCGACGAGCCGTGCCATCTCGCCGGGATGAGGCGTGATCACTAAGCTGCGTCCTTTGCCATTGAGTTCGACGGCGCGCTCTTCGAACGCATTGAGACCATCCGCGTCGAGGACGAGGGGAGTTTTGCATTTCCCGACCAGGCTGCGAACAAACTCCGAGGTCTCAGGATTGCGCGAGATTCCCGGTCCCACAGCTAGAACCGTTTTGCCTTTGATAAGTGCATCGATGCGTTCGCTGGCGCGAGTCGAAATACTGCTGGCATCGGTCTCGTCGAGTGGCTCGGTCATGACTTCCGGATGAAATCCGGCCACGGTGGCGAGCACGGACTTCGCCGTAGCGACCGTCGATAACCCCGCTCCGGTTCGCAGCGCCGCCATGCCCGCCATCGCTGCGGCGCCCGCCTTCCCGATTGATCCGCCAATTACCAGCACGTGGCCAAAGTTGCCTTTATTCGCTGCGAGCGGCCGCGGGCCAATGAGCGGCGCAACCTCGCGGGCGGTAATCAGATTAAGTTGCAGCGAGGAAACGATGGCTTCATCGGGCGAACCGATTGGAGCAATGAGCGTTGGCCCATCACTCAACCTTCCGAAAACGTGTGCTGGACGCGGGGAAGTGAAAGTAACGATAGCGTCGGCCCGCGCAACTGTGCCAGTCTGTTCGCCCATGACATCGGCATCGGCGCCAGAAGGAATATCAACGGCGACGACCGGCTCAGAACTCGAATTCAGCAGCCTGATTGCCTCAGCGTACAAGCCGCTGACCGGCGGCTTGAAACCTGTACCCAGAATCGCATCGAGTAGTATGTCGGACTCAAAAACCGCCCGTGCCTGCTCCCCTTTCAGTTCGTCGCTCGATCGCACAATTACAGGCGCAATCGGAAGCCTCGCGAACATCTCCGCGGCATCGCCGCGCAGCTCCGACGGCTCCGCCAGCAAAACAATTCGCACTCCCTTGCCGGCTCCATGCAATTTTCGCGCTGCCACAAAGCCGTCCCCTCCATTGTTGCCCTTGCCGCAGATCACGCCAATGCGCTCTGCGGATGGATATCGGGAAACAACAAACTCGGCAACCGCCGTCCCCGCGTTCTCCATCAGCGTGAGGGAGGGCACGCCAAAGCGCCGGGTAGTAACGCGATCGATCTCGCGCATCTCGGCGGCAGTGACGATTTTCATGACCGGCTCGCCATCTGTTCCAGTTGGCGTAGTTGCGAGGGTTCGCCCATGGCGATCAGGCAATCGCCGGCTTCGATGCGGTCTTCAGGCGCAGGATTGAAGTGCATTCCGCGTTCCCGCTTGATCGCCAGAATGATCACGCCGCGGTCCTGGCGGATGCGCGAGGTCTCCACCGTCTTCCCGGAAAATGCCGAACCTTGCTGCACAAGGATTTCTCCGATTTCGAGGTCAATGCCCAGGTGCGTGGTCGCAGTATCGAGAAAGCTTACGACATGCGGGCGGAGAAAAGATTGCGCGATCCGCTGTCCGGCAAAGTGATAAGGCGAAACCACGGAATCCGCGCCCGCCGTGAGCAGATGTTTTTCCGCATCGTCCTCGCTGGCCCGGGCGATGATTTTCAGCCGCGGATTCAGCCCGCGCGCGGTCAGCACGATGTAGAGATTTGTCGCATCCGTAGTGGTCGCGGCTACCAGCCCGAGAGCCCGCTCGATATGCACCTGGCGCAGCGTCTGTTCCTGCGTGGCGTCGCCAACCACGATCTGCCAACCGCCGGAAAACCGCGCTGCCTTGGCTTCATTCTGCTCAATGATGACGAACGGCACCGGCCGCCGCTCCAGTTCCCGTGCCGCGCTCCGGCCCACCCGTCCCGCGCCGCAGATGATGTAGTGATCGGTGAGCCGGTCGATCTCCCGCTCCATTTTCCGCCTTCCGAAAAAGCTCGACAGCTCGAATTCTAGCAAAGCCTGGGTGAGCGACCCGATGCCAAGAAACACTAGCGACACTCCACAGAGGATCAAGCACACGTTGAAGACGCGCCCCGCGTGCGAGAGCGGATGAACCTCCTGGTAGCCGATGGTGGAAAACGAAGTAACCACCATGTAAAACCCGTCAAACCACGACCACCCTTCGATGAAGTGGAACCCCAGCATCCCGATCAGGGTCAGGAGCGCCAGCGCGATTCCGATCAGCCGCAGGTTGCGCAGGGCTTTCATCAAGGTCGTTGGTCGTTCGTCGTTGGCCGTTCGTCAACAAATGTAGGCGCGGGCGTCCTCGCCAGTGCACTGTCGAAACATTAGCCAGCGACGACGTACCAACGCACGACTATAAAACAAAAACGCCCTCCGCGTAGGTGGAAGGCCTACGAAGTCATAAGCTCGACTCGCGCCGACACTCTGGTGGGGGGACGAGCGTCTTCCCTCGATGAATCTGTCCTCAACTGGCTCTCATCCTTTATTCTTAGTAAGGCACCATGGCTACTCGAACCAAGGCTGTCCCCGGAAGCTCGACTGCCGTATTGGAAGCGCCCAACGGAGAACGCGAACGCGTGTTCGACGCCTTCCGCCGCTGGGGATATCTGGAGGCCGACCTCGACCCTCTCGGCTTTCTCCGCCCAGTACCACACCCCGAACTGGTGATGGATAGCGAGTTCGCGCAAGAGGCGCGCCGAGTCTATTGCGGCACGATTGGCGCGGAGTTCATGCACATCACCGATCCCGCGCGTCGCCGCTGGATCCAGGAGCGCCTGGAAGGTCCTCAACCAGCCGTAGACCAAGAGAGAGTGCTGGACCTCCTCATCCGCGCCGAACTGTTCGAGCAGGTCTTGCAACAGCGCTATTTGGGCAATAAACGCTTTTCGCTCGAAGGCGTCACCGCGCTCATTCCCCTCATGGACGAAATTCTTGAAGCAGCGGGGCAGCAGGGCGTGGCGGAACTAGTCATGGGTATGAGCCATCGCGGCCGGCTGAATGTAATTGTGCACGTGGCCAGGCGAGCCGCGGAAGAAGTCTTTGCCGGATTTGAAGATGTCGATCCGCGCAGCGTGCTGGGCAGCGGCGATGTCAAATATCACATGGGTGCGACCGGCGAGTACATCACGCGCAGCGGCGCCAAAATTCACATCCACCTGGTTTCGAATCCCAGCCATCTGGAAGCAGTGGACCCGGTAACCATCGGCCGCACTCGCGCCAAGCATGATCGCATGGGAGAGGCTGGCCCAAAGAAATATCTGCCGTTGCTAGTACACGGTGATGCTGCTTTCGCTGGCCAAGGCATTGTTGCCGAGACTCTGAATTATGCCGACCTGCCCGGTTATACCGTGGGTGGAACGGTGCACGTCATTGCCAACAACCTGATTGGCTTCACCACGGTTCCTCGCGAATTACATTCCTCCCGCTTCGCGGCGCAGTTGGCCCGTCGCCAGTCCGTACCCATTTTTCACGTGAACGGCGAAGATGTGGATGCTGTGATCCGCGTCGGCCGCATCGCTCTCGAATATCGATATACGTTTGGTACAGACGTCGTCATAGACATGATTGGCTACCGGCGCCATGGGCACAGCGAAGTCGACGATCCCACCATCACGCAGCCGCTACTCTACAAGGCAATCAAAGAGCATCCGCCGCTGTGGGAAATTTATGCCGAAGACATCGGCGTTGTAGACGTGCAAACGCGCGTGCAGACCATCCGCGCCGAACTGGAGGCCGCGCAGAAAAAGGCCGGCACCATCACCAAGAAACCCACGTTGCGTGACCTGCCAACCTATTGGGACAGTTACAAGGGCGGCCGGTACAAGCCGGAGTATGAAGTCGAAACCGGATTATCGGCGGAAGAGCTGCGCGAAATCACAGAGCCGCTCACAACCTATCCGAAGGATTTTCATATCCATACGAAAGTCAAAAAACTGCTTGAACAGCGCGCGGAAATGGGCGGGGGGAAGCGCCCGGTGGACTACGGTATGGCCGAGGCTCTGGCGTTCGCCAGCTTGGTGAAGGCCGGCGTGCCGGTGCGGTTGAGCGGACAGGACAGTCGACGCGGCACATTCAATCAGCGTCATTCAGTGCTGGTCGATGTCGAAAATGAGCAGGAATATATGCCCCTGCAGCATATTTCTGCCCAACAGGCGCGCTGTGAAATTTACAACTCGACCCTATCTGAAGCCGGCGTGCTCGGCTTCGAATACGGTTACAGCCGCGATTATCCAGAAGCCCTCGTCCTGTGGGAGGCGCAGTTCGGCGACTTCGTGAACGTCGCGCAGGCTGTAATCGATCAGTTCGTCAGCGCCGGCGAAGACAAATGGAATTTGCTGTCGGGTGTGGTTCTGCTACTCCCCCACGGTTATGAAGGCCAGGGACCTGAGCACTCCAGTGCCCGCATCGAACGTTTTCTGCAGCTCGCGGCGCGAGATAATTTTCAGATTTGCCAGCCTTCGAATGCGGCGCAGTATTTTCACTTGCTACGCCGTCAGGCCTTGCGGCACTGGCGCAAACCGCTAATTGTTTTTACCCCCAAGAGCATGCTGCGGCACCCGGATGCTTCTTCGCCCATAGAGGACTTCGCTCACCCGCACTTCCTCAACGTTTTGCCCGACACCGAAGTCAGCCATGCCGAGCGCATCCTGCTTTGCTCTGGCAAAATCGGTCACGAGCTCCGCGACGAGCGCAAAAAGAGAAAAGATAACTCAATCGCCATCGTTTTTCTGGAGCAGATGTACCCATTCCCTGAGGCCGAATTAGTTAAAGAACTGGAAAACCATGGGAGCGCGCGGGACATCGTCTGGGTTCAGGAAGAACCTGCCAACATGGGCGCGATGTTTTACATGCTGCCGCGACTCCGCCACATCGCAGGAGACCGTCCCGTGCTTTCGGTAAAACGCTCAGCCAGCGCCAGCCCGGCGACTGGATCGGCCAAAGCGCATGAGATGGAGCAAAGCACGCTGCTCACGCTCGCCTTCACCACGAAAAGCTAGCGAGAATTCGAAGTGTCTACGTCGGCCGTTCGGTGACGGGTTTGCCGCCCGATCCTGGCAACGGAGCTTTCACTCCTCCCGCCGCTTCGCCTTTGAGCAGCGCTTCCAGGTTCGGATACGCGTAAATTGTTGGCGCGTGATTTTGCATCAGGCCACCGGTATCCGCCGTGGGGCCGTAGTTACTGTGCAAATCGCGTCCCAACATGCGCAGCATCGCCATCAATTGTCCGCGATGATGCGAGGTATGTGCAATGCGGCGCGTCATCACCCAGGCGCGGGAACGCTGCACGACAAAAAACTTCGTCGCCTCTTCCCACCAGGCTTCGTCCTTCTTCCCCAGTGCCGCAAGCCGTTTTCCGCTGTCCTCGGCGTACTGTTGCATGAACTGAAGCCGAGTTTCTCGCTTCGGTAAGGGCGGGGCTTCCACGTCGATTCCCAGCATGGTGCGGAACCACAAGTCTTCGCTGACGCACTGATGCACCATTTGCTCGTGAACACTGCGGCCGCGCGGGTCGTCACGGTTGGGACGCACTGGCAGATCCTCGTCGCGGAACTCGCTCCACACACTGACCACTTTAATTCGCTCGGTTGAGTAGGTTTCGACCAGAAAGTCGTATCGCACGATAACCTCCCTTGACTATCATCATCGCCAGCCTAAGGCCATCTTAAAAATGGTACCCTAACGGTCCAGTTTCAAATCTCATGGCACGCCGCTCTCAACCGCTCCGGATCGCCATCGACACCGGCGGGACGTTTACCGACTGTGTGTGGGTGGACCGCGGCCGCATTCGCATGCTCAAAGTTTTTTCGACGCCCGACGATCCTTCGCGAGCCATCGGGGATGCGCTGAAAAAGATCGGCCACCGCGACTCGTTGATTCTGCTGCACGGCACCACGGTCGGCACGAACACGTTGTTGCAACGCAAGGGAGCGTGCGTGGCGCTCGTCACCACGGCGGGCTTCGAGGATGTCATCGAGATCGGGCGGCAGGCCCGTCCCAAGCTGTACGATTTTTTCTTCGACCGCATTGAGCCTCTTGTTCC
>Ga0187819_10000485_pt1 | contig 19743 bp, 20 predicted proteins | sample NC_wetland_sal_i_15_FD_132411 | JGI IMG/M metagenome (GOLD analysis project Ga0187819, IMG submission 132411) | Wetland sediment microbial communities from Neuse River Estuary, North Carolina, USA - SO4_4 | ecosystem: Environmental > Aquatic > Freshwater > Wetlands > Sediment | place: USA...
AGGAGGCGCCGGCGCTCGGCGACCGGCAGCGTGCTGCCGGTCGGATTTTGGAAGTCCGGTGTGACGAAAATGAATTTCACGCGGTTCTGCATCAGCACGGATTCGAGCGCGTCCACGTCGAGACCGATATGGCCGGTACGCCGCGAATCCGTCTCGACGCCGACGGCCAGCATGCGAACTCTCGCGCCCGAGAAAATAGCAACCGCGCCGGGATAGGCGGGATTCTCGAGCGCCACGGAATCGCCGGGGCGAAGGAACGCCTTGCATACAAGATCAATCGCCTGCTGGCATCCGCCGGTAATCAGAATTTGTTCGCTGCGGACGTGCAAGCCCTCGCCGCGGAGCATTTCGATCAGGACGCGTTTTAGCGGCTCGTAGCCGTCGGTCGAGCCGAGTTGCAGGATGCGGCGGCCTTCGTTGCGCATGACGGCATTGCAGCACAATCGAAATTCCTCGACCGGGAAAGAGTCCTCCGAAGGGCGGCAGGTGACGAAGGCGATATCGTCCGGCGGCAGGTCCGGCATAAGGCGGGTGAGGGCTTCTTCGGCGCGCTCGTCGGCAAAGAGCGATTCCCAGCGCATGGCGCCATTGCCATTACCGTTGGAGCGCGGAGGCGGCGTGAACTGGCGGACCGGCGGTCCGCAAATGAAAGTGCCGCGCCCGACGTGGCCCTGGATCAGGCCTTCGGATTCGAGTTCGGCGTAGGCGTTGGCGACGGTGGTGCGATGAACGCCGAGTTGCGAGGCCAGCTCGCGGCTGGCCGGGATGCGGTCGCCCGAGCGGAGTTCGCCCGAGTGGACGAGCGAGCGGAGTTGGTCGCGCAATTGGACGTACAGCGGAATGTGGCTTTCCGGTTGCAGATGGAGCGGAATCATTGGCTCACTCCTATGGGCCAATATACAGGGGTAATTATAGCTGTAAAGAGCCAATTTGTCTTGCGCATTGGACAGCGTTCTACTTTGTGACTTAAGAGCGGCATAAGTCGTGCGTCGGCTCCGTCATCGCTGTACGATGCAAGGTAAGGAGCCTTACTCCTATGTTGAAATGGAATGCAGGGAAAGTTAAGAACCTCACCGGTGCTGAAATCTGGCTTTTTATAGCGGCCCGCGTCCTCGTTGGCTTCGGACTCGGGGTGCTGGGCCTGCGTTATTTTCCAGAAATTGTGGGCCCCATGGGTCTTCCCGCCCTGGTGGTTGGCATAGTTCTGTTCTTGGTCGCTGCCAAAGGTCTGTTGCGAACAAATTCAAGTCAGCACCCCGCCAATTAGGTCGCGCGGAGGAGGAAGCGCTGGATTTTGCCGGTGGCCGTCTTGGGTAATTGGCGCACGAAGCGGAACTCCTGGGGGCATTTGTAGCCAACGAGGCGCGTGCGCAGCCAGGCGCTGATTTCGCTATCGAGCCCGCCGCCTGGCTGCTGCAACCCCACGCGAAGGACGATGTAGGCCACTGGGCGCGTGAGGCCGACGGAATCGAAATGGCCGACCACGGCGCATTCGGCGACGGCGGGATGGCCGAGCAGCGCGTTTTCGACGTCGGCGGGTGAGACCCACATGCCGGAAACTTTCATCATGTCGTCGGCGCGGCCGCAATAGTGATAGGAGCCGTCCGCGTCGCGCATGAGTTTGTCGCCGGTCAAATACCAGTCGCCTTGAAAGCGGCTGCGGCTGATTTCCGGGTCATTCCAATATTCCGAGAAGCGGCTGGCGCCGGAAACCCAGAGGTTGCCGATTTCGCCGTCGGGGACTTCCCTTTCACTCTCGTCGAGGATTTTCACCTGGTAGCCGGAAACGGGTACGCCGCAGGAGCCTGGGCGGGCTTGCCCGGGACGCGAAGAGATATAGATGTGGAGCATTTCGGTGGAGCCGATGCCGTCGAGGATTTCGATGCCGAAGCGCGCGCGAAAGCGGACGAAAATTTCCGCTGGGAGAGCCTCGCCGGCGGAAACGGCCAGGCGCACGGAGGAGAAATCCATGGGGCGGCCGGATTCCGCTTCGCGGAGCAGGCTGGCGTAAAAAGTGGGCACGGAGAAGAAAACCGTGGGGCGATATTTTGCGACGGCGTCGGCGATCAGGTTTGAGGCCGGGCGCTCTGGGAAGAGCAGCGTGGCGGCGCCCACGGAGAGCGGGAAGTACATTCCGTTGCCGAGCCCGTAGGCGAAGAAAAGCTTCGAAACGGAGAACGTGACGTCGTCCGGGCACAGGCCAAGAATTCCTTGCGCGTAAGCTTTGGCGGTGACGGCCATGCTGCCATGGCGATGGACAGCCGCGCGCGGCGCGCCGCCGCTCCCGGATGTGTACAGCAGAAACGCGGGGGCGGACGGGGCGGTCGGATGCACCGGGATGTCGGCGGCATCCCGGGGCAGCCAATCTTCCCAGCGAATCGTAATTCCCGTCCCCGCGCCATCCAGACGGACTCGCGACCCGACGGCAACCGTGAACTCGACAGCGGAAGCGTGCAACGCCGGCTTGAACTCATCCCACGAGGAGATATGAACGATCGCGAAGCGCGCGCCGGAATCAGCCACGTAAAGTAGGTAGTCGCTCAGACGGGCGGTGGAATTCACCGGGACGGGCAGAGCGCCGATTTTTGCGGCGCCAAAAAAACCGGCAATGAATTCGATGGAATCTGGAAGCGCGAGAAGCACGCGGTCGCCGGGGCGGCAGCCGTACTCGCGCAACGCGCGGGCGACGCGGTTCATTTCGCGCTCGAGTTCGGCGTAGGTAGCCCGCCGCTCGACGCCGATGACGGCGGGTTTGTGAGGATGCTCCTCCGCGGGACGCTCGAGGAATTCGTGCGCGATATTGAAGACCACCGAAGGCGGCGCCATGCCGGGGATTCTATCCCAGAAGTCGGACACAAAAAAAAGAGGCGCTCGAAGGAGCGCCCCTTTCTGCCAGAGAATACAGGACTGCGAGTAAGCCTATTGCGTCGCGGATTTTTCGCCCAGCCGCCGCATGCGTTCCTGAAGCTTCTTGCGCAGGTTGGCCGGAGCGTTGGGGTTGAACGCGACAAGATACCAGAGCGGCTGCGTGCGGTCCCGGCTCAGGCGGGAAAGCGTGGCGGCGTCGCTATTCGGATGACGGGCGATATTCTCGCGAATGGCCGAATAGGGATGATGCGAGAGCTTGCTGAGCGTCTTCGCCGTCACTTTCGGGTGCTCGCTAATCAGCCGCAACAGGTAAAAATCTTCCTTGGGAGCCTGGCGCGAAAGCTGGTCGAGCAGTTCCGGCTTCACTTCCGCGCTCAGAACCGTGCCGACCTTTTCGTCCCAGCTGGCATTGATGCGGTTTAGCTCCTGCGTGCGCGCGTGGATGAGCTGCTCGATCACGCGGCGCTCCTGGTCCAGACGCGGCACAGGCAAGGCACTGCGCTCGACGGAATCGAGCACGCGCAGAAGATGTTGCCTTTCGCCAAAAACGATTTGAGAGGTACGCACGGTTTTCCCCTTTGCTGAATTCCGCACAAGATCTGAACGTCTCATGGTTCCATCACCCCGCGAATCCCGGGAGCCGCCGAATATTGCCGCCGGAGTGCTCCGGGAATAAAATTTTTTGCTGCTCGTTTGGCCGCGGACCGAAATCGCGCTGTCGAATTAACCCGGGCGGGTGAGCATCGCGACTCGCTGCCCGGAAGTATAAACCAAATTCGAGTTGCGCCGCTTTGAAACTGCGATTCCTGCGCGCCAGCGGAATTTCTGAGGTGACAAACTCCCAGCCGAGATTCCCCCGTACCTATCCTCAAGATGCGACCCCCGGTCGTCAGCCGCAAGCTGGCGCTGCGTTTGAATAGCGACCGCGGAGATTATCTTGTGTACGAAGTGAGTAGTAAAGGAAACTGCGTGGATGTGTTCCGTGGGTCGCAATAGATAGTCCTAGGACTACCCCTTGCGGAATTCCACCGATAAACCAATGCTCGCTATTCACCCGGCCTTTACCGTGCCGGCCTCAACCGTAGCGGTGCCGCCGTCGAATTCGAGGACGCTTCCGGCAGCGCCTTGCTCGCGGCGCACGTAGCCCATGCCGATCGCCGTCACATTTGCCGGTGAAAAGGCGGCGCTGGTCACGTAGCCCGCTTCCATGCTTCCAGCGCGCAATTTGGCGCCCGGGACAGGAATGGCATCCGGCGGGGCAAAGCGCAGCCTTTCGCGGCGGCGGTTCACGTGGCCGCGCGAGCGGACGCGCTCGACAATTTCCTGCCCCGTGTAGCACCCCTTCGTGGAACTAATGTGCGTATCTTCGAGTGCCGCTTCGTGCGGGATCACCGTGTCGTTGAAGTCCTGCGGAAACCACGGAATACCGGCTTCCAGGCGCAGGGAATTCAGCGCCAGCATGCCAATCGGCTGGCCTTCGTGGGCGCAAGCGCCGGAGAGAAGTTTATTCCAAAGCGAGGGCAGCCGGTCGCGCCGGGCGATAAACTCCGCGCCGGGCAGCCCATAATGCGACCGCCTCAGGAAATGGCAGGGGATACGTTCAATCTTCACGTCCTGGATGGCCATCTCGGGGAGCTCGTCGAGAGCGACGCCGCACGCCTGCTGGACGATTACGGCTGCGCGCGGCCCTTCGAGGGCGATGCTGCCAACGCGGTCGGTCAAGTCTTCGAGATCCACATCGTCCATGATGATGAATTTATCGAGCGTCGCGAAGGTGCGCTCGCGCGCCGAAGCGTGGGAGAGCGTGATCAATTTGTCCGGCTGCTTGTACACCTCGAGTTCAGCGAGAATGTGCCCCTGCGGATTCAAAAGGAGCGCGAACAAACCGCGGCCATCGGGCAGCGATTGAATATTGTTCGTGACGATGGCATTCAGGTAGCGCACGCGGTCCTTGGCCGCGAGCGTCATCACCGCGTGCCAATTGGTGTCGAAAATGGCGACGCTTTCGCGCGCCGCGCGATACTCGGTCTGAAAGTCCGAAAACCCCTCCGGCAGGACGCAGCCCGCGAATTCGCCGAGCCGGGCGCCAGAGGCGCGATGTTCGTTGATGAGCGGTGTTTCCATTGCGAACGAGAACAATCCGCGCCGTCCGCGCGCGGGCCTTCATTTTATCAGATGTGGGGGATTCTCGGCCCCGGTAGCGCAGGCCGGGCCGGAAAATTTGCTGCTATACTTGCGATGCAAATGGCGGAGAAACTCATCCACGAAGTCATCCCAGTCGGGCTGCTGCAATGCAACTGCTCGATCCTGGGCGATCCGGTGACGCGCGAGGCTCTGGTTGTGGACCCCGGCGACGATGTGGAGCGCATTCTCGAAATTCTGCGCGCTCATCAACTGAAGGTTCGCGCCATCGTCAGCACACACACGCATATCGACCATGTCGGAGGGCTCGAGGGGCTTCATCGCGCGACCGGCGCACCCGTTTTGATCCACGAAAGCGATATGGACCTTTACCGGCATCTCGCCCTGCAAGCGCAGTGGCTCGGCGTCGAGACACCGGCAATCGCGAAGATTGATGAGTTCCTGAAGGAAGGCGACATGCTGCGCTGGGGCCCGTATGCGGCGCGCGTTCTGCATACTCCGGGCCACACTCCCGGGAGCATCAGCCTGGTGGTGGATTCCGCGGGGGTGGATACGCAAGGATCGGCGACTGAGCAATCGCATGTAAAATCGACAGGGCACGCGCGTGGCGGCCATCATCATGCCGATCCCGCGCGATTGCTGGCCGGCGATACCCTCTTCCAGGGCAGTATCGGCCGGACGGACCTTTGGGGCGGATCGCTGCCGCAAATCCTCGCGTCAATTCGTGAAAAGCTGCTGGTGCTGCCCGACGAGATGGTGGTTTATCCCGGGCATGGCGGAGAAACCACGATTGGAGAGGAACGCGAGCACAATCCGTTCCTGCGCTGAGGAAAATAGAGGATCGTGGCGGCGACAAATTCCGTCGATTGCAATTGGTGATTTCGCGCGTGAGGGTTTGAGGAATAGGGAACGAAATCGGCGCTCGCGGCGTATCTATTAGTGAGGGTGAGATGAGGAGGCGCGCATGCTGAATTTTCTGCTCTGGTGCATTCTGTTTGTGGTGTGCTGGCCGCTGGCTCTGCTGGCGCTGATTCTCTACCCGATCGTTTGGCTGGTGTTGCTTCCGTTCCGCCTGGTGGGAATCGCGGTCACCGGGGCGCTCGAACTCGTGCGCGCGATTATTTTTCTGCCGGCGCGCGTTCTGCGCGGGCCTCGCACGGCCTGAGGAGACTTCCTCGGGCACGAGGACTCAGCCGCGTGCCTCCGCGCGCAGGCCTTCCATCACGCTTTGAATCAACTCCTTGGCCTTCGAAATTTCCTGCGTGATGATGCGGATGTCCATCACCGGCAAATCCGGGTCGCGATTGCTGTGGCAATAGACGCCGTGCTGGCCGACGAGCACGAGCGCGTTCGTCAGCAGATCGAGCGTGACCGCCAGACGGCCGCGGTGCGGGCCCATCATCGTCTCATAGTGCTCGAGCTCTTCGTGGTGGTCCTGGAATGCTGTCATGGCGCTCCTTGAGGCGCTGCGGGAACGATGCGGTGCGGGTCCGGGTGAAATATTCGGAGGCGCCGCGGGATTCAGGCCTTGCCGAAATTCAGGGATTTGAGGAAGCTGCCGCGGGTAGAATCAATTTTTTTCTGAAGCTGGAAGATAGCGTAGAGCAGCGCCTCGGGACGCGGCGGACAGCCCGGAACGTATACGTCCACGGGCACCACCTGGTTGACGCCTTGAACGACGGCGTAATTATTGAAGACACCGCCGGAAGTGGCGCACGCGCCCATGGAAATCACCCATTTCGGCTCGGGCATTTGCTCGTAAAGCTGCTTGATCACCGGCGCCATTTTTTGCGAAACCCGGCCGGCAATGATCATCAGGTCAGACTGGCGCGGGGAGCCGCGGAAAACTTCGGCGCCGAAGCGCGCGATGTCGTAGCGCGAAGCGGCCATGGACATCATCTCGATCGCGCAGCAAGCCAGGCCGAACGACATCGGCCAGATCGAGCTGCGGCGGCCCCAGTTCACGAGCTTGTCGAGCGACGCAAACAGGATGCCCTCATCCTTGAGGAAGTTCTCGTCCTCGCCGGGCCGTTCGAGCGTGACACCTTTTGAGAGTTCGACGGACATGTGGCCTCTCGCTATCCGAAGGTATATCTTCCCTCTTTGCGGCGGCCATTGCAAATTGCGCGTGAGAAGATAACGCTTCGAAAGGGATGAATGAAATGCCCGCAGCGCGGAGACCGCTCGCCAGGCCGCCGTTTCGCGCCGCCGTTCGCGACGCGCTGCGGCTGCGCTGCCCCAATTGCCGGCAAGGGCCGGTGCTCGAAAGGTGGCCCAACAAGATCCTGCCAAAGTGCGCGGTGTGCGGGCTTTCCTACCATCGCGAATCCGGGTATTACATCGGAGGAATGATTGTCACTTACGGGCTGACACTGCTCGTCGTGATTCCCGTTTTTCTGATTTCGATTTTCCTGCCCGATATCAAGGGGATTTCGGATTATTCGAGATTGGCGCTGTGGATCCTCTTCGCGATTCCGCTGTCACTTTTTTTCATGCCGTATGCGTACAGCTTGTGGCTCTCCGTGGATTTCTGGCTGGAGCCATGGAGGCCTGAGAAATCCAACCAATAGATTGAGGACGCCGATCCGTTGCTCGAAATTAGTCTGCGCGCCAAGGTGCCGTCTTACAGTAGCGGCTAGTTTCCGACAATCCGGCTTACCAGGGTTTGAATCCTCGTCCCATGCATCAGTTTGAACCGCGGCCAGGCGGGCTGGCCTCACCCGCTTCCTCCTAGTTTTCGCAACCGCCTGTTGGGGTGTATGCTTCCATTCAATATTGGAAGCTCTTCGATTTGCATCGGAGGCTTAACCCGGTGCCCGCAGAAATGCGAAAAAACAAGCGCCCGATTCGTGCAATCTGGCGGTGGCTCCGAAACCAGGTCGTCCAAGAGGTCCCGGAAGACTCCGCTATTTGCGAATTTGATTGCCGCAAGGAGCAGTGTGTCCAAGCCGAGTGGGCTACCTGCGAACGTCGCCTATCCCACGCCGCGGGCGAACTGATGCCTCACGAGCGTGTCTCTGCTAAGCCGCCTGCCCAGTCCTGATAGATGCAGTCTCTTGTGCCTGATAAAGGCTGCGGGCTCAACCGGAAACCGAGTAGACACCCGGCCTACGCCGGGATTGCCAGTTGCTGGCGCGCTGTGCGATACTGCGGTTCCCCCGCAATCGAGGAGGTCCATCCATGAAGATTTCCATGATTCTCCGCACAGGTACCTTCGCACTTGTGGCGGCAAGCTTTGTCTGTGGCGTTTCGGTTCCGGCGCGCGCGAGCGGCAATGACGGAGCGCCTGCTGCGAAGCGGCCAGTCCCCGATACCGGGAAGATCGTTTACACGAACGAGGATTTAGAAGCGAAGTACGGCAAGACGACGCCCGTGAACGAAGTCGCGAACTCGGAGGCGTTATTGGCATCCGCGCAAATCGCGGCCTCCGTCGCGCCCGCTCGAATCACCGCGCGCCGCGAACCTCTGCCGCCGGAAAAGAACCCCGTATGGTATGCGCAGCAGACGGTCGCTCTGAATCAGCAAATCGCGGACATTGATGCCCAAGCCCAACGGCTGACCGATTTTCGCACCTCCGACGTTGCCCCGGGCTCCGGCACAGGGCTGATTCTGGAAGCGCCGTGCGAGGGGATCACCACCGACAACAAAATCGCGCAACTCCTCTTGCAGCGCCAGGAAATCGAAGCGCAAATCTCGGACCTCGAGGACACGGCCCGGCGCAACAGCCTGCCTCCCGGGATTTTCGAGGATGCCTCAGCGATCGCGCAGGCTGCCGAACAGCCGCCGTCCCTGACCCCGTCTCAGGAGCGCGCCGCGCTGGCGGATCAGCTCGGGAACCTTTCGCAGGAGTTGTCGCAAACGCAATCGGTGGTCGAGGCGATGCAAGAAGACACGACGACACGAAGAATGACGCTCCTGCCTCCGACCGGCTACGGCGAAAACATGACGACGGACCTGCTGGAGCGGCTCGACGCACGATCGAGCGCGCTGCAAAGCCAGCTCAGCAACGTTGAGGACGACGCGCTCCGCGCCGGGATTCCCGCGCGCGATCTGCCCTGATTCGCGCGCAACTCGATTCAGACCTGGAGCACGATCTTGCCGAATTGCTCGCGCCTCTCGAGGCGCGCGTGAGCTTCGGCGCAATGCGCGAGCGGCAGCACCTTATCAATCACCGGTTTCACCAGCCCGCGCGCGACGAGATCTAGCACAGGATACAGCTCCGCTTTCGCGCCCATGTACGACCCGAGGATTGAAATGTGCCGGCTGAAAAGATAGCGCAGATCGAGCTTCCCTTCCCAGCCGCTCGTTGCGCCGCAAGTGACCAGGCGTCCCCCGACTGCAAGACTTCGGACACTCTGCTCCCAGGTGGCCTCCCCGACGTGCTCCAATACCACGTCCACGCCGCGCCGGTTCGTCAACCGCTTCACTTCCTTTGCAAACTCTTGCTTCGAGTGCAGAATGGTTTCATCCGCGCCCAGCTCCTTCGCTCGAGCGAGTTTCTCTTCCGTTCCAGCGGTGGCAATCACGCGCGCGCCCGTCACTTTCGCGATTTGAATTCCGGCGCTTCCGACGCCGCTGCCCGCCGCCAGAACAAGCACCGTTTCGGCGGGCTTCAATTGCGCGCGCGTAATCAGCATGTGCCAGGCGGTGAGAAAAACGAGCGGAACAGCCGCGGCTTCTTCGAAGGAGAGATTCGCGGGGATGGGGACGATATTCGCTGCGGGCGATTTCACGTATTCCGCGCACCCGCCGTCCACAATGTATCCGAACAGTGTGTAGCTGCGGCAAAAATTATCGCGCCCCGCGACGCACTGCTCGCACTCGCCGCAAGAAATCCCCGGCTGAAGGAGCACTCGCTCGCCGACTTGAATGTGGGAAACCTTTTCGCCAACTTTCGCCACTTCTCCGGCGATGTCGCTGCCGGGAATATGCGGAAATGGAATAGCCACGCCGGGGATTCCCCTGCGCACCCACAGGTCGAGATGATTCAACGCACAGGCGCGCACGCGAACGAGGACTTCGTGCGCGCCGATGCGCGGCTCCGCGACTTCCACGTGTCGTAGGACGTGGGGCCCGCCGTGCTCGGAATATACGATGGCATTCATGAGATCCTCCCAGGCGACCCGCAACAAGTGCCAACCCGGCGCAATTCTCTTATCAGGACGCTTCGATTGACACCGCTCCAATCGCGCCGTACCCTCAATTCAGGCCGCCAATCTAATGATAGACCTCTTCGAAGAAATCGTGCGCATGCGCCGGGCGGGCGAGCGCGGGGCGCTCGCGACCATCGTGCACACCAACGGCTCGATCCCGAGTTACGAAAGCTCGCGCATGCTCGTCCGGGAAGACGGCACGATAGCTGGGACGGTCGGCGGCGGCTGCGTCGAAGCCGACGTGTGGGCCGCGGCCAAGGAAGTGATCCGCGCCGAGCAGCCCCGCAAGATGACTTTCAACTTGAATCACGAAGCCGCCTACGACGCAGGCTTGATTTGCGGCGGCACGCTCGAAATTTTCGTCGAGCCAATCCTCCCGCAGCCCGCGCTGTATCTTTTCGGCGGCGGACACGTCTCCATCGCCGTTGCCCGCGTGGCGCATCAGGCCGGATTCGCCATCGGCATCGTGGATGATCGCGACGCGTTTGCCAATGCCGAGCGATTCCCCATGGCCTCAGAAATTTTCACCACGTATCAAGACGCCTTCGACAAGCTCCAGCCGAATGCCGCAACCTACATCGTCATCGTCACACGCGGCCATAAAGATGATATGCGCGTCCTCGACTGGGCGGTCGGCACCCCGGCGCGCTACATCGGGATGATCGGAAGCCGGCGCAAGGTGGTCTCCGTTTATAAAGCGCTCGAAAAGGAAGGCCACGCGCTCGAAAAATTCGAACGCGTGCATGCCCCCGTGGGCCTGGATATCGGCGCGCTCACACCCGAAGAAATCGCCGTCAGCATCACGGCGGAACTGATCGCCATCCGCCGCAACGCCGCGAATCTGCCGCACAAATCCGTCAAGCTCGCGGAAATTGCCGGCGCGCACCACGACTAGCCCGCCATGCTCGTCGCCGCGATTCTCGCCGCCGGCGAATCCCGCCGCATGGGTGAGCCCAAGGCGCTCGTTCCGTACCAGGGTCTCACGTTCGTGGAACATCTCCTCGAAGCCACTCGCCATCCGCGCGTCGGCCTCACGCGAATCGTGCTCGGAGCCAACGCGGAAGAGATCCGCGCAAAGCTAGCCGTTGATCCCGCCACCATCGTCGTCAATCCTGATTGGCCCAAGGGCCAGCTCTCCTCGCTCCAAGCAGCGATTCGCAGCCTACCTCGCCAGATAACCGAGGGGCTGCTCCTCTGCCCCGTGGACCATCCGCTCGTTTCTGGCCGTCTGGTCGCGGAGCTGATCGACGCATTCGATGCCGGCGGAAAAGCGATCGTCCTCCCCACGTTCCGCGGCCGCCGCGGACATCCCGTAATTTTTCGAGCGGCGTTATACGAAGAACTGCTGCGCGCTCCCCTCGAAGTGGGCGCCCGGCAAGTGGTCTGGGCGCACGCGGAGGAAATTCACGAGGTGCCAACGGAAGAGGAAGGCGTGATCCTCAATCTAAATGACCCCGAAACGATCAAGAAAGCCCTGGGCGGCGCCAGCTAGGATTCACGCTCCGAGCTTGCCCAGCAGTTCCGAAAGAGCATCGGCGCAAAGCTGCGCCGCGTGAAGAGTCGCCGAAGGAAGCCCCCCCAGCGAATCGGAAATCTGCTGCGCCGTGATGCCGCGAGCTTCGCCGGGAGTTTTTCCGGTCAGCAAATCGGTCAGAATCGAGCTGGCCGCAATGGACGCAACGCAACCCTGGGCCTTGAACCTCGCCGCGTTGATGCGGCCCTCCTCCACGCGCACGCTCAATCGCAGCACGTCTCCGCACACCGGATTCACCACTTCGGCAGTCGCCGTCGCATTCTCCAGCGCTCCGGCGTTGTGCGGATTTCGAAAATGTTCCAATAAGATTTCGTTGTGCATCCGCCCCAGTATATTCCCCGCGCCCGTGTGTTGAGCAGTTGATATGCAACTGTGCATCAACTTTTGGCCGTGCTTTCGCCTTTTGTTTCAATCTGATTGACATAAGTGGCTTGGTGAGGATACTTTAACCTGTCCTAGCCAAGCACCTTCCCGATAGGGCGCGGGAAGGGAGCCCTGATAACTCGCCTTGAGGAATTCTGAGGAGAAATACCCATGCGAAGAATTGCACAATTCTTGACCCTCGTCCTGGCCATCGCGCTGTACGCAGCCGCCAGCTTTGCTCAAGACGGGAAACTGAAGGTAAAAGTCACGCCGAGCCAGGCGTACGTTTACGTGGATGGGAAGTCCCTGGACCATGAAGGAAGCCGGACGGTTTCGCTCTCGGCCGGGAAGCACACCGTTGCCGTCGTCAACTACGGCTACAAGATTGAGACCCGCGAGGTGAACATCGACGCCGGCAAGACCACCACCCTCGAAGTGGCGCTCACTGCTTACGGCGGCCCAGTAAACGGGCCATGGGGCCGCGTCTATCTCGGAGGAACGCCGCACGCCGCTGTTCTCTCCAATGGCAAGACACCCGGCTATCACGTCGGGCATGTCGATGAGTTCAATAATGATTGGGAGTGGAAGCAGGAATTAATTCTTCCCGTCGGCACGCATCACCTCACGGTGACCAAGAGCGGCAATACGATTTGGGAAGGCGACGTGAACGTTCAGGCCAACAAGAAAGTGTCTGTCAACCTCGCCACCGGCACGCAGAAAACGACCGACTGGCCGCGTGGAGAGCACCTCAAGGATCTGCCGCGCTTCAAAGCCGGAATTGCCAGCGCCACGATCGCCGTTGCGCCGGTCTCCGGAAATTTCAGCGCATCGCCGCTCCAGATCAATTGCGGGCAATCCTCGAATTTGAACTGGCAGACCAACGAGACCGTCGAAGGGAATATCGCCAATGTCGGCACGGTAGCGCCGACCGGCTCTCAATCGGTCTCGCCGAAAGCGACGACTTCCTACGATTACACCTTTACCGGTCCGGGCGGAAAGTTCACTGGAAGCAAGACGGTCGAGGTCAACACCAAGGTGGACGCCAGCATCAGCGCCAACCCGACCGAAGTCCACTATCGCAAAATCGGCGATAAAGTGATCTCACAGGACTCTTCGACGATCACCTGGACGACTTCGAACGCCCAATCCGCCACGCTCAACGGCAATAACGTCGACCCGAATGGCAGCCAGACCGTCCAGGCCGCGCCGGCGGACACCAGCACGGTTGCCGAAGGGCAGCCGATCGTCACCGTTGACGAGTCTCAGACCTACACGCTAAACGCCTCGAACACTTGCGGCGGTTCCTCCACGCAGACTGCCGCGCTGCACGTCGTCGGCACGCGCGAGCCGGTCCCGGCAGTCGTGTTGCAGAGTGTTTTCTATCCCACGGACTATCCCGATAAGAAGCACCCCCAAGTCGGCCTCGTGAAGAGCCAGCAACTCGAACTCGCCACGCTGGCCGCGGGATTCAAGAAATATCTCGAGTACGATGCGGATGCCAAGCTTTCCGTCGAAGCTTTCGCCGACGTGCGCGGGTCCAAGAATTTTAATCAGGACCTGAGCGAGCGCCGTGTCGAGCGCATCAAGCAGTACCTCATCGAGCAGGGTGTCGCGGCCGATAAAGTCCAGACCGCAGCCTACGGAAAGGAACGCCCGCTCGATAAGAAAGTTACGAAGGACCTAGAGGATACTAATCCCGCGAAGGCGCCCAAGGCGCGCGAGAAGAATTCCGAAGGCTATTGGCTCGCCTACAACCGCCGCGCGGATATCGTTCTTCTGCCCTCCGGCAAGAAATCCTCGCAGTTCTACCCGAACGGCGCGGATGACTCCGGAATCATCTGGCAGGTTCCGAAACCGCCGCTCGCAAAGGTCGAAAAGGCTCAGTAGCCGGTTCTGAAACGAAAACGCGCCGGGGAGCCTCGCTCCCCGGCGCGTTTTTTTTTGATTCACCGGCCGGCTAGTTCGGATGGATGAGGTAGAACTCCGTCTGCCGCGGGATGAAGAATTTGTACCCGTCATCCGTCAGGTAGGCGTCGTCCTCTCCCATGATGTAAACCTTCTGTCCTCCCCACTCCGGAACCGGCGTCTGCGCGTTCAACTCGACCGAAAGATAAGCTCCTTTGTGCAGCGTCTCCGCCCCCGAGGCATTCAACGCCGAAGTGACGTCCGGCGATTGTCCCGCGCGGTAGTCTATGCTCGCGCCGAGCGCGTGGCCTTCGTTTCCGATCGGATGGCTGTAAACCTGCGCTTCGATTCCCTTCTGTGCCATCTCCTCCATGATGAGCTTATAGACCTCGCCGCCGGTCCGGCCAGGCCGCGCGGCGTGAAGCGTGAGCGCGTCTTGGACCGCGTTCATATTCTTCATCGCCTGCTTGAGTCCCGCGGGCGCATCCGTCTCGCCCGGCTTCAGCACGTAGGCCATCTTCTGCCAGTCGGTATTGAAGCCCATGTAGGTGACGCCGAAATCGAGATGAATCACGTCGCCCGGCTGGAACACATCGGACCATTCGGCGTCCCTCAAATGGCCGCGTTCGCGCTGGAGCGTCAAGCCCTGGTGCTGAATGCGCAGGTGCGGCGCAAACCAGGTGGTCACGTGGCTTTCCCACATTTGGTCGTAGAACCAGTTCACCACGTCCCCCACCGTCGTCTTGCCCGGCGTGATGGCTTCGTTCGAAAGCCCGCGCTTGGTGATGATGTCCGTCAGGATCACCATCTGCTTGTAGGTCTCAAATTCGTCGGGCAGCCGTGTCTCCAGATATTCGGTGATCAAATCCTGTGCGGGGACAAAATGCTGGGCCGCTTCAGGCCCCATGCTGGCGACGAGATAGTCGTAGCTCGATCGCGTCAGGCTGCGAGTCACGCCGCGCTTCCCATCGATCCCCAGGGCAATGTGCGCGGGATGGTACGTATCCCAAAGAGCGCGCATTTCCTTTGCCTGGTCGATCTGCGCCTCATTCGATTTTTCGAAGAAGCGCCCGACGCTTTCCTGCGAATAACCCGTGACCGCGAATTTCTTCAATCCTTTGTCTCCGGCATCGACAAAAACGAAAATATCCCGGTTCCCCGTGTAGGGCCGCGGCGGGGCCACGAACTCGGTCAGCGGATCGTCGTGGAATTCCTCGTTCACCACGATCCACATGTCCACGTTGTGCCGCCGCATCATTTCGAGCAACATCGCATGCCTCTTCACCAGCCATCCTTCGCGCACCGCAATCTGCTGCGACCACGGCAGCAGTTTCGGCATCTGCTCCTTCAGGCTTTGCCCCGCTGCCGGAAAAGCGCAAATTGCACACAGAACAACTACAAAGAGTAGTTTCTTTGGGGCCATTGGGGTTCCTCCGCGGCGCATCCTAACTCAGCTTCCTGCTCTCCTCGATAGACAATTTGAATCCCTCCACAAATAACACCGCGCCGAAAGCGTCCCCATTTTGCGCGCCATTCCTCGCTAACTGATGTTTCAGTTACTTCCTGCTTCGGGCCTACTTGGAATGGATCAGATAGAACGAAGTCTGCCGCGGCTGAAAGAATTTGTACCCCTCGTTGGTCAGATACGCGTCGTCCTCTTCCATCACGTAAATCTTCTGCCCGCCCCATTCCGGGATCGCCGTCTGCGTGTTTAATTCCACCGACAGGTACGATCCATTGCGCAGAGTTTGGACCGCGGACGAATTCAGTGCTTCGTGCGACGGGTTCACGGTCTGCGCCGCCCGGAAATCGATGCTCGCGCCGAGCCCGTGTCCCTGGTCGCCGATCGGATGGCTGTAAATCATGGCCGTGATGCCCTTCTGCACCATCTCTTCCATCGTGAGCTTGTACACCTCGCCGCCCGTGCGCCCCGGCCGCGCGGCGCGCAGCATCATGGCATCCTGCAAATCGTTCGTGTTCTTCATCGCCTGCTTCAATCCCGCCGGCACATCTTTTTCGCCGGGCAGCAGCACGTAGGCCATCTTCTGCCAATCCGTGTTCAACCCCATGTACGTGATCCCGAAATCCACGTGCACCAGGTCGCCCGGCATGATGACCGTATTCTCTTTGGCCACGGCCAAAAAGCCGCGCGACTTCGCCGAATCCATCCCCTTCCGCTGCACGCGCAGGTCGGGTTGAAACCACGTGCTCACGCGGTTCTCCCACAACTGATCGTAAAACCAACGGCGCACTTCTCCGACCGTGGTCTTCCCGGGCGTAATCACTTCGTTCGAAAGGCCACGTTTGGTGAGCAGGTCCGTCACGATCACCATCTGATCGTACGTTTCGGATTCTTCCGGGATGCGCGTGTCGAGGTACTCGGTGATCAAGTCCTGCGCGGGGACGAAATGCTTCGCCGCTTCCGGACCCATTTTGTCGGCCAGGAAATCGTAACTCGATTTCGTCAGGCTGCGAGTCACGCCGCGCCGACCGTCAATCCCGAGCGCGATGTGCTCCGGGTGATAGGTATCCCAAAGCGCCCGCAATTGTTGGTCCGCCGGCAGCGGATCATCGGCGCTCTCAAAGAACTTTTGGACGCTCTCTTCGGAATACCCGGTGATCGCGATTTTGCGCAGGCCCTTCTCGCCGCTATCGACGAAAACAAAAATGTCCCGCCCGCCCGTATAGACCCGCGGCGGCGCGATATATTCCGTCAGCGGATCGTTGTGGAATTCCTCGTTCACGATGATCCACATATCCACGTTGTGCCGCCGCATCATCTCGAGCAGCATCGCGTGCCGCTTCAGCAGCCATCCTTCGCGCACCGCAATCTGCACTGACCAGGGCAGCAACTGCGGCATCTTCTCCCGCGGCTTCTCCGCCGGCGCCGTGAAGACCAGCGCCAGGCACACCGCAATTCCCAGTCCCCATTTTCGGAAACTCATGCAGGTTCCTCCCCGCGCGCATCCTATCCCAACTTTCCCATTCCGCTGATAGAGAATTCCTCGCCGTGGAAGTAAAATCATCCCGAACATGCCCGCAAAACAATTCCGCGCACCCCTCCGTATCGTTTCGCTCGCGCCGAGCGTCACTTCGATTCTTCTGGCACTCGGCGCCGGGCGCGAACTCGTCGGCGTGAGCAAATGGTGCAAGGACGTCTCGCCCGTTGGCCGCCGCCCGCAAGTAGGCGATTGCTGGAAATTGGACATTAAAGAACTGATGCGCCTCAAGCCCACGCTTCTCGTCGGTTCGGTCCCCTTCGCCGCGAAAACCGTGGAAGAAATCCTGAAGCAGCCGGTGGCATTTCTGGCGCTGAATCCTCGCGCGCTCGCCGATATAGAGAGCGACGTCCGCACTCTGGCGCGCCTCGTCGACCGCGCAGCAGCGGGCGAACATTTGATCCGCAAGATGTCTCGCGCATTCGAGGATGTAGCCAAGCGCGCCGCACGCCTCCCCGCGCGCCCCCGAGTCTATTGCGAGGCCTGGCCAAATCCGCGCATCAGTTCCCCGCCCTGGGTTGCCGAGTTGGTTGAAATCGCCGGCGGCCAAATGGCCGTCGCGCCAGGCGCCCGCGTCGCGGATGAAGCCGTCGCGCGTGCAATGCCGGACGTGATCGTCCTCGCCTGGGCTGGCACGGGCAACCGCGCGAGCCCGGCCACTGTGCTACGCAACCCCGCGTGGAAAGATGTCCCGGCGGTGAAGACGGGCCGCGTCGTCGTGATCCGCGACGAGCTCCTCAATACGCCCGGCCCGCCGTTGATGCTCGGCGCACGCAAACTTTCGCACGCCCTGCACCCGCCCGCACGGCCGGGAAAGGCGCGTTGATGCTCACCGTCGTCGCAGCCCTCATTGAATCCGGCGGCAAGCTGCTCGTCTGCCAGCGCCGCCGCGACGATTCCTTCGCCCTCATGTGGGAATTCCCCGGCGGAAAAACCCAGCCAGGCGAATCGCTCGCGCAGGCGCTCGAACGCGAGCTCGAAGAAGAGCTGGGCGCAAAGTCGCGCATCGGGGCGGAGGTCTACCGCACCCGCCATCAATACGCCGAACTCGGCGAACCCATCGAGCTCGTCTTTTTCTCCGCAGCTCTCGAATCGCCCGAAATCCGCAATCGCGTCTTCGAGCAAATCGCCTGGCGCGAGCCCGCCTCGCTTCCTGAACTGGATTTTCTCCCCGCCGACCGCGAGCTGATCGAGAAGCTCTCGACCGGCACCCTGCGCCTTCCCTGACCGGCCCGTATCTAAGCTTCAAGAAACTGTGCCGCAGCGATACATCCTCCGCGCAAAATCGTGCTATAGTTTTTGTGACCAAAACATCGAGCCCCACGCGCTCGCAGGAGTCAGCATGGCATCGAAAAGCAACCGTGCCGTCATGGAACCCGAGACGGACCGATCCGCGCACTCACCCGAACTCCTCCTGAGTCTTTACCGCATGCTCGTGAAGTGCCGCATGTGCGACGAGAAGGCCCGCATCCTCTTCCGCCAGGGCAAATATAAAGGTAACTTCTATTCCGGCGTCGGCCAGGAAGCCGCCGAAGTCGGCACCGCCTATTCCCTTCGCGAGGACGACTGGATCGCCCCCTCGCACCGCGATTGGACCGCCAACATCATCAAAGGCGCGCCCCTCAAATTCTGCTTCGCGCAACTTTTCGCTAAGACCACCAGCCCCGACCGCGGACGTTCTTCTCCGGCGCACATGGGCTATCCTCCTCTCCACGTCATCACGCCGGCGAGCAGCATCGCCGCGCAATTGAATATCGGCACGGGCGTCGCGCTCGGCATCAAGAAGCTCCGCCAGGACGCCGTCGTCGTCGCTTACTGTGGCGATGGCGCCACCAGTTTCGGCGGCTTCCACGAAGCCTTGAATTTCGCGGGCGTCCACAAACTGCCCATCCTGTACGTCGTGCAGAATAATCTCTGGGCCGAATCCGTGCCGCTGCGGCTGCAAACCGCGCTCACGAATCTTTCCGACCGCGCCAAGGCCTACGGTTTCCCCGGATTTCCGCTCGACGGCAACGACATCCTTGCCGTTTACGACGCGGCGCAATTGGCCATCGCCCGCGCCCGCTCCGGCGAAGGCCCCACGCTTCTCGAGTGCAAGACCTACCGCTGGCACGGTCACTCGGAAATCGATCCCGCGAAGTACCGCATGAAGGAAGAAGTCGAATCCTGGAAGAAGCGCGACCCCATCGTACGCTTCGAAAAACTGCTCTTTGAAAAGAAACTTTTGACCGACGCGAAGAAGTCGGAAACCGCCGCGTTCATCACCAAGGAAATCGACGAAGCCGTGGAATTCGCCGAGCAAAGCCCCTACCCCGAAGCGTCCGAACTCACGCACCACATCTGGGGCTAGCGGCAGTCTGGAGCTGTGCGTATGAAGACAACCGGCAGAACACTCGCAAGGTTTTATGGTCTTCCTGTAAAGGCAGCGCATTACCATAACGACGGGAATTGGTATTGGAACTTACATGAATTTCCCGCGGCATACTTCGACGCTAATGGGTGCGTCATCTTTCAATCTGAAGAGGATTACTTGCAGTGCGTTTATCTCACGGTCGGTCCAGCTAACACCGGAGTCCGCGGCAAGGATGCCGGAATAAGCATCGCTGACATTCCCGGTTACCAAAAACTTGATCCCGCACCACATACTATTCAGGTATCAAATTGAATCAATCGCTGTAGGGGGAACGGAACGCCCATGCCACGCACCATCACCATGCTGCAAGCCATCAATGAAGCGCTCTCCCAGGAAATGGAGCGCGACGAGCGCGTCTTCATCCTC
>Ga0187819_10000488_pt1 | contig 19676 bp, 15 predicted proteins | sample NC_wetland_sal_i_15_FD_132411 | JGI IMG/M metagenome (GOLD analysis project Ga0187819, IMG submission 132411) | Wetland sediment microbial communities from Neuse River Estuary, North Carolina, USA - SO4_4 | ecosystem: Environmental > Aquatic > Freshwater > Wetlands > Sediment | place: USA...
CGTAGCGTCCGGAGCAGCGCCGTTTGTCCAATCGCCGGTGAGGCTGACTTCCTTGTACCCCAACACGGAGCTGTACAACTGGAATCCCACCGCGATGCTGTTGTTAATAGTCCTGTAGCCTAAGCCACCTCCACCCCATCCCAAGGCCGTTGGACCGACGCCTTGAATCGTGAACGTGAACCCGTCCGCATTTGCATTCGTGAGCTGGAACGTGAAGTTGTTGGTGAACGACTGCACGTTCACGGGCGTGCTGAAGAAGGCGCTCCTGGCTTCGCTGCCTGCTCCATCCGTCAGCCGCAGGTGTGTTCCACTGATCGTAGCTCCCCCGTTCAGTGTCAACCCCGTCGATGTGAACCCGCTCCCATAATTCGGGCTTTGGGCAGAGGCAGAAAGAAGGGGGAGTAGCAACAGGAGTGGCAACAAAGCCGCTTTTCTCATATCGAAAACGCCTCTCGTCGCGCCGATATACGCAGTCTCCTCGTGACCCCCTGATCTGCTACGCATGGGCACCTTTGACGAACGGACCGAGGGCAAGATCCCACCTCAATGGCGTACGGGGGACACCAATAGACTTCTCCGCTAGGGTTCGGAGCAATTGCCTTGCCAGATGAGATGCTTCATCCTGCAATCAGTACGTTGTAAGCCTCTGAATATTATAGGCTTAAGCGCACAATGCCCCACCGTCGGCCATTTGTGGCCTCGCGAGAGCATAATTGTGCAAAGTCTTGCATGACCAAGCCTTGAAAAGTTCCATCGGGTTCTAGGACCAAGAGCTGTTGCTCTGGACCACGTTCTCAAGGCAAGTGCCAGTGACGAGCGGAGGAAAATCGCTGTCACCTGCTGAGAACTGAGAGGGGCCCTCTGCACGCCTTCGGGACCACCCGGGCAGACAGTCCGGTCCATAAGGCCTGCCGTTTTCCCCGCAAAGCTGTTAGCGCCGGTGCGGATTTTCAACCGGCGTTGACAAAGCTTCATTGCGCGTTCTCTTGGTGCCACGCACGGCTGCGGAAACGGTCGCTTGGCGTGCGGCCTAAATTTCTAAACAAAGAGCTTGGCCAATATCGCCTCCGGCATGGGAATTGCACGCATCAGCAAGGAGACGCTTTGTGGCTAGGCTTCGGTACCAACCGCTCGTACTGCTGAGAGTGTGACTTCCTACCTAGAGCCTGCGGCAAAGCTTACGTGTACTTTTATGAGGAATTCATTTGTAGGCCAAAGGAAAAGAGGACACATGTTCTCCCCAGCCGAACAGTCACTCCGGACAAAACTGCCCCATCGTCAAAGCCGGTTTAATACCCGGCCAGGACTATATGTTCTTCCGTGGATTGTGCCCGCCCTGACCAGTCTCTACTTGAAGTACATCCTGATGACTGGGACCACATATGGGCCGGGCGGTTTCGACATCGCCGCGCAATCGCTTGGCAGACAAGAACGATTGGGGGTTTGGGAGAAGCTCTCATTTTTCCAGATGGACATCATGGTCGCCCTAATCATCCCCGTTGTGCTGCTCATACTAGGCAGATTTTTGCCATCTCGGTTGCGAATGCTACTCGTAGTGGGGCTGAGCGCAGGAGTGACTTTGGCGCTTTACGCTCAACTCCGCGCGTTCGAGGAAGTCGGAGAATTTCTTTCGTTTCGGATGTTCGTGACTGCGATTCGTTGGGGTTTGCACGAACCGGGAGCCTATGCGCCTTATCTGGGAATTGCTGGACTATCGGTCCTCTTGATGGCAGGTGCTTTCGTCGCGGGAACTCTTTGGTTGCTTTCGCACAGAGATGCGGGGATCGTTCGCCAAATGCAACGAGGCTCGGCTAGATTAGGAAGTTTGTGCTTGTTTTTTCTTCTTCCGATCTTGGTCGTTTGCTGTCTGCCCCGGCTTCCTTCGACACCCTACCGCTCCAGCGTCGTACTAAGAGCCTTGAGTGCACTTTGGCACGAGGACGAGGTGCAAACCCGGGAATTTGCCGATGTCAGTACTCCTGGACTGCTTTCTCGATACCGGGAATTCACTCGCGCACCTGCCCCCAAGCGAGACCCAGCCTACTGGGGAAAGGAAACAGGCGACAATGTTCTGTTTTTCGTCCTCGAAACCATGCCTGCGAGATTCTTGCCGTCCGACGGGGAAATGGACGATCTTCCCAATCTCCAACGCCTGCGGCGAAAGTCATTTGTCGCCGTGCGCCATTACACCACCTTTCCTCGCACGCATGAAGCCGTCTTTTCTCTTCTTAGCTCTTGGTATCCCTCGGATGTGACGCGGCCTTTCGAGGAGCAGCATCCGGACATCAAAGTGCCGGGCATAATGCGCACGCTCTCCGCTCAAGGCTACCATACCGCCATCTACAACCCCATGCGCCGCTGGGGCTCGCTCGACGAGGAGATGTTTCAAGAGCTGGGAGTCCAGCACCGGTTCTATCCGCCCGACGCTCTCCTCCCTCCTGATGCTCATTCTGAACTTCGAGCGGCCTGGATGAGAACCAGAATAGCTCGGGACTCGGCTACCTTGGAGTTCATGAAGCAGGACCTTGCGCAGAGTCTCACTCGGGGACACAAGTTCGCGGCTGTGTTTCTTCCCCAGATCAGTCACCTACCCTATCCCGACGAGGCGCAAGGCCGGGACCTTCCTACGAGAGCGCGTGCGGTTCTGAAGATCGAGGACGCCTGGGTTGGAGAGCTACTGCAAATGCTGGAGCAAGAGCATCAACTGGACAAGACAGTGATCGTGATCACGGGCGACCACGGCATCCGCAACTCGGAAGAGGATTCCGGTTTCAGGAATGGCATGATCGACGATTACTCTTTCCATGTCCCGTTGCTCATCTATTCTCCGAACGCTTTAGACCACCCGTTGACGATTCCCTGGCTCACATCCCACATCGACGTCGCGCCGACTGTACTCGATCTGTTGGGCAGCCAGCAAGAGCGGGAATTCGAGCAGGGCGCTCCCATCTGGAGCGCGGACCTCGCCAATAGAGAGACCTACTTCTTCGCGCGTCCAATGTTTGGCGCAGACGGTTATTACTCCGACGGGCGTTTCTACATGCGGAACCTAATGTTCGAGTCGGTTTACGAAAGCTCAAATCAGGATTTTCAAACAAGCGACATCGTTCCTAAGAGTTCTGCCGAATACAGCCAAGTATCCCGCTCACTGGCTCGCATTGTTGGGTTGCAACAAGTGGTGGCGACGCACTTCAGTCGAGCCGCTGCAGTACGCAATCACATATTTGGTCCGATTCGCTCCGGAGAGTGATAACGCTGGCTGAGCGAGTGCATAGACTTTGTGGAAAGCTGCCTCTGGCCGTAAGATGTCCATTCCCCGCATGCTGCCAAAGATCGTGGCAAGCATCAGCGGAAGTAAGGATCTAAGATGAAAGTACTTGTGACAGGGGCCGCTGGCCTGCTCGGCAGTCACGTGGCGGAGTTGGCGTTGAAGCGCGGCAATGCAGTGCGTCTCTCGTACGCCCAGGCGAAGATGTTATCTGGCCGGCGAGGTCAGGAGCCGCTTCTTTAACACGCCCGTCAACGTGCAGTCGTTTGTGAGCACCTTCACGTTCCAGCTCACAACGCCAAGGCGGACGGATTCATGTTCACCATCCAAAAACAATAGTCCGACAGCGTTGGGAAGTCGGGGCGGGGGCTGGGGCTATGCAGGAATCCCGAACAGTGTGGCAGTCGGGTTTTAGCTCTACGGCTGAGGGCAGCACTATAGTACAGTTTTGCGCGAAGATAGAGTTGAAATCGGGAATCCTGGCTTCATTGGAGATTGACGATGTGTCGCGCCGACACCGATTGTCCGAATGATGATTACGCCCCACCGCCGCCAGAGCAAAGACCGCTTCGCGTTCTTACACTAGGGGCCGGAGTCTACGTACTGCTCTGGGTCGCGATTTTCAACGGTTACCCAGTCCTTTACGCCGACACAGGAGGATATCTAATTAGAAGTTTTACCCTCGAACCGCCGGTGTTTCGTACGATCGGTTACAGCCTCTTTATCAGACTCGTGGGCTTCGGAATGACTCCATGGTTGGTGCTGTTGGCCCAAAGCATTATTACCATTTTTATACTAGACTGTGTTTTTCGGTACGTTCTCCAAAAGAGTATGCCATCAAGGCTCGAAAGCACGGTGTTTCTGGGTCTAGTGGTCTTTTTGGCCGCCGGAACAAGTCTCCCATGGTACGTGGGGCAGCTAATGCCAGATGTGTTCACCGGTTTGACATTCCTTTCAACTTTCTTGCTTTTGTATGACTCGAAGCTCATCATCGAAAGAGCAATCCTCGTTTCATTCGTCCTTTCAATCTCAGTCGCATGTCATCCAACTCATTTGGTGGATGTGACTCTTCTGCTTCTGGCTGTTCTTGTTTTGCGCGCATTCCACGGGTCACGACAATTCTGGCCCACGAGATCAGCAAAAGGAATAATCGGGTTGGTACTCGTGCCAATAATGGCAAGTACCGCCGTCCTGGCATTATTGAACTGGCGTGAGGGAATGGGGCTTACGCTGTTGCCAGGAAGGCATGTGTTTGTGCTGGGCAGGTTGATCGAAAGCGGCTTAGTCAGGGATTATCTGAAAGAAAGATGCTCGATCGAACGGCTAACGCCTTGCAAGTATCTGAATGAGCTTCCCCGGACGGCGGAAGAATTCATGTTTGGTTCGCACCCGCTTCTAAAAGATATGGGCGGCTGGCTCGATTCAAAGAAGGAGGCGAACAGAATCTCATTTGAAACAGTAAAACATAGCCCGATACGATTCCTGGCGATATGTACCAAGCAGATGCTGTTGCAATTTGTCTCGTTCAAGCCGGGCGACGGAAGCATACCGCGTCGGAGCGATAATCAGGACTATGTATTCCAGACTTTCCAGCAGCTCTTTCCCGGAGACATGACGAGATATCAGCTGACGAAACAGTGGTCTGGCTCACTACAAAAGCTCGCGCGCAGGGTGACCCCCTTGCAGATTGCCGTGTTCTGGTGCTCCTTGAGTGCCAGCCTGGTATTAATGGTCGTGCGAGGCCTCCGAGCCAGAGTTGCTAACCAGCTCTTCGTCTTGGCAGTGGTTTTCTTATTTTCGAATGCTCTAGTGACTGGGGCAATGTCGGGAGTTCATGACCGTTTCCAAAGCCGTGTTTCTTGGTTGATGGGCTTTTGCTGTGCGGCTTATGTTGTTCCGGTCCTCTTGAACCGATACAAGGCACGTTCGCGTTGTTCCACGAACCCATAGAAGCTGGTGACCCACTTCCTGAGAATTGGTCCACAGAAGTCAGCTTCGCCGGGCATGAAACGCTGGTGTCAGCGCCGGTGTAGTAAAACCGAATGCCTTGCCGGAATATGGTCCGCGGCGAAAGCAAGCCAGCAAACTCGATCCGTTCAAACCGTATCTGGAAGAACGAATGCGTGCTGGAGTATGGAACGCGCAGGTGTTGTTGCGAGAGCTGCGCGAGCGGAACTACAGCGGTGGATACACGATTCTGAAGGATTGGCTACAGCCCCAGCGGAGCGCAGCGCGAACCGTGGCCGTACGCCGTTTCGAAACGTCCCCAGGCCAGCAGGCACAAGTGGACTGGGGACATCTGGGCACTCTGGAGTGGGAAGGCCCGGAACGGAAGCTCTGGGCGTTCACCTTCACGATGGGGTATAGCCGGCGCATGATGGCCGAAGTGGCGCTGGACCAGAAGATTGGCACGCTGCTGCAGATGCACGAAGAAGCTTTTCGGCAGATGGGTGGCGTTCCCGAAGAGATTCTCTATGACCGCATGAAAACGGTGTGGCTAGGAACCGATGAGCGCGGCGAGATCGTCTGGCATCCGGTGTTTCTGGATTTTGCGCGCTATTGGGGATTCACACCGCGGCTGTGCCGGCCGTATCGGGCGCAGACCAAGGGAAAGGTCGAATCCGGAGTGAAGTACCTGCGCCGGAACTTTCTTTGCGGACTACAAGGGCGCGAACCGCATAGCCTCGCGGATCTGAATGCGCAACTCCGTGAGTGGATTGCGGGAGTAGCCAACCAGCGTGTGCATGGAACCACCCGAGAACAAGTGGCCGTGCGTTGGGATGTAGAACAGTTCAGCTTGCGGTCCGTCGACGGTCGTCCGAGTTATCCCTACATCGATGGCGAACTGCGGAAAGTGGCCCGCGATGCCTATATTGACTGGCAAGGAAGTCGCTACTCGGTGCCTTGGCAATATGTCGGCAAAGAAGTGTGGGTGCGTGAGGTGAGTGGTGAAGTCGATGTCCTGGATGGCCACGCCAGGATCGCGGTGCACGCCCGAGCGCAACGCAAACATGAGGTGGTGACGTTCCCTCCCCACCACCAAGGGATTCCGCTAGGAGCGCGAAGGACCGATAGCAAGATCCTGATTCAGGTGCGGCAGAGCGCGCCCATTGTAGAGAGCCGCTCACTGCTAGCGTATGAGAGTGCGGCGACAGATTTGTTGTGCTCGCTGCAAGACGGAGTTAGTCGATGAACACTCCGATCGAACGATTGCATACAGCGCTGGAGAGTCTGGGGCTGAAAGCCTTACCAGCCCGATTGGAGAACCTGTTGGAGCAGGCCTCGAAGCAAGAGCCAAGCTATGCAGATTTTCTGGAAGAGCTGTTGAGCTGCGAGGTGGAAGCCCGTCGGACTCGCTACCTGAGAGCCAAGCTCCAACTGGCGCATCTGCCGTTCGTGAAAACCTTCGAGCAGTTTGATTTCAGCTTTCAGCCTTCTATCGATGAGCGACAGATTCGGGAGTTGCGTTCGTTACGATTCATCCACGAGGCCAGCAATGTGATTTTTCTGGGTCCACCAGGTGTGGGAAAAACACATTTGAGTGTGGCCCTGGCAGAGGCGGCGATTCGTGCGGGCTTAGGAGCTTACTTCATCACGGCGCACGACCTGGCGACGGACTTGGGGCGAGCGTATCGCGAAGGCCGACTGGATCGCCGGATGCGGGTTTATCTGGCGCCGAAAGTTCTGGTGATCGATGAAGTCGGGTATCTGCCGCTGGACGATCTGGGAACCACGATTTTCTTCCAGCTGGCGAGTGCCCGGTACGAACGAAGCAGCATCATCCTGACTTCGAACAAGAGCTATGGGGACCGGGGTTCGATTTTCGGAGACTCGATCATCGCGACCGCAATTCTGGACCGGTTGCTCCATCACTCGACGACCATCAACATCCGTGGAGAGAGTTATCGGCTGAAAGACCGCCGTAAGTACTGGTGCCGCCTCGACAACAGGAGCGGACCGTGGCCGCCACCTCGTTGGCCTCGGCCTCCGTTCCGCCCAAAACGTGCCAAAAGACGGCGCTGGGCTCCATTGCGTCCGAGGCCAACGAGGTCCATTCATGAAGTTCAGGGATGAGGAATATTCAACCGGCGAAATGGGGAATTTTCATTTTCAACCGGCGTTGACACTGGTGAAGTGCCCCTGAAGTGCCCGTCCGCTGTACCAATCCCAGTGTTAGTCCTCGAAGCGTACCGGACGCGCCCAACGTATGATCCGTACTCAAATGAGAGGAAGTGGAGTATCCAGAAATATCCTCTCCCTTCGATAAAACCCGCCATATCAACGCATAGAAGTTTGGCATGTGGAGTGCAGGGCCAGTTAGCTATGTCCGTGCCCAGCTCTGCTGTGTCGAGTGCACACGAAAAGCCGATCAACGTAGGCGAGCGCCCTTGGCTCTCTGCAGTCCCTGGGGCTATTCCGTGGTTAATTCCTGCCGCTTTAAGTATTTACATCAAGTACCGTGTGTGTACGAACGGCATGATCTTTCACGGGGCCTTTTGGATTGTCGCTCGTAGCTTGGGCCGGCCCACCAGGCCTTCGGTGTCCGGGCTGACTTTATGGGAGAGACTCTCGTTCTTTCGGGCAGACCTCCTAGTGGGTCTTCTCCTGGTGCCGCTCGTTCTCGTCGTTCTGTGCCGCTACGTACCGATCCGCTATGGCTTTGGTTCGACAGTCCTATTTAGCGCGGCCATGTCGATCCTGCTGTATTGCCAACTCCGGGCCTTTGACGAGACGGGCCAGTTTCTTTCTTTTCCAATGTTCCGGGCCGGGATCACTTGGGGTCTGCAGAATGCATCGGCTGCTTACCGTTATCTGAATCTGAGGGCACTCTTGTCGCTGATCGGTGCTGCCATAGCCGTGAACGCGGCCTGGATGTGGCACCGAAGAGCAAGACGTCGAAAGCGGAGTCCTAAGAATCCCGTCCCACAGAGGCTTTGGTCCGTAGCTACCTTCGCGATTGTTGTTTGCCTTCTCGGGCTTACGGCCATAGCGTGGGCATCACCGCTTGCCTCGACGCCGTTCCATCAAAGCACCATACTGTGGGCGCTCCGCTCGCTAGCGAGTCGGCCCGATGTCGACACGCGCCAGTTCCAAGGCCTATCAGAGGATGGATTGGAGAATCGCTACCGTGCTATGACGTTGACTCCGACGCCGAGTAGAGACGCGCGTTACTGGGGCAAAGCCCGGGGATGTAATGTTATTTTCCTCGTCATGGAAACGGCTCCGGCCAAGATTTTACCTGCCGATGGCGACCTTGCTGATTTTCCCAATCTTCGGCGCCTCCGAGAGACTTCCTTTGTCGGTCCTTTGCATTACACCACGTATGCAGAAACACACCAGGCGATATTCTCGATCTTTAGCTCCTGGTACCCGTCCTCGCTAGTGGACATCAACAGCGAGCACCCCGATTTCGCTTCACCAGGCATTATGCGCAAGTTGTCGGAACTCGGGTATGATACCGCGATATATAGTCCGTACGTGTTCTTAGGGGAACCCGACCCAGACATGTACCGGTCGCTGGGATTCCGGCGACAGGTATATCCGACGGGCCAACGCCTCGACTGGCATGTCTTCTTTAAGCCGTCGCTCGAAGATCGAATCGAACTGGACACGGCCGCTCTGACTCTGTTAAAGCGGGATCTGGAACGAGACTTGGCGGAGGGGCGCCGCTTCGCATATCTGCTCGCGCCCCAGGTTAGTCATGGGCCATGGCTCGGGGTAGGCCTGAAGCGAGGGGGCGACGAGCGAGACGTCGCCAAGCAGGGTAGAGGCCTCCTAGCCATCACCGACCAATACCTCGGGGAGATAATGCAGCTCCTCGCGCAACACAACCAACTCAAACAAACGGTGATCGTCGTGGTAGGAGACCATGGTGTCAGGTTGCAAATGGAGGATCCGACTTTGAGAGTCGTATTTGGTGACTATTCCTTCCACGTTCCGCTGGTCATCTACGCACCGACGGCCGTCGACCGCATGGAAAGAATCCCGTGGACTACATCTCACATTGACATTGCACCCACGATTCTTGCTCTGCTGGGTGTCGAGAGCAGGTTCCAGCAAGGGACCCCAATCTGGGATCCGCGCCTCGCCAACAGAACGACCTATTTCTTCGGACGTAGCAACTTAGGCGCCGACGGATACCATTCCAATGGAAGATTCTACATGTGGAGTCATGTCAGCGATACCGTGTACGAGAATACAGAAATGGATTTCAACACGGTGCCCCCTGTAGCGCGCAACTCGTCCGTATATGACCAAGTCACCTCTTCGATTCGCGCGATGGCCGGGCTAGAGGAAATGTGGACCACGCGGCTTAGTCGGGCCAACGCCGTCCGCAACCATTTATACGATTCGCCAAGCGATGCGGCGTCGCGATGACGGCCGAAATCGCGCTTTCCGGGGTAGTGCTCCCGGTGGGCGGGATCAAGGAAAAAGTGCTCGGCGCGAAGCGAGCGGGAATCCGCGAGGTCATTCTTCCGCGTGCTCGTGGCTTGCGTTCTGCTTCGCGTGTAAGTCGGCGATCGACTGCACGCAGAGACCACAGTGAGGATAACTTCATCTTCCAACATGTCAACATGGGCTTCCCAATTTTCCTGCCGGTATTTGCTTCCGCGATTCACCAGGAGCCATGAGCGCCCGCTCCAGAACCCCTCGGATGACCCGTGAACTGTCCCAGGAACAGCACTGACTGTGCTCCAGGTGCTGGTTATACTGCGAGTACCTCGAACGGTATATTGTCACATTGCCTATGCCCGAAGGTCCGCCGAGCGGCCAAGCTTTTCGCCGCCTCGATCCGGATCGGCGACACACGCTTCTCACTGCTTGCGCGCTTACGTTCAGAGTAGCGAAATCAGCGGCTTCGCCAAGGATAATCCAGCCTGCTATTGGCCGGAATTGCTTTCTTTGATCCTGAGTGTTGCCTGGCACTGATGCGCGCAGATCTTGTGGAATTTCACGACGGTAGCTATATTGCTGGTGTCGTTAAAACATAAAGTATAGCCGGCAAAGGGGTGCGACACTTTTGTCGGACGGCGGCATTTGCCGCATGGAGCCCACTCGGCGTTTAAAAAGGGTAATTGCGTCTATATTGCGACGACAGCGAAGCTCTCTTGAACTCGCTGCCCGGGTCCTGATTACCCTTATGCTCGCGCCGCACAGAAGAAGGGATCACAGATGCGTTGTGCGGAACGTGAAAAGGCCTGGTAGCGTTCTATGTCCTGCTTTAGATCTTGAGTTCTAACATGCTCCCACCGGAACTAGGTGGTAAGCATGCCAGTGGGAGCAGGGATCTAAGATGAAAGTACTTGTGACAGGCGCCGCTGGCCTGCTCGGCAGTCATGTGGCGGAGTTGGCGCTGAGGCGCGGCGACGCAGTGCGCCTCTTCGTACGCCCAGGCGAGGATGTTTCCTGGTTGGATAAGACAGGTGCAGAGGTCTGCCGCGGGGACCTAAAAGACCTTGCGTCGTTGGAAGCTGCCGTTAAAGGTGTAGATCTGGTGATTCACTGCGCCGCGCGTATGGGCCCCTGGGGCCCCGAGGCTGAATACCAACTGGTTAACGTGCGTGGGCCCAGGGCCCTGGCAGAGACCGCGCTGGCTGCTGGTGTCCAGCGCATCGTGCATGTCAGCTCGATAGATGTGCATGGGCTTGTCGTAGGTGAGGGGGTCGATGAAACGGGCCCGTACGGGAGTGAGGAGGATCTCTACTGCCGAACCAAGACCGCAGGCGAGGTTGAGGTACAGCGCCTGATTAAGGACAAGGGCGCACCGGTGACCGTTGTCCGCCCGGGCTTGATCTACGGACCACGCGATACCCACAGCTTTGGACGCTTCGTCAGGCTGGTGGAGCAGGGCAAAATGGTCATCATCGGTGCGGGCAAGAACCACCTGCCGCTGATCTACGTCACCGACGTGGCACAAGGCATCTTGTTGGCCAGCGAAGCAAACAAGGCGATCGGCAGAACATATCTCCTGGTCAACGACGAGCCTGTAACTCAGGCCGACTACTTCAACGCCATCGCCAGGGAACTCGGTGTTCGGCCGCCCAAGTGGCACGTTCCGTATCGTTTGGCCTTGGTTCTGGGCGCAACTGGTGAACTGGTGGGCCACTTGACGCGTAGCGAAAAGCCACCACCGATCATGCGTTTTGGGTTGAAACAAATAGGCGGCGAGAATCGATTCGTGATCGCGCGTGCGCGCCAGGAGTTGGGCTTTTCACCCCAAGTGAACCTAGCGGAGGGAGTTCGGCAAGGCGTGGCCTGGTACCGTGCGCGACGTCCCGAGCAGTCCACCGCTCAGTAGTTCATCGGAGCAATATGGAAATATTAGTTACGGGCGGGAATGGGTTTACCGGTCGTCATCTCATCTCGGCGCTCCAGGAGCGGCATGAAAAATTGCGGGCGTTGGTATCCCCTGTGGGCGACACTAGTTGGCTCGAACAACGCGGGGTAGCGGCGTTCCGTGGCGATGTTCGTAACCCCGACGCGCTGTTAGCAGCGATGAAGGGAGCAGAAGCTGTAGTTCACCTAGTTGCTGAGACCAGCGTCTGGGGGCCCCTGCAACAGTCTCATGCTGTGAATGTCAAGGGAACCGAGAACGTCTGCCGGGCGGCGCTGAAAGCCGGCGTGCGCCGCCTAGTCCACGTCAGCACGTTCGCGGTGTACAGAATGATGGTCGGGCGGCCAGTGACCGAGGAGGACCCCCTCGCACCGTTCAGCGACCCATACTGTACGACCAAAGCTGAAAGCGACAAGCTGGTTCAAGCCATGGTCCGGAACGAGCACTTGCCCGCCGTAATACTGCGCCCGGGACCGCTCCTCGGTCCAGGCGACGCCCGGAACTTCGGACGTCTCGCGGATCGTCTGCGCAGCGGTAAGGGCATCGTTGTTGGCTCCGGGAGCAACGCTGTTCCTTTCGTCTACATAACAGACGTGGTGCAAGCGGTTCTCCTGGCTCTGGACTCGGAGCACGCAACGGGGCAAGCCTACAACATCGGCAACGATCAGCCACTCACCCAGCAAGAATACCTTACAGCGATCGCGCAGGACATCGGTGCCGCGCCGCCGCGCATCCATGTGCCGTACTCCTTGTTGTACGGCGCAGCATACGCTGCCGAGCGTATCTCGACGTTGAGCGGCTATCGGATTCCGGCCGTTGTCACACGCCATGGGGTCAAGATTCTCGGCGGGGACAACCGCATCTCCATCGACAAAGCGCGCCGCGAACTGGGCTATGCGCCCCAAGTGTCCATACGCGAGGGCGTGCGGCTCGCCGCCGCCTGGTATCGGCAGCAGAGTGCCGGACGTCAGAAAGCCACCCAGCAAGTCGCAAAGTAGGATTCTTGTGCAATATGAGGGAGCGCTTGTGAGCGAAGCCTTGGTTACCGGAGCAACTGGGTTCGTCGGTTACCACCTCATTGAGGCGCTGCGCAAGCGCGGATACGGCGTGCGCGTATTAGCCTTGCCGAATGAGAACACGACCCCCCTCGAACAGCTACACATTAGCGTCTACCGCGGCGACGTGCGCCACCCGGAGTCGCTGGTTGAGCCTATGCACGGCGTCGACACGGTTTACCACCTTGCGGCGATACACGGCTTGTGGCGCCCCAAACAGGAGTATTACTCCGTTAATGTAACTGGGACAGAAAACGTGTGCCGCGCCACCCTGGCAGCTAAGGTCCGCCGGCTCATCCACGTCAGTTCTTGGGCCGTCTACGGTATGGCGCTGGGTCAGCCGGCGCGCGAAGACTTTCCGCTCAGGCCCATCCCCGATCCCTATGCCCTAACCAAAGCGGAGGCCGACGAGCTCGTGCAGCGCTACGTCGCACGGGACCACGTGCCAGCCGTGATTGTCCGTCCAGGCACGATGTTCGGGCCGGGAGACCAGGTGAATTTCGGACGAATGGCTGATCGCCTGAAGAGTGGCAAGGCCGTTATCATCGGGTCCGGAAGCAATGCGCTTCCGTTTGTTTACGTTACCGACGTCGTGGACGGCATGCTTCTGGCGGCCGACCGAGAACAAGCCGTCGGCGGTGTGTACAACCTGACTACCGACGAGCCGCTCACTCAGAAGCAGCTTTGGTATGCGATTGCTGAGGAGATCGGCGTCAGGCCACCGCGTCTTCACGTCCCCTACTCTGCCCTGCACGCGTTAGCGTTTCTTGCCGAGCAATGGCACAGCTCGGATCACCCGGAACGCCAGCCGTTGGTCACACGACTGGGCGTGAAGATGTTCGGGGCCGATAACCGCCACGCTATAGATAAGGCGCGGCGTGAACTCGGCTACACGCCGCGGGTCAGCGTCAGGGAGGGTGTGCGCCTCGCGGCAATCTGGTATCTACAGCGCCAAACCTCACGCACTGCCGACACGTCAAAGGTCGCTCCGCAACAGCCAGTCAGGCCGGGTCGATGAAGAGAGCTCTTTGGGGTTCGACCGTTTCCAGTCTCGTGATTGGGCCCATGTTGTTCCTGCTGTGCCTGCGACAATGGGGTAGTCGCCCCTGGTCGCGCCTGGACCTTTACTCCGGCAGCTTTCTGGCGCTAGCCATCTTCATTACAATCGAAGAAGCCGTCACTTTTTCTCGTTCGGCCTTTCGCAGCGAGGAAGTGGCGCACGAAGCCTTGGGCCTCGCCTATGACCCCTTGTTGTTCCGAGCGGGAAAGCTGCTCAATGCCGCTATCCTGCTTCTCGTGCTCGATTATGCCCATTGGCACCTTGTGCCAGCGCTCGCGCGACCCTTGCTTCAACGCGTTGGCGTCCTGCTAGGCGTTCTTGGGGTAATCTGGCAGACGTGGGCCGACGCATGGCTGGGGCGCCATTTTGCGAGCGATGCGCCTGAGCGCAAGTTGATGACCGGCGGGCCATTCCGGTTTGTCCGCCATCCGCGCTACGCGGCGTTCTTGATACGTAAGCTAGCCTGGCCGCTGCTGTTCGCCAGTATCATTGGCTGGGCGCTGCTCCCGGTCTGGCTGGTGCTTCTTTCCATGAGGATTCGCCGTGAGGAAGCTCATATGACCGAACTCTTCGGAACTGAGTATGCTGCGTACGCACGCCGAACGGCTCGCTTGCTGCCAGGCTTGTACTAGTGTTGGCAAATGAATTGCCACGTAGAATGGACACAGTCACACCATCGGTCAAAACGAACTGGGATGTAAGTGCACGAGGCGGAGGTAAGACTTGGCTGGCCAAGCAACAAGACCTCTGGCATCAGCCTCTGACGGCATACGAGCCTGGCTGAGCGAGATCAAACATGGCGCATAGGATTGTCACAGGACGTGGCCACGACCCGGTGGCCGGGGGCCTTTTAGAGCAGAGCCGGTTCTCCCGGTGGCTGTGCTCCCCGAACAGCGGTCGTGTCTTCGTCATCCTCGCTGCACTCTTTGTCTCGTATGCATACTTCTACCAAGGGGAGGGATTCAATCAGAACTCGCGTTTCGATCTCACGCGTGCCATTGTCGAGAAGCATACACTGCGCATCGATGCCTACCACGAGAACACTCGTGATAAGGCCCTCAAGGACGGGCACTTCTACTCAGATAAGGCACCCGGGATGTCGCTGATGGGCGTGCCCGTATGGGAGGCTGGCCGTATTGCCCTGCGTTTGGCCCGGAAAGATCCCTCCGAGCCAAGGCCAGTCATTGCTGAGAGATACTTAGTGACAGTTCTTACCGTGGCGCTGCCAGCCGCGATTGCGGCGGCCTGCCTATTCATCCTTGCCCTAAAATTTGGTGCCTCCGTCGACGGCGCGGGGTTCGCGGCGGTTGCACTGGGTGTGGCTACCCCGTTCTGGTGCTACTCAACACTGTTTTGGGGACACGCACCGGCGGCCGCCTTTCTCCTGTTTGCCTTTGCCGCGGCAATCGCACTCGGCGAGATCAACTCCCCTGCTTGGGATGTGTTGCTCGGCACATTCCTCGGGTTGGCGGCTGGCTGGGCCGTGGTCACCGAGTTTCCCTCGGCGCCTACGGCTGCAGTTCTTGGGTTGTGGGCTCTGGCTTATGCTTGGCCTGACGGCGGCAGACGTGTGTTCCGCGTGGGGATTGGCATCGCTGCTGGTGCCCTCCCGTGCGTTCTCGTGCTTCTGATATACAACACCCTCGCGTTTGATTCTCCCTTCCAGATCGGTTATCCGTACAACGTTATGGCCGCCACGCACACTTGGCACAGACAGGGTTTCATGGGTGTGGCATACCCTAAGGCCAGCGTGCTATGGGAGATACTAATTGGACGCTATCGCGGGCTCTTGCCTCTGGCGCCGGTGCTTGCCGCCGCTCCCTTCGGGCTCTGGCTGCTGTGGAAACGCGCCAACACCCGGCTCTGCGCTCTTGTAATAGCCGTCATCGCACTGTATTACGTGCTTTTTAATGCCGGCTATTCAGTTTGGGACGGCGGATGGACCTACGGCCCGCGCTTTCTTGCGCCGGCGTTGCCGTTCCTGTGCCTGCCCCTGGCGCTGCTTTGGACGCGCAGCACCTTTGCTTTGCGTTCACTCCTCGCCGTTCTCGTGCTGTGGGGCGCCTTAATGTCACTGATGGCGGTGTCGACATACTCGATGCCGCCCGACTACGTTAAATCTCCCGTGCAGCAGTTGCTCTGGCCCGCTTTCCGCGCTGGTCATCTATCACCTTTCCCTGGCCTTTGGAATCTGGGAATGCTTGTCGGCTTACGCGGATTGGCCAGCCTCATTCCGTTGACTTTGATTTGGGTTGCAGCTTGTGCTGCGTGGATATGGTTGGGACGGCTCAGTCGCGTCCCCCCAAACCATGTAGATTATTGATGGCCGAAAAGGAGTGAAGCGGCAACTCCCGCGAGCGGCCGCCCGTAAGATATCCTCGCTAGTGGCGGAATTTTCATGAGCGCCAAGTGGTCGAAAACGAGAGGTGTGTGCCAGCAAAGTGCCAAAAGTTAGGCGGGATGACCACTTTCCACTGACTGCCTCCTACCTGAGCCGCGAAAACGGCCGCGCAACAGCCGGCCAAGATTCGTTATGAATTCGATCTGATCCGTCAGCGTCAGCTTTGACTTGCCGTGAGCACGAGGAGCAAAGATGATGGGAATCTCTACGACTCGTGCGCCATGCCGCATCAGCTCTGAGAGAAGCGAAGATTGAAACGAATAGCCTCGTGTTGCTCGTTGCCCGAGATCACATTTGGCGATCAGATCAGCGCGAATGCACCGGTACCCGGAAGTACAGTCGTGGAGGCGAGGCAGACCTGCAGCTATGCGCACCAGAACTGTTCCCAACCGGCTGATGAGTCGGCGACGAAACGTAAGTGCGGGCTCACCGGCACCTGGGGCAAATCGCGACCCAATTACCAGACTGAAACCGTATTGTGTCAGGTTCACGAACAGCGGCAGAAGGCTTGGGTCATGCTGATGGTCCGCGTCCATCTGCAAAATGAGTTCTGGGTTAAGCTCGGCGATGGCGTGCGTTATCCCGCGCTTATAAGCATCGCCCAGGCCTTTTTTTTCTCCCTTTAGGAGGTGAATACGTGGATTTTTCTTCATTGATTCCGCGACAAAGGTGGCTGTGCCATCCGGCGAATTGTCATCAACGACCAGGAGGTGTAGTTCGTGCGTCTCGATCTTCTCCGCCTGTTCGAAGATCCTTGGCAGCAGCTCGGCAAGGTTGGCCGCTTCGTTGTAAGTGGGCATGACGATGCATGCTATTCGTCTCATTGATTGACGGCCGTCGGGCCAGGAGTAAACTCGTCAGTGTTTGAAGGATGGATTATAGCTTGTGAGCCGCCCCACCTCGAAGGAAAACGTGAATTAGGTGAACAAAGAGGCACCGAAAAAAACTCGGATCGAGAACACATTATGAGAAGATCTCCATTCATGCTGATGTTGTTTCTGCCGATCCGCACGGCGATGCACAAGGGCCGAACTATAGCCGGGAATTCACACCGGCCGGGCTGATGCTAAACGGTGCTGCAATCAGGGGACCCACCTGCGGTTGACGGACGGCCGAGTGGACGAAGGGGGGAGCGAGAACCTGTTGGCAGTCGGCGTTCGTGCTCGCTCCGCCGTACGGAAAAACCCAGTTTGAACGGGGATTTTGAAGGACAGTTCGATTCAATCCGCAGATTTATATGGCAACCACATTACTGAAAGCTCCGGCGCGGCCCCAGAAATCCACGGCCCGCACCTTGAAATATCCCCGGCGTCCGGACGACACCTGGTAGGTATAACTGGTTGACAGGATGTCCGGAGTGTTGACCCGCACGAAGGTCCCGCTGGGGGTAGGGCTGTAGTAAACCTCGAAGGTCTTCACGAAGCGCGAGTCCATCTGCCACGAGACCATGAGATCGTCCCGCCCGTCGATAACCGACGCAAACCGGTATGCCTTCACGCCCGCAACCTGTGCGGGAGCGGTTCCGGGATCCGCGCTCAAGAGCAGCAGGCTCACCCCCTGGCCAGGAAGGTTCAGGGTCACAGAAAACGCCGATGAGTTGAAATCGGTCAGCGAGAGCCGCGCTATCTCCTGGCCGTCGCGCAGCGTCTGCAGTTGGCTCCGCGTGAGGGTGGTCGGCGATCCGAGGCTTTTCCACAGCTTGTAGACGTTGGAATTGTCCGGGTCGATCCGGTATTCGACGATCTTGCCGGAGGAGAAAGGTAAGTTCTTGAGGGTCAGGGTGACCGTCTGATTGGACGTGTCGGTCGTATTATCCGAGTAATGAGTAATGATGACTGCGGCTTGGCTCGCACCGCGCACGGAGGCCAAGGAACTAACGGCGCTCGTGTCCCCAGTGGTAGCCACACGCTGATCCCCCAGGAGCGAGAGCAGCGTGAAGATATTGTGCTGGGGCTTTTTAATCAGAGCAAATGAGTTCTTGCCCCCGTACCACTTGAACTGTGTGCGCTGGCCCCAGTCGCCGATGAAAGCGTTATCGTTAAACAGCCGGAAGTTCGCGCCCAGGCCGTTGACGACTTGAATCTGGTGGAGGATCACCTGGCGTGCGATGTAAGAGGAGTACCAGGGTGTCGCCCGCCACGCGTGGTTGTTGGTCCACCAAGCCTCGCTGCCCGCCTCGCTGTTAATGAACTCGATACGGCTCATCGACGGATACTTGCTCCGGAGGATCGAGATGGTGTTGGCGTCTGTCTGCGTCTGCGCATCGGGAAGCGCTTTGTTGTGCCATGAGATGAAGTCGATTCTTGTGCTCGCGCCGCTGAAGTAGCTAAGGCCGGACAGAGCATGTGCAATCAAGCTGTACATCACAGGCGACTTCGGATTGGAAGCCGGCCCGCCGAAAGTGAGTGACGAGTCCACGTCGTTCAAGCCTGCTCGGCTGGCATCGAAGTAGTTGAGCAGCTCCTTCGTGGTCCAGCCGTTGAGATCGGGCTCGTTCCACATCTCGAAATACCAACCCCGCACATTGGCGGCACCGTATCGGGCTTCGCAGTGCCTAGCAACTGCGGCAATGTAGGTGCGCCAAAACTGGATATCCGCAGCAACGTCGAAAGCCGTGAAGAGACATGGCGCCGTGTCATTGAAGCAGGGCGCGCCTGGAAGGGACGATCCGGCTGGATAGCCCATCAGCTCGAAAAAGAGCTGTTGCTCACTCACCTCGATCGCGTCGACGCGCTGGTCAAACGCCGACCAATCGATATTGAGCGTATTGCCGGAGATCGACGTGATCACGGGAAGACTGAGGAGATTGTGATCGCGCTGGTAATGATTGCCCTGGTGTGGAATCGACCCGATCATCTGCATGTTCAGGGAGTTTGCCTGGCTGAGCCCGATAAGATGGTAGTCCTGCCCCGAGCCATTCCAAAAAAACGTGAGCGCGCTGATCTTCTTCCCGAAATCGACGTTGATTTGCTTCCCCACCGGACTCGGTCCAGGAGTGAGAAAGGAGCTGAGTGCGGCTGCGAGAACCAAACTATGCCGAAGTTTTGTTGACGTTCGGTTCATGGCAACGCAGGAAAGCCATTTTGGGCTATCGACCGGCTTTTCTTGAAACTTAAACTGACAGCTGGTACGGGAACGATAGACTAAATAATAGGTGGCAAGGGTCAAATAGAAAAGATGGGCGATGGACCAGGAAGGTTGGCGGCCCAGAACTTAAACGCAAGAAACTCAATATCCTGTCTTGACCAATAACTGATAAGGATTACCTCGGCCTAGATGTTCCCAAGAAAACGATCCGCTACTGCGCGACGGACCGGTCGTATCCAAGCAAAGGGCTCCCACCGCACAACGCGTTCTGATCGCGACCGCTGGATGAAAACTCTCCCTCAGCCGTGGACGGCGGCCGTGGAAGCCCTGTTTTCAGGGGCTGCGTCTACGATCATCTGAAACCACACACCGCGGCGGTGAAAGTATGAACTGGGCGCTGGACAACAGCAGTTTCGGAAGATAGATCCCACCTCGTTGCAGGCGGCCCTTTAAAATAGCGTTCGTGGGGC
>Ga0187819_10000491_pt1 | contig 19624 bp, 14 predicted proteins | sample NC_wetland_sal_i_15_FD_132411 | JGI IMG/M metagenome (GOLD analysis project Ga0187819, IMG submission 132411) | Wetland sediment microbial communities from Neuse River Estuary, North Carolina, USA - SO4_4 | ecosystem: Environmental > Aquatic > Freshwater > Wetlands > Sediment | place: USA...
GTCTTGCCAAGGTCAGTTCCGCGATGGGTGCGTCTGGCAGTGCGGAAACGTTGGCGACGCAAGAAGTGGACGCAGACCATCTCACCAGTCCCGGCACCACGCTTGGCACGGTCGCTTATATGTGACCGGAGCAGGTGAAGGGCAAGGAACTCGACGCTCGGACGGACCTTTTCTCCTACGGCGCTATGCTGTACGAGATGTGCACGGGAGCGCTGCCGTTTCGAGGCGACACTTCGGCGCTGATCCTCAATGCCATTCTGGAGCGTCCGCCAGTGCCTCCGGTTCGGATCAACCCTGAGGTACCACATAAGCTCGAGGAGGTCATCAACAAGGCCCTTGAGAAAGACTGTCGCCTTCGTTATCAGCATGCCTCCGACATTCGCACCGATCTCCAACGGCTGAAGCGGGACACAGAATCGGGCAAGACGATAGCGAGTGGTGCAGCAATCCCCCGCTGGTCACGGCGGACGATTGTGATTAGCGCGATAGCTCTCGCGTCGGTCGTCGCCCTTATTGCGGTGGGAGCATTCTATTTTGGCAGCAGTGGTCGCACCCGCATCAACTCGGTTGCTGTGCTGCCCTTCTCTAATGCCAGCGGTGATCCGTCCATGGAATACCTGAGCGATGGCATCACAGAGGGAGTCATCGACAGGCTGTCGGGGCTCCCGAATGTCAAAGTGATTTCACGCACGTCGGCTTTCCGTTACAAGAAGCGCGAAATCGAGCCACAGAAGGTGGCGAAAGAGCTTGGCGTGGACGCCTTGGTCACGGGCAGAGTCGTTCAGCGTGGCGACGACCTCTCCGTAAGCGCCGAACTCGTGTACGCACGCGAGGACAGGCAGCTTTGGGGCGAGCAGTACAGCCGTAAACTCGCAGACATTGTCTCAATCCAACAGGAGATCGCAACAGCTATATCTGGAAATCTACGGATACGGCTGACGAGCGAAGAAAAGACCCGTTTGGCGAAGTCGTCCGCGGCAAATCCTGAGGCTTATCAGCTTTATTTGAAGGGTAGGTATCACGCGAATCAAGCAACAGCAGCAGAGCTAAGGAAGGGCATCGAATATTTCCAGCAAGCGATCGACCAAGACCCCAGCTATGCTCTGGCCTACGCGGGTCTCGCTGATTCTTACTCTGCGCTTGGAGGCGGATGGATGTACCTACCCCCGACCGACAGTTTTCCAAAGGCGAAGGCGGCGGCGCTGAAAGCGCTGCAACTAGATGACACGCTCGCCGAAGCACATACGGCATTAGCATATGCTGAGTTCTTCGACTGGGACTGGCCAAGTGCAGAGCGAGAGTTCAAGCGAGCAATCGAGCTAAACCCGAACAGTGCGCTCTCCCATGCTCGGTATGCGGAATGCCTGAAAACGAGACTGCGATTCAACGAAAGCATTGCAGAGGCACAACGAGCACAAGAGCTTGACCCGCTGTCACCGGATATAGTTTCCCAACTGGGGAATGTCCATTTCATGGCGCGACGATACGAGGAGTCTATTGCTCAATTCCAGAAGGCGCTCGACCTCAATCCAAACCTTCCGGTGGTGCGTGCCATGCTAGCTTTGGCATACGCAATGAAGCGCATGTATCCTCAAGCCCTTACCGAATGCGACAAAATTGCCGATCAGGACAAAGTCACAGCAGCAGAAAACCAGTTCGTTGCTGGCACGCTTGGTTGGGTTTATGCCGTCTCGGGCAGGCGGACTGATGCGCTGAAGATCGCCCACGAATTCAAGGATTTGTCCGCGCACGCTTATGTCGATTTTTATTGGTCTGGCGTAATTTATGCGGGGCTCGGCGACAAGGATGAGGCGTTCCGTTTGCTTGAGAAGAGTTACCAAGAGCATGCCGCTGCCTTGCCCTATCTCGCAGTAGACCCGTTCTGGTCCGGGATGCGCTCCGACCCCCGCTTTGCCGACCTGCTGCGAAGGATTGGTTTGCCGCAGTAAGCGCACCCCGGACATTCCCATCCTGAAGCAAGCCAAGGCGGAGTACGCGAAATTGCAGTAGGGGCCGATCTTGACTTGAAGGTCCAATCTGTAACGATGAGCTTTACGGCGTTCTTCCAATTTTTCCCCGCCGAATAGCCGTATGACCTCACATTAGCCCGTCCCGTTAGATTTCTGTTCGGGCCAGTCGCTAGCTTAGCAAGTCACGTGCAGGATGGCGTTGGTGTCGATAGCTTCGCGCTCCAATACCTTAATAGCTCGGTTCGTCGGGAGGATGAGCAGTTCAATTCCGCGGCGCTTGGCTTCGCGCTTCACTTCCTCCATTACCGGCAACGCTCCCGTACCCGTGCCGACCACCAAGCGGCGGCACTTCCAGGGTATCTGCTCTTCCACGGACAGTGGTGTGTGTCCGAAGCTATCCCGGAACTTTTTGGAAGGTTTCTTCTTCCGCTTGCGGATTTCCCCGCGGTCGACCACGATATCGTGGTCGTAGGTGACGCCATCGATCCGAATGGAACCAAACGCAAACTCTTCAAATCGCATGGTGTGCCTCCCCCATGTGTTTCTAGTGGCCTCCGCTCACACCCAGGCTACCTATTTTACCGCAAGATCGGACCCGCGGTCGGCTTCCAGATAGCAAGATGAGGGGCTGACAGAAGAGAGGATCGAAAATACATCGCTGAGGAACACGTGCTAGCGTCCCCTAGCCAAGAATCGCGGACGCCAGACCGTTCGCGGACGGCAACCCATTGAATCCGCAGCCCGACCGACCTTTAAATTCTGCTCCGAGCTGCCGCCAGCGCAAGCGGGGGTGAGGCCGATTCCGAGCGCAACAATTGCCCGGATTTCCGCGCGAGCCATCGAGGGATTGAGGAAAGATGCGCTGGTCAACATCGAGGAAATCGCCAAGGCGCTCAGGATTTCTCTCTCAGGGCTGTTCCAGGACGTCTGACTTCACTCTCCGGGGAAATCACCCAGCACTGAAAACCCGATTGGACCTTGCGTTCAGAGGCGGGCCGGGTGTAGGTTACGACCCGAAATAGGGGAGGAATCTTATGGCTGTCGCCCGCGTCACCAAGATCACCGCTGCATCTTCTAAGGGCTATAAAGAGGCGGTCGATGAGGGTATGAATCGCGCCGGAAAGACCTTGCGAGGCATCACCGGTTTCGAGGTGCTCTCCCTGAAAGGAAAAGTCGAGAAGGGCAAGATTGTCGAATACCGCGTGACCATGGAGGTCACCTTCATTCTCGACTAGCCGCGCATCTGGCAAACTAATTTTGGTTCCGATTCTGTCAGCCATCAGGGCTGGTCCACTTGATTCACAACTGGTTAGTCATGTGCGCGTTTCGCTGCTCCTTTTGCACAGAAGAATGTGTCGATTCTCGTTGACACGCACACTCTGAGGGAACAAGCTCGTGTCGGAGTTTCGCCGTTTGATTCGAGACTCCCTAGCCCGAACACGGTTTCTTAAAAGACAAGCTCCGCATCGAGCGTTAAGAGGGCAGAACCTCCTCGGTTCCTTCTTATTCTCTCGCACGGGGCCCAACCTCCTGTCCGACGTACAGGTCCGCACACTCAAGACGCCAGCAGTTCCAGGCCACACCACTCAAGTCCGACTCGCTTCATGCGAGCAGGAGTATCGAATTTTTCAAAAAGGAGAACCACCATGTCAGAAGGAAACAAGACTATCGTCCGTCGTTTGGTCGAAGAACTTTGGAACAAGGGTAATTTGTCGGTGGCAGACGAGCTCTTCGCCCCGACCTACGCTCACCATGACCCTTCAACACCCGATCTTGGGAAGGGCCCCGAGGGTGAGAGGAAAAGAGCCACTCTCTACCGCACCGCCTTCCCCGACGTTCGATTAACGATCGAGGACATCCTTGCCGAGGGCGAAACCGTGGTGGCCCGTTGGTCTTGTCGGGGTACCCATAAAGGCGATCTCAGCGGGATTGCGCCAACGGGGAAGCAGATCAACATCTCCGGGGTGACCATTGCCCGCCTCGCGAACGGCAAGTTTGTGGAAGGCTGGGTCAACTGGGACGCACTGGGCCTTATGCAGCAGCTTGGCGTCGTCCCTGAGCTCGGCAAAGCCAAAGTCGCCGCAAGGTAGCCGTCCCGACTTACCCAAGAAAACCGGAAGGCCCGACCACACAGATCGGGCCTTATAGTGCCTCGTCCGACTGGCATCTGCTTTTGGCCGAGATTCCACTACCAAACAGAAATGATGTTGTTACTTGGCTGGCATGTAGCTCAAATCCGGGCGAGGCTGGACGAGATCGCTGTACGTGCTCTCGATTGAGGCGTTGAGACGTTCGATCACTGACATGGCTTCTTGCTCGCCGAACGCTTCGCGCAACCTGTCGCGCAAAGGTTTCACGGCCGGATCATCCTCGAACGAGGCCCAGTTCGCGTGATCGAAGGTGAGTACGTATGTGCCGCCGGGCCCGCCGTTCACAAGGTGATACCACGAGTAGTGTACCGGCGTCTTCAGCTTTTGATTGGCTTCATGAACTTTCTCGACGGCACTCCGGAAATCGTCACCCTTGCCGTACTTGACGTGGAAGCTGACCACTTCGATGTACTTTGCGTTCATGTCGGAAGAGGGATTGCTCCACTTCGGCAAGAATTCGTAATAGGCGGAGGTCAATTTTTCGACGTAAGGTGCGATGACCTTCTTGTATTGCTCCAAGTCGGCAGCATCGGGCACGGACGGCTTGTCCATATCTGCCCAGTGCATACCGAATCGCCCGACGATGTAGGTTCCCATGTTCTCGCCGGTGAGGACTTCGGACACAAGAAGCGCGTCCTTGTCTTTTTGCTGCTTGTGCCATTCGACTTTCGCTTTTCGTCCATCTTCGTACTGCTTCACCATGCCGTTCTTCGGTTTCTGGAATTCAAGGCTTGCGATGGTGCCGGGTTTATCCTGAGCAAGTGCGCCGACTGCAAGAAACCCGACCGCACATAAGGTTGCTGCGAGCTTCATAAGCTTCATCTTTCCTCCGTAATTTTGACTGGAATTTCGATTTGGTTCCGGGAGCTGGCGCGTAATCTAACACTGAGCGCGTCATCAACGCAATGTAGCCTCCGGTTCGAAATAGTTCCGCAACGCAAGGAACCCATCCACTTGGCCATATTTCCGTCCGTGCCCAGTAAGTCACATAGTCGGACATCTGACTTTGGGGCGATTTCACATGCTTCGTTTAGAGGCGCCTCCTTCAACTGTACTAGGTGTAGTAGCTGTAAGGAGGGGGAGGCCACGCGCCTTGCAACGCGCACCCTCCTCCCGAGGACCTACTACACTTACTACGTACGCTCCTACGGTTCGTTGACTTGCCTCAAGGCCGCAACCTAAGATGAACGCCAAATGGCGGACTCCCACTCACTCCTCGGGCAGACCGTCTCCCATTACCGCATCCTAGAAAAGCTTGGCGGTGGCGGGATGGGTGTCGTCTATAAAGCCGAGGACACCAAGCTCCACCGCTTCGTTGCATTGAAGTTCCTTCCTGACGGCTTCGCGCCAGACTTACAAGCTCTGAGCCGTTTCGAGCGTGAGGCACAGACTGCCTCCGCCCTGAACCATCCCAATATTTGCACCATCCATGAAATCGGCGAACACAACGATCAGCCTTTCATTGCGATGGAATTTCTCGACGGGCGGACCCTGAAACACCTTATAGATGGTCGGTCTCTGGCCCCGGAACAGGTTCTGGAATTAGGAATTGAGATAGCGGAAGCACTCGAAGCTGCCCACTCCGAAGGCATCGTCCATCGTGACATCAAGCCAGCGAACATCTTTGTGACTAAGCGCGGTCACGCCAAAATTCTCGATTTCGGTTTGGCGAAACTCGTCCCTACTGGTCCGGGTGTCGGTGTGTCGAAGATGCCGACCGCCACAGCGGGGGAGCTTTTAACCAGCCCGGGCACCACGATGGGAACGATGGCGTATATGTCGCCGGAGCAGGCACGGGGCGAGGAATTGGATGCACGGACCGACTTGTTCTCGTTTGGTGCAGTGCTGTATGAGATGGCAACTGGGCGAATGGCATTCCCGGGCAACACAGCAGCCATCGTGCACGAGGCGATTTTGAATCGAGCGCCTGTTCCTGTGGCACGGGTGAAACCGGAACTTCCAATGAAGCTAGAAGAAATCATCAACAAGGCACTGGAGAAAGAGCGCAAGCTGCGCTACCAGAGTGCTGCAGAAATCCGAACCGACTTGCAGCGATTGAAGCGCGACACAGAGTCGGCGAAGGTACTAACAGCGACAAGTGCAGTGGTTGCTGTGGGGGAGCGGCGAGGAATCCGGTGGAAGGTGATTATCCCTGCTGCCATAACGGTTGTAGCGATGGCTGTCGGCAGTTACTTCATTTTCCACCGCACTCCGAAGCTTACAGACAAGGACACCGTTGTACTCGCGGACTTCGAAAACAAGACTGGTGACCCCGTGTTCGATTACACGCTAAAAGAGGCCCTAGCTGTACAGTTGGAACAAACACCGCTCCTGAACAATCTTTCCGACCAGAAGATAAATACGACACTGCGATTGATGAACCGCAAGCCTGGGGACCGCATCACGAAGGAGACGGCCGAGGAGATTTGTCAGCGCACAAACTCGAAAGCCGTGATAGCGGGCTCGATTGCCAGCCTTGGGAGCTCCTATCTGATTCGATTAAGAGCAATAAATTGTCAGACGGGGAATTCGCTGGGCAGTGCCGAGGGAGAGGCGGAAACCCGGGAAAAGGTAGTCACGACACTGGGCGAGCTCGCTAATATTCTGCGCGGGAAGCTCGGCGAATCATTGGCCTCCTTGCAAGAACACAACAAGCCGATAGAAGAGGCCACGACTTCTTCGCTCGATGCGCTGCAGGCCTTCTCTCAAGGATTACGAACACAGCATGCCGAGGGCGACCAGGAGGCGCTCGCCCATTTCCAGCGTGCGGTGGAACTGGACCCCAATTTTGCCCGCGCCTATACCTCAATCGGGGCAAGCTATATCAATCTCAATCAAGCTAGCATGGCAATTGAAAACTTCAGGAAGGCCTATGAGTTGCGCAGCCGCGTGAGCGAACGCGAGCGACTTTACATCGAGGGAATGTACTACACCTACGCCACAGGTGAACTCAATAAGGCGGTGCAGGCTTTCACTCAATCATTGCAGACCTACCCCAATGATGCGGATGCCCACGGCAACCTCGGCCTTGCATTCTATTTTCTGGGCCAGTGGGAGAAATCCGCCACGGAATGCCGCGAGGCGGCTCGGTTGGACCCGGATAATGGATTGAACCTCTCCACCCTAATGGCCGACTACCTTCTCTTCCATCGGCTAGATGAGGCGTGGGCCCTATACAAGGAGTACGAAGCGCGTAAATTGAATAACGGTTTCGTTGAATCCCTCGCTTACTATCTTGCCTATCTTCAGGGGGATGCGGGAGAAATGCAGCGTCACTTTGAAGCTGCTATGGGCCAACCGGGGGTCGAGGACGTTCTTTTCGCCCTGCAATCCGACGCGGAGACATACTACGGCCGCCTGTCAAAGGCGCGCGATGCGTCCCGCAGGGCTGAAGATTCGGCCAGAAAAAACGGTGCGAATGAAACCGTAGCTTTTTGGCGGGCCTACGGTGCGGTGCATGAGGCTGAGGCAGGAAATGTAGCGGAAGCGCGGAGACAAGCGGAATCTGCTCTGGCCATGGCTCCGGGACGCGACGTTCGAGTGCTTACGGCGCTTGCCTTGGCGCGGTCTGGGGAATCGGACCACGCGCAGCGTCTGGCGGAATCGCTCAATTTGGAATACCCGCTCGACACGCTGATGCAGCACTATACGCTGCCGACGATTCGCGCTACTTTGGCGCTTAACAAGGGGGATGCGAAGCAAGCGCTGGAGATTCTGCAGACAGCATCTGGTTATGAGGTGTGCGTTCCGCAAGTGTTTGTGAACACCGCCCCTGTCCCGTACCCGACGTATGTACGCGGGCTAGTCTATTTGAAGGCGGGGCGAGCGGCAAGAGCTGTCGATGAGTTCGAGACCATGATTCGTCTTTATAACTGGCAATATCCGATTGAAGCTCAGGCACACCTGCAGCTTGGTCGCGCCTACGTCCTCCAAGGCGACACCGCCAAAGCCAAGGCGGCCTATCAGGATTTCCTCACCCTCTGGAAAGACGCCGACCCGGACATCCCCATCCTGAAGCAAGCCAAGGCGGAGTACGCGAAGTTGCAGTAGTGTGTGGCCTCACTGAGAAGACTCGGCAGCGTTGCAAGCTGAACTGCGCCCAGGCTTTCCCGACCTACGTTTCACGATTGAAGACATGATCACCGACAAGGGGAAGGTTGTTGTCTCCTGGATTATTTCCGGCACTCACAAAGGCGAGTTCATGGAAATTCCTGCCACGGGCAGGAAGGTATCCGTGGAGGGAATCACGATTCACCACATCACAAACGGGAAGATTCTTGATTCGTACGCTAGATGGGACGCTCTGGGCTTGATGCGACAACTCGGTCAGGCTCCTCCCCTCGTAAAAACGACTGTGGCGGGAGGTTCTCATGGCTCTTAATGCGACTACCAGCAAGATGGACGGGGTCATGGTGGTCTATCTCAGCGGTGCCATCTTTTTTGGCGAAGAGTCAGCATCTCTGCGAATTCTAGTAAAGGACCTGTTGAACAAATCCAGCCAAATCGTGCTCGATCTCGGGGATGTCACTTACATCGATAGCGGCGGACTGGGTACTCTTGTGGGCTTGTACGCGTCGGCTCGGAAAATCGGCGGGGACATCAGGCTTGCCCGCGTCGGTCGTCGCCCAAACGAGGTGCTTCAGATGACCAAGCTGGTGACCCTGTTTGAGGTATTCGACAAGACGGAAGACGCTATTGCATCCTTCAAAAGGGCCGCCGCTGCAACTTAGCCATCGCAGGCAGCCGCCGCTGCGGACGTCTCCGTGCTTGATGGCGTCGGCCCGGGCAGTCTCGCTCGTGTCAGCAAGCTCCCCTAACCGAGCCAGTTACAGCCCGCCAGTTGCGGGTATGCGGGTATCCCTTAGCCTAAACCTCTAGAAAAAACGGAAAAAAATATAAAGTTTTAGCCTCTTGGAATCCCGCAATACCCGCAAGGAGGCTTTGAGGGCTGCCGGGGTAGGAGCGGAGCCCGCCTGCCTCCCGAGGAGCCTTAACGAGGATCGGGACTACCGCGCGCAGATTCGATCCCCGCTCGCTGCTCTTCCTTCTATCACCCACCAACAGAGCATTTTTGACCTTAATTTGGAAGGACACAGTCAGGGTAAGGTCCTGAAGCTTTAGTGATCGCCCCACCCGTACAACTTGAGTGCATTCTCGCGCAGGGCCATTCGTGCCAGAGCTTCAGCGCGCTCGCGAGTAATTTCGCCGTCGTCCATCATCCCCGTGAGGGCAATTGACAAGGCCTCACGGCCGGATTCCGTGGCCTGCCAACCCGCTTCCTCCCAGTCCCATTCCGGTGGCGAGCCGGGAGACAGGTCGGTCCCGAAAATGATTTTCTCCGGATACCATTCGAGCCAGTAGCGGAGCACTTTGCTCAGCTCCCGAGTCGGGATGAGCCAGGTCTGCTCGGAAAAGTCCGTGTAGACATTTGGCTTCATGAGCAGAGCTGCAATTTCTTTTGTGTATGGCCCGGCGCCTCCGTGCAGGAGGACGAATTTGGTGCCCCTCAACGCCGCATCGTTCAGCACGGATTCCAGAAGTAATGGATTCGCACCCAATAGCTCGAAATAGCTTCCGCAGCCAATTCCCGTGTGGATGTGAACCGGGAGGCCGAGCCGCCCTGCTTCCGCCGCGATATAGCGGAATAGAAAGTCCTGGAGTTTGTAGTATTCCGCCCGATTGGGTACGCCCCCATCCAGGTAGTGCGCATAAATCCGCTGTGCCTCTGCACGTTCCACAAAATCGAAGTCGAGCGAGCGCAGATACGCTGCTTCAAATTTTACGGCAACCGCGCCTCGCTTTTTCTGGCTTTCCAGCGTCGGCGTCACGACCTGAGAGAGGTATTCGTCGAGTGTGCCGGGTGCGCGGTCAAGACCCAGGTCTTTCCGATAGCGTTTGAGCAGCTCGGCTTCTCGTTTGTAGAAAATTTTTCTGTCGGGTGTTTCCGAAACCAGGGTTTCGTTGTTCAGTGGGAAGAGGAGGGCGTCGTCAAAAGGCACCCAGCGGAATCGCGGAGGCTCCAGGCCGCGCCCCATCGCCACACGGTTCGAAAGCTCGGTCTCGATTCCCAGGTGGTCGAGAACCCAAATTGGATAATGGTCTCCCTGCTCGTTCTTAATTCGTTTCTTGGTTTCGAGGAGCTCGCGAAGGTGGTCCGGGCTCATATCATCGTACTTGTAACCAAAGAGAGCCTTCAATGCCGCGATGTATTGAGGGTTCTCCGGGCCTTGGGTCAAGGTGGGCGGTGCCGGCTCGAGAGGATCGCAGGGGAGCGCGTCATATTCATCGTCCGTCTCTCCCGGAGTGACGAGGCGGGGCGTGTGCGCATGGTTATCGATTGCACGGATCGTGTGAATTTTGGCCAGCAGGTCAGGGTCAGGCTTCTGCGCTGCGGCCAGCGGCGCCATGCACAGAACAACGGTCAGTAGTTTTGCCTGCATTTCCCAAAGACCCTTTCTATCTCGGAAAACAATTCAGCATGGATTCGACTCTTGGAGACAAATCCATCCGCGTCTGCGGCTTCGCAAGCCTCTTGGATAAATACAGAAGTGCGTCTCATAGGGCCTCCTCGGCATCCCTACTTGTCACCGACTAAAGAGCGTTTGTCAACGGCCTGGAGGCTCGTCGGTGGAGGATTCAGGCTGTTTGGCTTAAACGGCCCTCTGCGAAAAAGGTTCGTACTTCGATTTTGCACCCGCCCCAACCAATCCCTTTACGGCTGGCAGGTCTTAAGGATTCGAGAGTTTTTGGCACACAGCAGCCGAAGCGACGGCCTGCGAGACTACTCGGGGGATTGGCCGCACTATAGGCGAGCCCGGAACCAGGGACATTCGTTTGAGGGGGTATTACGCGCTGAGGGCGTTTTGCTACACCCTGCCAAAAGGCAGCGGCGAGATGCGGGTGAGTCGCGTTGACAGGGTGGGGGCGTGCGAAACTGCCCTTTTGCTATGCGCAAATCTACTTGTCCGGTAACCGCTCCGGCTCAATTGTCGAGTCTATCGACCAGACCCTTGCAGACCGACACCATAAGAATCCAAAATGTCGTGCAAGGTTATGATGCCTTCGAGCTTATGTACATCAGCACGGCTAACAACTGGGAGGACATCCAACTGAGCCGCGCCCAGACGCTCCAGCGCAAGATGAAGCGACTGGTCCACGTGGACGTGCGGAAAATCACGTGATTCAACAAGCTCAGTCAGCCGTCGAGTGGCGGCTCCTTCCGCAAGGTCGTGGTGGAGACTACTCCGGCTCACAATACCCACTACCCCTCGTTCATCGACAACTGGCCAACTGCGGAACTCGCTCAGTTGTGTTTTTTCAAGGGCCTCTCCGACCGTCATTTGCGCGGCCAGAAGTTCCGTGGCAGTGCGCATCGCATGGGTCACTCGGTGCTGCTCTTGCTGCTGACGTGTCTCGGCGCTTGGTAAATGAATGCCATCCTGACGCGCCAAAACCTCGTAGATGGGCTGCCGTTGTAGCCGTGAGGAGATGAAGAAGCTCACCAGATTCGAAATCATCAGCGGAACGATGACCGCGTAATCGCGTGTAATTTCAAAAATCATAACGACGGAAGTCATTGGCGCACGCACAATACCGGCAAACGCGGTTCCCATTCCAACCAGCGCATAGACCCCTGGTGTCGCGACATAGGTCGGCAGTAAGCTGTGCGCGACATTGCCAACGATTCCACCAAGCATCGCCCCGATAAACAAGCTCGGTCCGAAAATGCCGCCAGCATTGCCCGAAGCATAGCTTGTGGTCACCGCGAGAAGTTTGAGGATTAGTAGCAGAACCATCAGCCTGACCGCCATTCCACCGTTCAAAGCTTCGCCGACATGCTTGTAACCCACACCGAGCACTTGAGGCACGAACCAGCCCATCATTCCAACCATCAAGCCGCCTGCCAGGGGTTGAAGCCATACGGTTTTTCGGGGGAATCGCAGAAAGCGCTCCCGCAGACCGAGAAGAAGCTTCGTGAAAACGACCGACACCAGCCCCCCGGCTACTCCTAGAACGGCGTACACTGCAAATTCCAGCGGACTCACTAGTTGGTATTGCGGTACCTGAAAAAGGGGGGCATTCCCAAGTAACAGGCGAAGCATCGCCCAGGAAGTGGCCGAGGCCAGAACCACCGACCCCAGTACCGGCGCATGAAGATCCCCTACGACTTCCTCTAGTGCAAACAGGACTGCCGCTAGAGGTGTATTGAACGCTGCGGCGACCGCAGCCGCTGCTCCCACCGGCAGAAGCGCCTTCACTTTCTCGGGGCGTAACCCTAGCTTTCGGCCCAATACGGACGCTATGCCCGCGCCGACTTGAACCGCGGGGCCCTCGCGTCCCAGCGGGATTCCACTTGCCAATGTAGCTGAGGTGCAGAAGAATTTCCCAAGAACCGTGCCCAGCGTAATACGACCTTCCCGGGCAAACAGGGCAGCCTTCGTTTGAGGAACACCACTGCCGCGAGCTTCAGGAAAGTAGCGGAACAGCAGATAACCCATCCCCAGGGAGCCCGTCACTGGAACCAACAACCGTCGCCAGGCGGCTCCACCCATGGGGTAGAGTCGTGCGCCAAATCGCTCGGTGAGCAGAATGAAAGCAACAACGACCGCGCCCACCACTGCCCCGATCAGGAGCGTCAGGACAAGGAAAACTTGTTCCTCACGCTCTTGTAAAAGTACACCCCACTGTCGCGCCGGCGCCTCCCACCAGATCGCGCGGGGCTCCTCTTTGGCGTTCTTCATTTCTAGCTACTCTCAGTTCATTAGAATAGCTCACGGGCCACGCCTGATCGCGACGAAACGAGCCAGAAAGTTCCGCTCTGGGATTTTGCGGTGCGCCTGACCAAGTGCCTGAGTGTCGGTCAGCCCTGGTGCGAACGAAGCCAGCGAAGGCGTTCGATTCCGCCGTCGCTGATCCGGTACTGCAATGTCCCTTTGCCCAAGGACCGCCTTTCGAGAAGCCCGAAGCTCCAAAGCCTTTTCAGGTATGTCCATGCCGACCGAGAAGGAAAGAAATTGATTCGTCGAGCGACCTCGACGGGTCGTAACCATTCACCAGCGGCGAAAGACGACAAAACTCGGAGCTTAAGTTTGTTGTACCGATCCATTTTCGTTGCCCTTCCCGCTTAAAAGTCCATATCAAAAGCTAGTTGATGAGTCGTTCAGAAACGCTTTCTGGGTCGTTCCACCGCCCGACCCAGCAAAACCCATGTCTTGGTCGAGAATTATGCAAATTTGGGACTGCTATCTTCACGCGGGTCGATCCATAGGAAGAAAATGCCAAGGACCAAGACGATTGCCCCGAAGATCCACCACATCGAACCTTTCTTGAGAATTGCCGCGATAAGCAGTGTCAGGCCGCCCGCCCCGATTGCGAGCTTGGGTTGATAAGCTGCCAGGCCGAGTCCGCCGACAATGGGTAGCAAGACATTGACTCCATCCTGGGTCGGCGGTGCCGCTACGGGCGCATCGGGTGTATTATCGATCTGGCTTTGACGTAGCTCGCGGCGGCGTGCTAATCGTTGGGGTCGATGCAACCGCTCCCATTCTTTCTTTCGTTCCGGGTCTTTGTACGGCATCGAGTTGCTCCTTTTCCAATTCTTCGATCACTTGCAGACAATTTGCGAGCTTGACTGCGCGCACCGGCTGCCGCTGGCAGATTTTCTCTAGCGTGTGCTGGTTGACCCCGCGCCGCATCAATTCCCGCTTCGGGATTTTGGTTATCTGGGCTAACTGATCGTCGTTCGCAATGACGTTTCCTTTTCGTGCGTACTGGACCGCTTTGAAATCCAGCAAACTCAGGTCGTCTCCTTCTTCCCAGTGTCGGTCGGACTCCTTCCCGATATAGATAGGCGGCCAGGTTGCAATAATGTGAGCCCGCTGAAGCAGGCCACGTGTTTTGGAGTGACACGGATTGCCGTCTGGGCCAAGGCTCTTGGCTTCAGGGTGATTCTGATAGGAGTTCAGGAGCATGAAAAAGTTCTTGGGAACTGCCCTAAACCCGTCATATTCGTCGGCGAGTTCATAAACCGGAGAATTGCGATCGCGGACGTTGATGCACTTCGATTTCATCCACTGTTCCCGTTTCGACGAGAAGGGTGTGATTAGCGTGAACTTCTCCCGATCAACATTCTGCGGACACAAGGATTGGCAAATCTGCGGCAGCATCATGAAATTATTCGGGCGGGTCAGTGGGCCTTTCGCGAGGTTCTTCAAGGCGTGATGCGGGGTACTTAAAGTCAGCTTCATCATTACCGGTAGATCGAACCAGGCAGGCTTAGTTCGCTTTAACCCGACAACACCACGGATAATCCAGTCCCAAGCCTCGAATATCCATAGAGGAGCGTCATGGTCCCATTTCTCTGGCGAATCTTTGGGCGGATAAAAGAACCCGAGGCCATGCGCCTTTGGCTCTACTATCTCGATGTTATTTCGCAATTTGGTGTAAAGGGCGTACCGTTTCGCAGCAATGCTGTAACCGAAAAGCTGGCGGCGCTTTTTGTTGCGGTCCCAGTTGAGTTTATGAACCTTGAGAATTGAGCCACGAACCAGCCTGCGGTTGTAGGGATTTAGCGACTCAAATCTATCGACGATCCGCTGCACTTCAGCCCACGAAAGCGCCGTGATCGGCTTAGCTCCATCGGGCATGACAATTTTCTGCCGATGTTTTGCCGAGACGATGGCTGCGCTGTCCGTATCGCAAAACAGGAAAGTTCCCCCAGCATCCGTAATGCACCGTTCGAGCATCCCCAAGAGCAGGCGGCCCCCGGAAGTAATCAGAGAGGCGATGTGAGGCGCGAACCACTTACCCGGCTCTTCGACCACATCCGATGTGGTCTCAAATGACTCTTCGCCCGAAAACACATTTAGCTTAGTGGAGCTGGATTCGTTCGGATTGAGCTCCACGAACAGCCCGTAAGACCCGCTGCTCGCGAGAATCTTTAGCCAGTAATGGAGCGCCGGATTGGCTTCGTTAGCGGCTCGTTGTTCGACGACATGCTTGAAGAGGCTGTCTCTATTCGCGTCGATGCTGACCATGCCGCGTAGCGACGTTCCGGCTAATTCCGCCTGTTTGCCGTGCGGGACTACGCGGATCGCCTTTTCGATGTGCGGAACTTTACCGGTTAGAAGAATGGATTGAACGATGTCCGGGCCAGCAAACCAGATCGGCTCCTTGCTTGTCAGGTAGTTAAGTCCAATGTTCTGGGTCGTGCCGTTGTAGACAGTGCGCACGGGGAATATGTCATGGTCGGGGCGAACTAGCGCGAAGAATTTGAAATGCGGCCACAGCTTGCGTCCAAAGCACCGTTCGAGAGTGATTCCCGAAAGCAGCTGTCGTACCTCGTCAGTTGCATCAGGAAAAGTGACATGGTCCGCCGTGAGAACAGACCAATTCCCCAACAACTCATTCACGGCGGAGTATTGCGACATGAAATCCACCGGGCGGACCGGCACCTCCCAGTTGCGGACGCGGCATTCAGCCCGCCCGCCGAAATAACTCTGCATGAAAATCCCGTAAGCAGCATCCGCGTCGGTAACCTTCTCGCTTGGGTGAAAAACATTTAGCTCTTCCATGTAACCCTTCGCCACGCTCGCCGGACTAAACATCCGGTCGGGACCTGGCGCGATAGGGTGGAGGTCGAATTCCTGCTTGGCCGCGTTCAACACATCCACGGTGCACGGAACATCGTTTCGCGCATACTCAATTTCTTCTGGCGTGACTTTGCCCGTCGGAGTGTGATCGATTTTCTGATGTTCAGTTTTCAATTCCTCGCAAGCTGTTTTCAGCGAATAAGACCTATTGCGAAGCGCCCATAGCAGGGTGCGAACGTCCAGAAATCGCCCGGCAGGCCAGAGCTTTACGCGTCTCTTCTTTTTTCCCGACTCGGACATGGGTGCGCGAGTTGAATGAATGATGGATGCTTTGCTGTTCAGCGCCTTTATCACAATGCGCGGAAAGAACTTGTTCGGCTTGAGCTCGCCGGTCTTAGTGTTTGGCCATTTCGATAGGACGAGCGACCACCCGCCGTTCTTCGCTATGTCCCAGCCCACCGCATGCCTGCTTAAATCGAAGCCGGCGTTAAAGCCCACGATGAGTGCCTTGGCTTGGATCGCAACACCTAAAGTCTCCTGGACAAACTTCGACCGCGAATACAGCCGCAAACGGTCGCAACCATCATCGGTAGTATCAGGCCTGGTATTTCTCGCATATTTGCGAAGCAGATCGAATTCCTTTGCGCTTAGGTCGTCATCGTGGAAGATCCCCTCTTCGACGCATACGTATTTACCAGCCCGCAATTCGCAGAATCGCCAGAAGCCGAAGGTCAGAGTCAGGTCCGCCGTTACGCGGGTCTCGCAATCGAAAACAAGAACGTGCTCCGGCCATTTAGGCTCGGCGTCGACCGGGCGTGTATCCCGGCTCTTCTTCCTATCGACGGGCACTGTATGCGCCCTGAGGTAGATGTCGTGGTTCATTGTTTGCTCTCCGACTGGTGTTCCAAAAGGCTCGCCCACTTGCGGTAGGCTGCAGCCAAGAATTCAAAAAGGACGGCTGAACTTCGAAGCATCGCGGCGATTAACTTGAAAAGATTAGTCTCTGGGCGCATGCTCACCCCGTCGCGCGCCAGCCCTCACATAGGAATCTAGCATTGTGAGATTCAGAACAATGCAGCGAACGGAAACTGCACACATCCTGACCTAACAAAGATCCTTGACAGAAAGATAGTAGTGGAGTACAAGGTCCATTAGTATGTTATTTTCACGTTCAACCGAATACGCGATTCGTGCGATGACCTTTCTTGCGTCTCGAGAGCCGGGGAGACGGGCTGGAGCGCGCGAAATTTCGGAAGCCGAAAATATTCCCATGCCTTTCCTGTGGAAGATTCTCCAAATCCTGACGAGACGCCGGCTGGTCCGTTCTTTCAAAGGAATGCATGGGGGTTATGAGCTGGCGGCCGCTGCCGACCAGGTTTCGCTGGGCACCATCGTCAGTGCCACCGATGGGGCTGGGTTTCGCGATAGCTGTGTACTTGGACTTCCCGAATGCGACAACCAGAACCCCTGCCCGTTGCATGAGCAGTGGAAGGGTGTGCGGGCAAGCGTGACCAGCATGCTGGATGAAACATCGTTGGCCGACCTGGCTCGTGTGACCAAAACAAGACGGCGGGCCAGGAGGAAGTAGTTTTTTTATTTCAGATAATGGATAACTGTATCTAGTAGTCCCGTTATAGGGAGGCCGTTCACATGTTTGCCACGGAGATTCTTCGCAAAGAACATGACGCAATTCTCACGATGCTCGACGCCCTGGATCAGACTTCCCTGCAATTGCTCGGTGGAGCCCCCGTCCAGCCTTCCACCCTGCAGGGTCTGCTGGAGTTCTTCCAGCTCTTCGCCGACCGCTGCCATCACGGCAAAGAAGAGGACCTGCTGTTTCCGCTCTTGGAACGGCACGGGATTCCGCGCGAGCGAGGTCCCATCGGCGTGATGCTGTCCGAGCACGATCAAGGAAGGGATTTGATCCAGAAAATGAAAGCCGCGCCCGCGGACTATGAAAAGGAACCGCAAGCCGCCGGGAAACGCTGGTCAGAAGCGGCCAGAGTTTATTCCCAACTGCTTCGCGAGCACATCATGAAAGAGAACAACATTCTCTTCCGCATGGCGGAGCAGATGCTTACACCGGACGAGCAAACATCCCTAGCTGCGGAGTTTGAAAAAGCCGAGATCGAAAAGATGGGCGCAGGCACCCATGAACGCTTGCATACACGAATGGGCCAGCTGCTAGCAGGGATTAACAGGACAAATGCAGCTGTGCGTTAGGTCACTGATTTCTTCTTTGGTTGCGCCGTAGATGCAAAAGGTGAATCAAGGAGTCTCAAACTTAGGAGATCGGGAGTGAGCCCGGCGTATCAAGTGCGCATTGCGGATGACGCCTATTGGCGCGAACAAATCAAGTGTCAGTTTGCATGTCCCGTACACACGGACGCGCGCGGATATGTCCGGGCGATTGCGGAGGGCGATTACGAACTTGCCTACCTGATCGCGCGCGGGCCAAATCCACTAGCCTCCATCTGCGGACGAATTTGCGGCGCGCCCTGCGAGGCGGCCTGCCGTCGGGGGACGATCGATCAGCCCATCGCAATTCGCGCCTTGAAGCGGTTCGTCTGTGAACGATCTGGGCCGGAATCGTTCAAGGAGCCTGGCAAGGAACAGTTCTCCTATGTCTCCCAGAAAACTTCACAACGTCTCTGTGACGATGCGGATGAACTGCGCCACTTGTTGAATTTTTTGGCGAACTTCAGTTTTCCGAAGCCGTCGGGGCAGCGCATCTCGATCATCGGGTCCGGACCAGCAGGGTTGGCAGCGGGTCACGATCTCGCTCTGATGGGTTTCCGGCCGACGATTTTTGAAATGGAACCTGTGCCCGCAGGGATGCTTTACACGGGTGTTCCTGATTATCGGCTTCCCATCGGCCTCATCCGGGCAGAAATTGCCGTTATCGAGGCACTCGGTGTGGAGATTCGTTGTAACACCGAGATTGGTAAGGACATCTCCTTCGACCGGTTGCGAGAGGAATTTGCGGCCGTGATCATCGCAGTGGGAGCGAAAAAGTCGCGGCCACTCCCCATTCCGGGAACCGATGCAATCGGCGTGTTTGGCGGCGTGGATTTTCTGCGGGATGTTGCGCTGGGAAAGCGGGTGGAATTGGGGCCGCGTGTAGTCGTAATTGGAGGCGGGAACGTAGCTTACGACGTGGCGCGCACGGTCCTTCGCCAGGAAGAGTACGACGTTTCGCGTACGGCAGCGAGGCTCCCCGGCGTGCGTGAAGTGAATCTGGTCTGCCTCGAGTCACTCGAGGAGATGCCAGCCGACACGGTGGAGATCATTGAGGGAACCGAAGAAGGGGTCATCCGTCACAACAGCTGGGGTCCGCGGGAGATTTTATTCCGTGAAGAAAACGGCCGGAAATTTGTCCGCGGGGTACGGTTCGCGCACTGCGTATCGGTTTATGACGAAGACCGGCGCTTCTCTCCGAAATACGATGAATCCAAGGAACTAGTTCTGGAGTGTGACGCAGTCCTTCTCTCCGTGGGCCAGTCGGCGGATCTCCGGTTCCTTGATCCGGCGCGCGACGGCATCGAAATGCGCTCCCCCCAGCAAATCGTCAACGATCCAGCCAGTTGCAGCACTTCGGCCCCCGGAGTCTTTGTTGCCGGGGACATCGCCTATGGCCCGAAGCTTCTGATCCATGCAGTCGCTAGCGGCAAACAAGCCGCGCGTTCCGTTTATCGCCACCTTACCGGGAAAGAAATCGGGCAGGAGGAAGTGCAGTTCCATGCGCCGATCGAGCATTATCGTCGGGAAAAACTCTATGAGCGGCGGCTACGCCTGCACATTCCGACACTGAGCCCGAGAGAGCGCCTCCTTGATCCCAAAGCGCTGGTCGAAAAAGGCTACACCGAAACGGAAGCGCGGGAAGAAGCCGGCCGTTGCCTCGACTGCGGCGTGA
>Ga0187819_10000492_pt1 | contig 19614 bp, 15 predicted proteins | sample NC_wetland_sal_i_15_FD_132411 | JGI IMG/M metagenome (GOLD analysis project Ga0187819, IMG submission 132411) | Wetland sediment microbial communities from Neuse River Estuary, North Carolina, USA - SO4_4 | ecosystem: Environmental > Aquatic > Freshwater > Wetlands > Sediment | place: USA...
AACATGTACTTCACCGGGACGACGAACTTCACCTACACCGGGTGCACGGGCTGCAGTGCGACCGATTTCCCGATCCTGGATGCCTATCAGGCATGTCTCGATTCGCCGCCACCGACGACGATCGTCAATCCGCCGACCTGCTCGAACTCCACCACACCCACCGCTCCGGATGCGTTCGTGGCGAAGCTCAACCCCAATGGCGCTCAGGGACAGCAGTTGCTTTGGTCGACTTATCTGGGAGGCACGCAGACAGACTCTGGCGTCGGTATAGCACTGGACTCGGGGGCAGGGAATGTCTATGTAGTCGGAACCACGAATTCGCCGGACTTTGTGAGTCTGAGTTTCGCAAACTTCGCGTCGTTCCAGAAGTGTCTGAATAATCTTGCGCAAAACTGCACGACGACGCCGCAAACGCCTCCGGCTCCGAACGATGCATTCGTGGCCAGGCTGTCGAATCCGACGAACCCGCAAGGCACGACGAATCCGGTAAACGTGTCGCTGAATTATTTTTCGTATCTTGGCGGTGCGAACAATGAGGCGGGAACGGCGGTCACCGTCGACTCGAACAGCGGAGCTGTAATGACGGGATGGACCCAGTCACCCTTCACCAATGCGGATGGCACTTTCCCGCTCTTCCCCAGTCCCAACTCTCTTCAGAGCCAGCTCAATGGCCCGCAGGACGCATTCGTGGCCCGGATCAATACCGCCGCAACGGTGACGGTAGGAAACGCGAACACGGCATCGTGGGCGAGTTATTTTGGCGGAAGTGGTGTCGATTCGGGCACGGGCATTGTGCTCGACGTGAATCAGAATACTTATCTGGCAGGAGAAACCGATTCGACAGATTTGCCGGTCAGCAAGCCTGTGCAGCTCTGCCTCGACACTCCCATAAACCCGGCACCGGGTACGCCCTGCCCCACGCTCTCCACTCCACCGCCAACCGACGCCTTTGTGGCGCAACTGGGTACGGCAGTGAGCCTGTCGATTCAAGGTCTGCTCACGCTAGGCACAAACCAGATCTACATCAGCGCCGGTAATCCGGCGACTTTTACGTACACGGTAACCAATAACGGTCCGGACCTGGCGAGCAACATCGTGGTCACGGACAATCTGGGCTCCCAATACACCGGAGGCATGAACTTCTCGAATGTTTCCGCGACGATTAGTTCCGGGACTTGCGGGTCAGGCTCCTCGTCCACGAGCATAAGCTGCGGCCCGATTTCGCTGCCTTCCGGCTCGACTGCGACGGTTACGATTCAGGCGACTCCAACGGCAAACAGCGGCGGGGCTTCGCCCGTATCGTTCAATGGCGGCACGGTACAGGCGATTGCGCCGGGCAATATCGTTTTGGCACAGACGTCGGTGCCCGCGCAAATGTCGGATTACAGTATGTCCGTGAGCCCAGGCAACCAGAGTGTGCCGCAGGCCGGGTACACGGCTACTTATCAGGTGCAGCTGACGCCACATCCCATTTATTCCTCGAGTGTCACTCTGTCGTGCTCGAATCTGCCAGCGGGGGCAAGCTGTAACTTCACTCCCAGCAACTCGACGACTTTGCAGAGTACGAGTGGCGCGACCGTTACGCTGAGCATCCCGACTACCGCGCGTCCGATCGTCACGCCGGCGGCGAGCCTGTTCACGCGGCACTTCTATGCGGTCTGGCTCACGATTCCGGGATTACTACTGCTGGGAATTGGGGGCGATCGCCGGCGCCGCCGAATCCTGGGAATCTTAATGTCCTGCGCGCTGTTCGCAATGCTTCTGTTCTTGCCCGCTTGCAGCAGCAACAAGACACAGGCGCCCGTCAGCGGCACTCCCGCCGGCAGCTACAACGTTACCGTTACGGCCACATCAGGAAGCGACTCCAAGAGCCAAACGGTCGGGCTCAACGTTCCGTAAGGAAGACGCAAAACAGGTTGGAAAGATAAAGCCCACGGCCGCAACGCCGTGGGCAATTTTTTTGAAGGGGCGAGCGGAGAGTTACGCTCCGGCCGAGAGCTTGTGGTGCCCTCTGGACTCGGCGATTCCATATTGCCTGATTTTGTAGAGCAAGGCCTTGTAACTGATTTGGAGAATGGCGGCAGCTTGCTTGCGGTTCCAGTTCGTCTGCTCGAGTGCGCGGGTGATGGCTTGGGCTTCCGCCTCGTCTTTGGCGGAGCGCGCCAGGGATTTCAGACCTCCCGGATCGGTTCCCTTGATGGATCCGTCGTGAGGCGTTCCTCCATTGCCATCGTTGCGGGGCAGGAGTTCAGTCACGGCGAGTTTTTCGTCGCCAAGAATCAGGTAGCGCTTCAGGAAATTGTTCAGCTCGCGCAGGTTGCCGGGCCAGGAATGGTTGTGGCAAGCCTGTAACAATGCCGGAGAAAGTGGCAGCGGAGAACGGGCGTAGCGCTCGGCCATGCGCGTCATCGAATGTTTCAGCAGGATCGGGATCTCCTCTCTGCGGTCGCGCAAGGGCGGAAGGCTGAGAGTGAAGGCGTTCAGGCGATAGTAGAGATCTTCGCGGAGACGCTTGGTCGCAAGCGCTTCGGGGATGTTGATGTTGGTTGCCGCCAGGATTCGGACGTCGACCTTGATAACAGAGCGGCTGCCGAGGCGCGAGAATTGCTGGTCCTGCAACACATGCAGGAGTTTTGCCTGCAGGCCCGGCGGCATTTCGCCGATTTCGTCGAGCAGAATCGTTCCTTTGTTGCAGAGTTCGAATTTGCCGGGCTTGGCGTGCGTCGCGCCGGTGAAGGCACCGGGTTCGTATCCGAACAACTCGCTCTCGAGGAGATCAGCAGGCACAGCGGCGCAGTTGACTTTGAGGAACGTGCGATGGGCGCGGGGCGAGAGTTTGTGAATCAGCCGCGCCAGAACTTCTTTGCCGGTTCCACTCTCACCAAGCAGCAGCACGGGAATGTCGACGTTGGCCACCAGGGCTGCCTGCGAGCGAATCTTGCGCATAGCGGGGCTGGCGGCAATGAAGAAGACGTCTTCGGCGAGTTCTTCCACTTCGCCGCTGAACGTCTGCTTGCCTTGCCCGAGGCTAAGGTCAATGACAGCGTCCAGTTCCGCTTTCTGAAAGGGTTTCGTGAGGTAGTCCTGCGCACCAAGCTTCATGGCCTGTACGACCTTGCGAGTATCGCTGACGCAGGACAGCATGACGACTTTGACGCTGGGCTGCTTCCGGCGAAGTTGCTCGAGGGTTTGCAAGCCGTCGATGCCGGGCATGAGGACGTCGAGCAAGACCAGATCGGGCTCGAGGCCTTTGTCGATTTTCTGGAGAGCTTCTTCGCCGGTGGTCGCGGTCTCGACTCTGTAGTCATCGACCTCCAGCAGCGTTTTGATGTAGCGGAGCATGCCGGGTTCGTCGTCGACCAGCAGGATTTTGGCGGTGGGCTTCATCTGTTTTTTCCTTTGCTGGCGACACCGACGGCCGGTTTGTAGGGGATCAGAAACGAGAACTTGCAGCCTGCGCCGGGATCACTCTCGACCCATATTTTACCGCCCATGCCTTGCACGAGGCGGCGCGCAATGGCGAGCCCCAATCCCATGCCTTCCTGGCTTTCGGTGCTGGGGAGTCGGAAAAAGTCGTCGAACACTTCCAGGTGGAACTCAGCCGGAATTCCCGGCCCAGTGTCGGAAACGCTGACCTTGACCGAGTTGGGATGAGTTACATTTTGGCGCCTGCGTTCGGCGGCGGAAGGCACGGCTGCAGCGCGGCGTTCCCACATGTGCGGCTCGGCGTGCAACCAGACCGTTCCTTGCTTGGGGGTGAACTTGTAGGAGTTTTCCAGCAAGTTCGAGATGACACGTTCGAGCTTGGGTGCATCAAAGGGAAAAATCGGCAGCTTGTCGTTGGCCAGAAAATAAAGCGCGATCCCTTTTTCCTGAAAGCGATTCGACCACAGGCGGCAGACGCCGGAGAGGCAGTCGTTGATGTTTCCGGTGTCGAACTGCATGCGCAGACCGCCGGTTTCGAGCGCGCTGTAGGTGAGGAAATCCTGGATGAACTGCTCCAGGCGCTTGCCGCTGTCGCGCATATCCTGGAGCACTTCGCGCTGGCGGTCGCTGAGCGGACCCAACTTCTCGCTATGAAGAAGTTCGACGTAGCCGTTCAGGATCGAGAGAGGAGTCTTAAGATCGTGCGCGGCCGAGGCTAAAGCATTCGTCGTGCGGTGGTAGCGCTCGCGCAGTTCCTTGTACTCCTGCAGGAGGTGCTCGGGGCTGGGGACATCTTCATCGGCACGAACGGAGACTCCGCTTGCCGTTTCGGTGGCGATTCCCGCATCTGACGCACACGTGCTCTTGTGGACCGAGGCCATGAGGAGCTATCACAGGTTGACACGGGGAGAGGGGGAACTGCACTCGACTGTCAACGGATTGAGTGCTGGTAGAAAAAATCGTATGACAGCCATAAACCGTTGTCAACGAAAAATGCAACGAAATTACCCAAGTATAGCAAAAGCTTGCACTTCTTCGCGGCGGAGGTACACTTGTGGCAGTTCTGGAAGAGCAAACAAAAAACGAATAAAAAACCCGAAGTATGCCGTTCTTTTGGGGGTTTGTGGGTGGACCGTGCCGAAGCCTTGTGGTTGTTGGCCGGTTTCGCCGTGTGTTCCTGCGAGATTTGGCCCCTGATGTGCTGTTTAGGGGGAAGTTGAGAGCGCTATGGAGAGGTCTGCATGAAAGGGGCAAGGTCGGCCGGTGAGCGGCGAAAGTGGGCCCGACTGCCGCTGGCGATCCCCGTCTTCGTTCGCAGCCGCGATGGGAAGGGTAAGGAATTCCTGGAGTTTGCCACTTCACTGAACGTCAGTGCGGGTGGGATGTTGGTCGCAATCCGGCGGGTTTTGCCCGCCGTTGCCCAGATACGGCTTGAGATCCCAAGTGCGCCGGTCGCAGCAATGGCGCTGCTGCCGAGGGCGGCGCGGACGCTGCGCGCCAAGACTCTCCGCACTACTCCCGCCGACGGCTACTATCTGCTCGGGCTGAAGTTCTCCCGCCCGCTGCCACTTTCTGTGAAAGCCACGGCGCGCCGAAGTAAATTAGTTGCAAATCTGTGAAAATGTTTGCGCACGGGTTCTCCAAAAGTGTTACTCTCGCAACCGTACCTTGGTTACCAGGGTGTGCCCGGCCGGCTCTTTGGTAAGTTGATACTCTTCAACTACATAGGCTAGATTTAGACATTCTGCGTGCGACTCCGCAGGATTTGGCTCTCTGGATGCACTTTGAAGTACTCCCCCCAGTAGACACCAACCATGACAACCAGCAGCGTGAATACGCTCGTGCAGCCATTGGGGGAAATGCCGCCCGAGGCAATCGTCTTTGGGCGCACTGAAGCCATGCGCGCCGTACATGACCGCCTGACGAAACTGGCGGGCGCTAACGTTCCAGTCCTCATCCAGGGAGAAAGTGGAACCGGCAAAGACATCATTGCCCGCATGATTCACGCGGCTTCCCCGTGGCGCACCGGGCCGTGGGTGAAAGTGAACTGTCCGGCAATTCCGGGAACGCTGCTGGAAAGCGAGCTGTTCGGCTACGAAAAGGGAGCATTCACCGGAGCGTATGGAGTGAAGCCGGGGCGCGTGGAGATGGCGCATCGCGGCACGCTATTCCTCGACGAGATTTCTGAGCTCGATATGTCGCTGCAGTCGAAGTTGCTGCAACTGCTGCAGGACGGACAATTCTGCCGAATTGGCGCGCAGGAAGACAAGAAAGTCGAAGTGCGAGTGGTATGCGCGACCAACCGCAAGCTCGAGCAGGAAATTGAAAACGGCACCTTCCGCTCCGATCTGTTTTACCGCATCAACGTGGTGAACCTGCATCTGCCTCCGCTGCGTGAGCGGGCGTCCGACATCCCGGAGCTGGCGAACTATTTTCTTGAGTATCACAACCGGAAGTACAACTGCCGAGCGAAGGCCTTGTCCAGCGAGATGATGGGGACGCTGCGCAAGTATCACTGGCCCGGAAATATTCGCGAACTGGAAAATCTGATTAAGCGCTACGTGATCCTGGGCAACGAGGAAGTGATCACGGCCGACTTAGCTCCCCGGAGTACTGACTTCTTCAACACCGAAATTCCCGTCGACGGGCAGATTTCGCTGAAGAAACTTACTCGACAAGCGGTGCGGGAATTGGAGCGAAAAGTCATTCTCAAGGTTCTGCAAAACCATCATTGGAACCGAAAGCAGGCGGCGCGCGCTTTGAGCATCAGTTATCGTGCGCTGCTCTACAAGATCCGCGACGCAGGTCTGCCGTCGAACCGGATCGCAAAGCAGCATCCCGAAACTCCCAAGCAAGAACTCGCGGCGGACTGAAACGCTAGCGCTGGTGGGAGCTGAACGTCCCCAAAACTTCTGGTTTTCTTTAGATATTCGGTTATCTGAACCGCGTTAGCCGCGGAGTTCCGACAAGGCCTTGCGTGCATCGTCTCTCTTGGGGTCGAGCTTCACGGCCTTTTCGAGCTGCTGGCGCGCCTGCACCTTCTGGTTGGCTTTCTGATAGGCGAGGCCAAGGTGGTAGTGGAGGACCGCATCATCTGGAGCGCCACGCTTTTCACTCAACCGCAACGCTTCCTGAAACTGACTGATGGCTGATTGGTAGATGCCCTTCTGATAGTAGGCCCATCCGAGAGTGTCGGCGGCGTTGGGCGAGTCGGGCATGCCGCGGCGAGCCGTTTGCGCCAGGCCAAGCGCAACGTCGACATTCCCACCGTGCTCAAGCATGATGTAGGCGAGGTTGTTGGAAGCCATGGGCTGATCGGACTGCACACCGAGCGCCTGCTGGTACATTGTTTTGGCTTGATCCCAGTTCCCCTTCGACTCGTACATTTCACCGGCGAGAATGTAGACCGCAACGTCCCGCGGATTTTGCTTGATGCGGTCCTGGTACATGGCGAGGGCCTTGTCCATAGCGCCCCGGGCAACTTCCACCTGCCCTAGTTTCAAAATCGCGTCGCCATTGTTCTTGTCGAGTTCCACGGCCTTGCTGAATGCGGCCTCTGCACCCTGTAGATCTTTCTTGTTTTGCGACAAGGCAGTGCCCAGCAGATCGTAAAATCCGCTGCTATTGGGGGATTTCGCGATCTGAGTATTCGCCGCCGCAATGGCAAGGTCGGGCTGCTTTTCTGCAAGGTAGGTGTCCATGATGCCCTGTAAGGCGTCAGTCGATGCGGGGTCGCGGTCAAGGGCCTGCTGGAACAATTTGATGGCTTCCGGATATTGCTTTTGCGAGCGGTGCATGTAACCCAGCTGCACATATGGAGCCGGGTTCTGAGGGGCAAGGGTCGCCGATCTTTGTAGGTCCTGTTCGGCATCCGCATATTTCTGACGCGCGCGCTCGGCGATACCCTTCAAAAGAAAGCCATCCGGCGAATCGGGTTGCGCGAGGATGATCTGCTGCGCGGTCTGCAAAACGGCATCGATTTCCCCGCGACTGATTTCTATGGTCGCCAGCGCACGTTGCGCATCGATCAGGTCAGGACGGGTGCGAACTGCTTCCCGCCATTCTGACTCTGCCCGCGTCAGGTCTTGCTGCTGTGAATAGGCAACCCCCAGTTGATAGTGGGCGACAGCGTTATCGGAGTCGTTGCGCAGCGCGGCCTGAAGCGATTGAACGGCTCCCGCAAAGTCGTTCTGGCGTATCTGCACTTGCCCCTTGTAGACGAGTGCCTCCACGTCATGGGGAGCGGACTTGAGGATTTCGTCATTCAGTTTTGTCGCTTCATCCAACCGGTTCTTGAGGATCAGGAGCTGAATGTAGTTCTTCTTGGACTTCAGGTCTTTGGGGTGATCGTTATATATCGCGCTGTATTCGGCCACGGCTTTATCAAGATCGCCAATCGCAAAGTAGAAGTCGCCGAGCATGCGATAGCCTTCCGGGTTATTGGAGAGATCTTTCTTGGTCTGTCGAAGAACGGATTCGGCATCGTCCTTTTTACCTTCCTGCATCAGAAGTCGAACCAAAGCGGCACGGGGAGCGGGATTCTTCGGATCCAAGCCGATGGCGATTTTGAACTGTTGTTCGGCCTGGGGCAGGCGACTGCGCGTCTGATAGAACCCGCCCAGAGCCATTTGTGGGTTGATCGCCTTGGGATCAACCGCGATGGCTTTCTTGAAATTATCTTCTGCCTTATCGTCCAATTTCGCGCGAAGTTCAAGCAGGGCAAGGGCTAGATAAGACTCAGAGCGATTCGGATCGAGCTTGATTGCCTGATCCATTTCCCTCATCGCATCTGGAAGGTTGTTCTGCGCCGAATAATAATTGGCCCATGCCTCATGAGTTTCCACGGCATTCGGCTGGTTTTCGCGGAGCACATCGAGGTGCTTCCTGGCCTCCTTCAGATTGTCCGGAATCGGGGAACCATCACGACTCGGCAACGTCAGAAGATTAACGAGATCGACGCGTGCGCGATAGTTGTCGGGAGCGAGGTCGACGGTAAGTTGCAGTTCCTGGCCGGCTCGTTGGCCGTCGCCGAGTTTGAGATAGGCCTGGCTCAGCTGGTAGTGCGCCTGGGCGAAACGGGGGTCGATCTGCACGGCGTTGGAATACTGGATTGCCGCCTCGCCGTATTTGCCTTCGGCAAAATACTTCTCGCCGCTATCAAAATACTTTTGCTTGCGAACATTAGGATCGCGCGAACAACCGCTCATCAGGGCAGTGGCGATAAGGGAACACGCAAGCAACAGACGGAGCACAACGGACCGAGTCATAATCGATTCTCCAACCAGGCCATGCTGAAGCGCAGGCATGCGCTCGCGCGTGCAACCCGATGATACTGCATGGTACCGGGGAAACCAGTTACCGCAGTCATACTTGGGATCGAGGAAGCGGGCATCGAAAATTCAGCGCGGAACGTAGTCGTTCAGCAGGGGCAGAACAGCACTGGCAAAAGGAAGCAGGCGCTGCTGCGCGGCGTCGACGGTCTCGCCCGGGTTCATCGGGGTGCTGATGCGCACCAGGGCGCCATCGCTGCGGTTCATCTTGATGGAATCTCTCACCAGGTAGTACTTGGCCCAGTATTCGCTGGCGACTCCGCGGTCGTGTGCCCAGTACCAGTAAACAACAAGTTCCCGGGTGTCTTCCTTCGCGATGAGGTAACGGTTTGCAGGGAACGGTACATGGCCCGGCAAGGTGAGCGTGATCCGTTTGTTCTCAATCGGCACCCAGCCTGCTCCCGGGAGACAATTCTGGGGTGAATGGATGGCATCGCCGGCGCGCTGGCTGCGGAAGTAGGGGATGAATAGAACAACGTCTTGGGCTTGCGGGTTCTGATAGACGCGCAGGAGGTAATCACTTGGTCGGAGAACGTCGAGGACGTCCTCAGGGATGGGAACGTCAGTACCGGTCCGGTCGCCCAGGTGCGCGGGAAACATTGAGAAGTTGGAACGATCCGGGATGATCTCGTTGCCGCGTGCGTAGAGGTAGACGGCCGTAGCAGCGATCAGCAGTGCTGCGACGATGAAACGCGGGGTGAAGTCCCTCACGATTCACCGCCTTTCTCGGGGAACAGGAGACGTATCACTGCGTGAAGAGTGTACAGCATTATCAGAGCGACGATAAAGACGACCAATCCCCAGAAAGAGTGGAACGGGCCCTCGGCCTTATCGGCATCCCAGTACTGCACGATGAGACCTGTGCCGATGATGCGTGCGCTGTTGGCCGCAATGGCGATGGGAACTGAAGCCAGCGCCAACAACCACCGCACCCAGAGACGTTTTTCCAGCAGGTATCCATAAATGATCGCAAGGGTCAGCAATGACATGAGGGAGCGCATACCGCTGCAGGCAGTCGCGACTTCCAAATCCATTGCGGCCAGGCGAAGCACGTTACCCTCACGGTGGACGGGAACGCCCAGCAGCGGAAGCGCGGCAGCGGCGATCTTCGAAACGAGCAATTGTAGGGGAAAAGCGATCTGATTGAAGATGATCGTGGGGATGGGAATCATCAGCAACAGGAATGCCCACGGGAACAGCACCGCGCGAAACAGGTTCCATCCCGCAAACAGGACGACGACTCCTGCCAAGATCAGCAGCATCGAAGAGCGGTCCAGGAAGAGCTCAGCGCCCAGTCGGCCAACAATGAGCACGCCCAGGCCGGCGGCCAGCAGCAGTAATCCTGACCAGGTTGGCCGCGGGATGATCCGGGCGAGACGATCACGCCCCTGCCAGATTACAAAGCCAGAGAACAGAGGGACGAAGAAACCATGAGAGAAATTTGGATCATGCCACCACTGGGCGACCAGGTGAGCCACGGTCGACCAGTAGATCCACACAGAAAGCGCTGCCAGAATCCCCAATTGCCAGTATGGTGCTGACCCGGAATACACAGATTCCCGCCGCGCGGTCGACATTTCGGCTTGCACCAATTGACTCACGATCGAGTATTCAAAAGTGTCGGGGAATTCACAGAATATGCCAAGTGATCATTGAGGCGCAATGGAGCTATGGTGCCAATTGGTCGCAATTCCCCCGAAGAGAACGAGTAAGAGATTTAGAAAACAATCCAACGAGTCTGGTTTGACGCAGTCGAAATTTGTTACCGGAGTAATTCTCAAAAGGACTGTGACCAAGGTATGCTTTGGGGTCTGTGGGGCTCATGTTTTGCTCCGATTGAGACGCAGCGAGATGGGAAAACATTTTCCTATCCGTTCGTGCTAGTATGCCTGTGGAGTGGCTTTCCGCGCCTCGCATTTCCCCCCGCCTATTGTGGCGCCTGGATTGTAACCTACTGATAAGATGTTACTTATTAGAGTTTCCTCGCAGGGGAGTTCTATCGGCAATCCCCTTGCATGCTGAGAAGTGTCGAGGCGCTTTAGAGCTCAGATGGGGAAGGCAAGAAATGAGGAACTTTTTGCCCAATACGGCGAACAGGGAAGACGTGGAGACCGTTCGCGAATCAGCGACATTGCTCGAGAGTGTGAGCCCGAGCATGCGTCCCGTGGAGGCAATTATCCGGGAGCTGGCGCAGAGCGACGTCCCCGTTTTGCTGCTTGCCGAACGCGGAGCGGGCAAACATGCCACGGCGCGACGCATTCACGAGATGTCCCGGCGAAGCACTCAACCGTTTCGCTGGTTGCGCTGCGACAAGCTGAAACCAGCAGACTTGCATGCTGGGCGCGATGGAGACGGGTCATTGGGCACCATCTACCTGGAGGAAGTGGCGGATTTGAATGCGCCCTGTCAGGTTCAGCTGCGGGATTCGCTGCAAGCCACTGGGGCTGCGCAAGGAGCGGCGAGGTTTATCTGTGGCAGTGGCTGCGACCTGGAGGCCGAGCTGAAAGCCGGACGGTTGCGCGAGGATCTGTACTACAGCATTAGTGGAGTCTGTCTGCGTCTGCCGCCGCTGCGCCAGCGAAAAGAGGATATCCCATTGCTAATGGGACACTTTCTGCGCCGCTACGCTCAGGAATATCATCGCCCCGTTCCGAACCTGAGCGCTGAGACTCAACGCCTGTTTCAGGATTACGCCTGGCCGGCAAATTTGCATGAACTGGAAGACGCGGCACGGGTGCTGGTGGCGTTGGGAGACGAGCAACTCGCCATGGGAGGCCTGCGTGCGCTATTGCACAAGCCTTTCGCCGGGGGGAACGGCGGGGGAATCTCCCTGAAGGCGGCGTCGAGAGCGGCGTCGCACGAGGCGGAACGGGAACTCATCCTGAATGCGCTCACCCGGACACGCTGGAACCGCCGGCGCGCCGCGAAGGAACTCCAGATCAGTTACAAAGCATTGCTTTACAAGCTGAAACAAATCGGATGTGAGGGATATGGAGCGCCATAATTCCGTTGGAGAACGTATGAAGATAGCGAAGAGTCTGGCAGTGCTGCTATGCGCCGGGTTTCTGGTTGTCGTGCAGGCACAGACCAGCGATGCGCCCAAGACTGATGCGCCCAAGACTGATGAAGCGAAGAGTGAGAAGCCGGCTGAGGTGGCGCAGCCGCCGGCACCTTCATCGGACTACGTGATCGGAGCCGACGATACGCTCCACATCTCAGTGTGGAAGGAACCCGATCTAACCGAGACGCTGCCGGTACGCCCGGATGGCAAGATCTCGATGCCGCTGCTCAATGACATTACGGCTGCGGGACTGACCCCGTTGCAATTGAAGGATTCAATCACTGAGAAATTGAAGAAATATATCGCGGACCCGCGCGTCACGGTCGTAGTAACCGGCATGAACAGCCGCAGGATATTCGTCACCGGGGAAGTGTTGCACACCGGACCAATGGCATTGTTGCCGCACATGACAATTCTGCAAGCCCTGGCTCAGGCGGGTTTCACGCAGTTCGCGAATCCCAAAGCGATTTATCTGTTGCGGACCGAGAACGGTAAGCAGGAGAAGTTGCCGTTTAATTACAAACAAGTGGTGAAAGGGAATCACCCGGAACAGAACATCACGCTGAAGCCGGGCGATACCGTGGTGGTCCCGTAAGGAAGGCGATGAGACAACGCTGGAACATTTGGGCAATGGGCCTGCTGATCTGCGCGGCGAGTGGAGCGTGGGCGCAGGACAACTCGACTCCGCCTGCCGAAAGTTCGGCGTCGAGCGCTCAGCAGCAACCCGTCCCGGCGTATGGGCAGGACAACGCGCCGCGGCCCATGACGGAGAATCCGCCGCTGTCCGGACTCGATCTGCCGTCGCTGGAACCGCATGCCGCCCCCCTGAGTTATTTGCAAGCCGGGGCCACCGTCAGCGAATCGGCCGATTCTAATGCCGCCAATTCTGTGGGCGGGGGAGGGTCGTTCGGTTCCGTGAGCCGCGGACTGGCAAGCCTCACACTGAAGCGGCTGTGGAGTAACTACGATTTGGATGTCGGGTACGTGGGAGGCGCCGGATACTACAGCGAGCAAGGGCAAGGCGCGAAATTGCTGCAACAGATGGATTTGGAGCAGAAGATTACGTGGAAGCGCGGACAACTGTCGATCCGCGACAGCTTCAGTTATTTGCCCGAAGGCAATTTTGGATCGGCGTATGGATCGTTAGGCTCGGAAGACGTTGGTTCCCTCGGGAGCACGCCCTTTGGCGGGTTGGTGGGGGGGAGCGTACTCGGAACTCTCGGACTCACGCCCCGCATTCTGAACGTCAGCCTCGTGGACGTCTCCGAATACCTTTCGCCGAAATCAGCGGTTACCGCCCTGGGCGGATATGCCTTTACACATTTCTACGGAGACAATGCTGCAACCGGCACGCCCTTCATCGGTGTTTCCCAGATATCGGCGCAGGGCGGATACAACCGCATTCTGACTTCGCATACGCAAGTAGCCCTGATGTACTTGTACCAAGGCTTCGATTTCTCATTTTCGGGACTGGCGTTCCACAGTCACGTCATCCAAGCGATGTATGGACATCGCGTTTCCGGACGGATGGATTTCCTGATCGGAGCGGGCCCGCAACTCACCAAAATCGGCTTGCCATGCTCGATCCTGGATGTCCTGCTCGGCAACCCACACTGCTCGCAAGCCCAGAGTGGCGCCGTTGTGGGCACGATACCTGACACTCGACTCGGGGTGGCGGGTCAAGCGCGCCTGCGCTACAAGTTCACCAAGGCGTCGATGGATCTCAGCTATCAGCGCTACGAGACTAGCGGATCAGGATTGTTTGCGGGAGCACAAAGTGACGTTGGGAGACTCACGGCAAGTCGGCCCTTGTCCCGAGTGTGGAGTGCATTCACCGACATTGGGGTTGCGCGCAACAGCCGATTGCAGAGTCTGAGCCCCCAACAAGTGGCGACCTGTGCGCCTGCGGGCCAGCCGAACACCTGTCCAGGGATCAACGCCGACACTTACGTCTACGGGTTTGCGGGCGCCGGGCTGCATCGCGCATTTGGGCGAAGTTTTCACGGATACATGAGCTATCAGTTCAATGAATTGTCGTTTGATAATTCGTATTGCGGCGGCCTTCCCGAGTGCAGCCGGATTTCGAATCGTCATGTGGTGACGTTTGGATTGGATTGGACTCCCCGGCCGGTTCGGCTCGATTGATTTGCGGGCCGCCAGCTTGGGGTCGCGGCCAGAATGGATAACTGAGTTATGCAAAATCGCGAATTGACGATGGATGATTACCTTTCGATGTTGCGCCGGCGAGCTAAGGTGATCCTCATTCCGGCGCTGGTCGCGCCGATAGCGGCGTACTTGTCCTACATGGTGGTGAACCACTATTTTGCCCGGTACACCTCGCGGGCGCTGATCCTGTTGGAGCCTCAGAAAGTGCCGGACACCATGGTCCAGCCGGTGGTCAGCGAGGACCTTACCGCGCGTGTAGCCACGTTGCAGCAGCGAATGCTGAGCCAGACTAATCTGCAGCCAGTCATCGATAGGGTGTTTCCGGGCAAGAACAGCCAGGAGGCGAGTGAGATCGTCGACGACGTCCGTCAGAATGTGAAGATGGAGCCGGTGGTGACCGACTTGTCTGCGATCGGCACGCAGAAGGCTCCCAAGCCTGGACAGAGCCCGGTACCGGGTTTCTATCTGGAGTACACGGGTCCTAAGCCGGGCGAGGCGCAGAAGATTTGCAACGAGCTGACATCGGTGCTGGTGAATGAGAACCTCAAGTCTGTCCAGGCAGCGGCTAAGGGCACGAGCGATGTATTGAACAGGGGACTGGAAGATGCGAAGCAGAATCTCGATCGGCTGGGCGCCTCGGTGGCGGATTTTAAGAAGCAGCATGTCGGACAGCTTCCGGAAGAGGAAGAGAACAACCTGAAAATCCTGTCGGGGTTGAATTCGCAGCTGGAGGCAAACACGCAGACGCTGAACCGCGCGCAACAGGACAAGGCTTACACTGAATCGGTCCTGGCGCAGCAGCTGGCAGCGTGGAAGTCTTCGCAGTCGTCGACCAACCCGCAAACGCTCGAGAAGCAGCTTTCGGACCTGCAGTCACAACTGCTGCAATTGCAGGCGAAATATACCGATGACCATCCCGATGTCATCAAAGCGAAAGCCGACATCGCGGAGGTAAAAAAGAAGCTGGCTGAGATCGACAAAGCGTCCGACGAGGCGACTGACACTGGAGCCGGAAAAGCATCCGCGATGGAACCTCCGGAGATCCGTCAGCTGCGCTTACAGATTCACCAGTACGGGGATCTGATCACCGCAGGTACCCGTGACCAGAAAAGGTTGCAGGAGGAAATCGTGACGTACCAGGGGCGAGTCACGCTGAGCCCGACGATTGAGGAACAGTACAAGGCCCTGACCCGCGACTATGATAACGCCCAGAAAAACTATCAGGATTTGCTGGCTAAGAAGAGCTCAGCCGATCTGACCGTCAACATGAACAATCAATCCGAGGGCGAGCAAATGCTGGTCCTGAACCCGGCGAACCTGCCGGACTCACCGAGTTTCCCGAATCCCTGGTACTTTGGCTTCGGCGGACTGGGCGCGGGGCTGGCAGTGGGGTGCGGATTAGCCATGTGGCTGGAGCTACGGGACAAATCTATTCGGACTGAGGCGGACGCCGAGGCGGCTCTGGAGCTTCCAATTCTAGTGACCGTACCCTGGATCGGTGCGACAGCTGCGGCCGGCAACAATGGCAAGTTCAAGTTCTGGAACGGCAACAAGCATCCCGAGGAACAGAAACAATCCGTCGGAGTTTAGCCGAGGCAGGTTCTAAAGACGACTATGTACAAAGAGTTCTACGGACTGCGGGCGAACCCGTTCAACGTCAATCCGGACCCGCGTTATCTGTTTCTGACGCGGCACACGGAGGAAGCGCTGGCGTGTCTGACCTATGGAATCCAGAGCCGCAAAGGCTTTGTGCTGCTCACTGGAGAAGTGGGGACGGGCAAAACCACGCTTATCAACAAACTGCTGGAGTGGCTGCGCCTGCAGCAGGTGGCGACCGCATTCATCTTTAACTCGCGCCTGAACACGCCGCAGTTTTTGGACTACATGATGGCGGATTTCGGGATTCCGTGTGAATCGCGCGCCAAGAGCCAGATTCTGCTGCGGCTCTACAACTGGTTGCTGGATCGCTATCGTGCCGGCGAGACCGCCGTACTGATCGTCGACGAAGCGCAAAATCTTTCGGAGGAAGTGCTGGAAGAAATCCGTATGCTGACCAATCTGGAGACCTTCACCGAGAAGCTGCTGCAGATTGTTCTCGTCGGCCAGCCGGAACTCGAACACAAGCTGAAGCAGCCACAGCTGCGGCAATTGCGCCAGCGTCTGACGCTGAGAGCGAAAACCTACCCGCTGACCCTCGATGAAACCAAGGCCTACGTGCAGCAGCGGCTGCGTATTGCGGGATCGAACGGGCAACAGATTTTCGATCCCGAGGCGATCGTGTCGATTCACCGTTATGCCTCGGGAATTCCTCGCGTGATTAACCTGTTGTGCGAGCACTGCCTGGTGAGCGCGTTTGTCGACCAACAAAAAATTATTGGCCCGGCCGTAGTGGACGGAGTGGCTCGGGATTTCGATCTGGGTGACAACACGCCTTCGTCCGCGATGACGGCTCCAACGCCGGCTGCTGGAACGGAAAAGTTTGACCTGGTGGATGCGTTGCGATCACTTGCAACCTTGGCCGACCGCCTGCGACAGGAAGAAAAAGACCTCCCCAATGAAAGGAAGCTATGAGCCGAATTCATGAAGCTTTAAAGAAAGCCGAGCAGGACAGGGCTGCGAGCCAAGGAGGCGCGTCTCAGCCTGGTGTTGCTGCGCCGCCGGTGGTGGACACCACGGCTTTCCAGGACGCCGCGCGGGTGATGCCAGCAGGAGCCCAAGCCATGCCGGCTTTCTCCAGTCCGTTCAGCCTGGATACGCTGCTCGCTCGATGCCCGCAGGTGGAATGGAAGCCGGACCTGGGATCGATGCTGTTCATGAACGGCGATGACAGCGCGCGAGGCACGGAGGAATATCGCACATTGCGTTCCCGGCTTTATCACCTGCGGGAAAAGATGACGCTGAAGGTCTTGCTGGTGACCAGCGCTCTGCCCAAGGAAGGGAAGTCGTTTACCGCCGCTAATCTGGCGCAAGTCATGGTTCGCCAGCACGGGCGGCGGGTGTTGCTGATCGATGGGGATCTCCGCGGGCCTCGCCTGCACTTGATGCTGGGTACGACGCCCGGGCCCGGTTTGTCGGAATATCTGCAGGGAAAGAACGATGAGTTTTCCATCATGCAACGCGGACGCTTTGAGAATCTTTTCTTTATTCCAAGTGGGACAGGGATCGAAGATCCGGCGGAACTGGTGGGCAACGGGCGGCTCAAGACATTGTTGCAGCGGGTCGAGCCTCTGTTTGACTGGATCATCGTGGATTCACCTCCTGCCGTTCCGGTTTCCGACGCCAGTGTGCTGGCCAAGGCTTGCGATGGAGTGCTGATGGTCGTGCGCTCGAACGTGACGCCATCAGACGCGGCCCGCAAGGCGCGTATGGAGTTTCCAGACGAGTCCCTGATTGGGGTGGTTTTGAACGGCACCAGTGAGGATGTCACTCCTTACGCCCGCTATTACTACGAAGCGTACGAGAAAAAGGGAACAACGGCCAAATCCTAGGGGGAAGTAGCAAGTGATCCGGCTCTTCAATGTTTATTACCCGGTGCGAACGCTGGTGCTTCTGGTCGGGGAGGCTCTGGTTGTCGGGTTTTCGTTCGTGCTGGGAACGTTGTTAGGCCCTATCGTCTTTTTCCTTCTATCTGCGCTCTCGAATCCAGAAAGAGCCCTTCAACTCAAGAACGCGTTGTTCATCGAGGGCGGGCACCTACCCGGGCTCACGGCGCAGGTTACAAGTCTCGGGGCAATAGGGTACCTGAGAATCGTTGGGATGACTGGCGTGGTCTTGATGCTGTCCCACGGATTTGATTTGTACGATTCGTCGCAGATGAGCGCCAAGCTGGAGGAGGCGTTCCGTATCTTGATCGTTTTAGGTCTGGTGGCGCTGGTCCTGGGTGGAGTCGTATATTTCGTGCCCGAGTTTTTGCCTGGAAGAAATTCCGTGCTCTCCGGTGTGGTGATCCTGGCATTTGCCTTGTTCTGCTGGCGGTCGGCCTACGGGTGGCTTGTGCGCCAGCCACTTTTTCGAGAGCGGGTGTACGTCCTGGGCACAGGGGAGCGAGCTCAACGCTTGGTTGACGGTTTGCGCAGCCAGTCTCTGGGCGTCGAAGTGGCGGGTTGGACGGGGAACATCGAAGGGGACCTCAATCGCGACACGGTAGCAACCCATTTGGTCGGGCTGGCGCATGAGAAGGGAATCCACCGTGTAATTGTCGCCATGGAAGACAGGCGCGGCACACTGCCGGTGGACGAGTTGCTCGCTCTGCGGTTGGCAGGAGTAAAAGTAGAGGAAGCAACCTCCTGGCTGGAGAAGATTTCCGGACGAATTGAAGTTGACCAGTTACATGCGAGCTGGCTGGTTTTTAGCGAGGGATTCCAACTGAGCAGCGTCAGCCAGATGCTGCGTCGAATCCTGAATGTCGCTGCGGCCTTTTGCGGATTGATCCTGGCGCTGCCGTTACTGCCATTTGTTGCACTGGCGGTAAAGTTAGATTCACCCGGCCCCGTGCTGTACCGGCAGAAACGCATGGGTCGGGGCGAAGTGACGTTCCTCTGCTACAAATTCCGCACTATGCGTCGCGACGCGGAAGCGGACAGCGGCGCAACCTGGGCTACGGACGATGATCCCCGCATCACGCGAGTGGGCAAGTTTCTGCGTACGTCGCGGCTGGATGAGATTCCGCAGTTGTGGTGCGTGCTGAAGGGCGACATGCAGTTCGTGGGGCCACGCCCGGAACGGCCGGAGTTCGTCGAGTGGCTAAGCAAAGAGATCCCCTACTACAGGGTTCGCCACGTGGTGCGGCCCGGTATTACTGGCTGGGCGCAGGTGCAATACCGTTATGGGAACACGAAGGAAGATGCACGTGAAAAATTACAGTACGACCTGTTTTACATCAAGAACGCGTCGGTTGGCCTGGATCTGACGATCATGTTCCAGACGATCAAGATCGTTACCCTGGGCCGGGGCGCGCGATGAGGGTCGAGAGTGGGGCGGCGCTGCGGGTTGTGAAAGAAAATGCCAGACCTGTACCGGACGGCCGGCGCCTCATCAAACGGGAGGAACGGACGTGAAAGGGGTTTTCTGGGGGGCAGCCGTTCTCCTTGTCTACACGTATGCCGGGTATGCCGGCTGGTTGTGGCTGCGCCGGTTGTGGCGTTCCCGTCCAGTGAGGCGGGCTCCGTATACTCCGCCTCTGTCCATCGTAATGGTGGTGCGCAACGAAGAGCAGGTTCTGGAAATGAAATTGAAGAATCTGCTGACACTCGACTATCCGGAATATCAAGTGATCGTAGTCTCCGACGGATCCACCGATCGGACGGAGGCAATCCTGCACACGTATGAGAATGATTCACGCCTGCGATTGGTGTTGAACAAAGTCTCGCAAGGCAAAGCGTCGGGACTAAACGACGCATTGCAGATGGCGCAAGGCGAAATCGCGGTGTTCACGGACGCACGTCAGAGAATCGCACCGGAGGCGGTGCGTCTGTTGGCCGAAAATTTTGCCGACCCTGAGGTCGGATGCGTCAGCGGTGAGTTGATGCTCGGGGATCCGAGTGAATCTGAGAGCAGCCAGGGAATTGGACTCTATTGGCGCGTCGAAAAGCTAGTGCGCGACTTGGAAGCCGCATCGGGTTCAACGGTAGG
>Ga0187819_10000494_pt1 | contig 19605 bp, 15 predicted proteins | sample NC_wetland_sal_i_15_FD_132411 | JGI IMG/M metagenome (GOLD analysis project Ga0187819, IMG submission 132411) | Wetland sediment microbial communities from Neuse River Estuary, North Carolina, USA - SO4_4 | ecosystem: Environmental > Aquatic > Freshwater > Wetlands > Sediment | place: USA...
CACGCCGCACGACCTCACCGTCTGCCTCTTCGATTGCCTCGGACAAGCCGCCGCGAAACTCGGCTTCGCGGACACCGTCGAATTCCTCGAAAATGTCGAGCTGATCCGCTGGTCCACCACCATTACCTCCAACGTCCTCGCCGAATCCCGAGGCCCCCGAATCGGCCTTCTCGTCTCGAAAGGCCACGAACACGATCTATACAGCCGCACTCCTCGCAGCATCGCCTTCGATCGCATCGTCGCCGAAAAAGACATCATCGGTGTCAACGGCTCCGTCAGCGAACCGGACATCACAAACGCCGCCCGCTCCCTCCTCGAAAGCGGCGTCCGCCGAATTTGCGTCAGCCTGAAAGATTCCCACCGCGATCCAGCCCAAGAACTCTCCGTCAAATCCATCATCGATCGCCAATATCCCGACCATTTCCTCGGCTCCGTCCCAGTTCTAGCCGGCTGCGATATCTCAAAGAGTGCCGACGACTCGACCCGCACCTATTCAGCCCTAATCAACGCCTATACCCACGGCGCCCTCGCCGCCACTCTGTTCAAAGCCGAAGACGACCTCCGCCAGACCTCCCAATATTCCGGCACGTTTCTCGTCAGCCACATCAATGGCGGCGTCGCCGGCATCGCCAAAACAAAAGCCATCGACACGATCGAGTCCGGCCCCATCCTCGGCATTCATGCGAGCGCCTATCTCGCCAAAGCCTACGGCCTGAAAAATGTGATCGCCATGGACATCGGCGGCACCACCGCGAAAATCAGCGTCCTCTCAGGCGGCGAGCCCATCTACCGCAAGCCCGCCGATTTCTTCGGCATCCCCGTCGAAATCTCGCTGCCCCATCTGCGCTCCATCGCCCTCGGCGGCGGCAGCGTGGTGAAACCAGCTGCAAGCCCGAAATATCCGCCCGCCCCCGCCGCAGCTCCCGCCGTCCAGCTCGGCCCCGAAAGCATGGGCTCGTTTCCCGGCCCCGCGTGCTACGGCCTGGGAGGTGTAGAGCCCACTCTCACCGACGCCTTCGTCACCGCGGGCCTCATCGATCCGGATTTCTTCCTCGGCGGCACGAAACCGATCGACCGCGAGCTGGCGAAAAAAGCAATCGAAGAAAACGTTGCCGCCCCGCTTCATCTCACGTCCGACGAAACTTGCAAAATCATCATCGACCGCGCCTTCCAATTGGTCGCCGATATGATCTCCGCCGCATCCGCCGAACTTCACCACGATCTCGCCCATCACACGCTCTTCGCCTACGGTGGCAACGGCGGCCTCTTTGCCTGCGGCGTCGCCGAAAAAGCCGGCCTCGCGAGCGTGCTGACTTTTTCGCTCGGCCCCGTCTTCAGCGCTTTCGGCTCCTCCGTTTCAGACATTCTCCACGTCTACGAGCGCTCTCTTTCCGGCACGCCGCTCACGGACGCGGGCGTCAACCGCATTCGCGAGGTCCTCGCGGAAATGAAAGCCGAAGGCGTCAAAGATCTCCTCGGCGAAGGAATCCGCCCCGACGCCCTCATCCATTCGCTCGAAGTCGAAGTCGCGGCCAATCGCCAGAATTCGCGCAATGTCCCGCTGTCCGAATCCTCTCTCGAAAATGCTGCCAAATTCCGCGCGACTCTCGCGGCAGCGGGCGCAGCCCCCAGCGAAGAAATCTCGCTCGAATTAGTCCGCCTGCGCGTGAAGAAGCCCATGTCCAAGCCGAGACTTGTCGAACGCGCGCTCCAAGCTCCCGATGCCGCCCACGCACAGCGAGGCGCGCGGCCAATCCTCTGGGGCAGTCGCGCCGGCCAGGCGCAAATCTGCACCTGGGAATCGCTCGCCCCCGGCAATCGCATCGAAGGCCCGGCCATACTCGAAGGCATGCAAACCACCTACTTTGTCCCGGAGAATTGGACCATGACGATCGATCGCTTTGGAAACGGCGCTCTCAGCCGCCATACACAAAAATCTTAGCCACCGCACCCAGCGCCAGGAGACGCCTATGCCATCCACTCAACCCAATCGCATCCGCATCACCGAATACCTCGATCTCGATTTCGACGCCGAGCAATGGCTCTGCAACCGCTGCTCGCGCCCCCTCGGCCCCGCCTGCGAAAATTATAAGCGCGGCTGCCTCCTCTACGACCGCGACCCGCGTGAAATCCATCCCCCGCTCGTTTCCGGCTCTTTCAATTTTTCCCCCGACCCGCTCTGGGTCCGCATCGTCGAATACTATTGCCCCGGCTGCGGCACCCAGGTGGAAACGGAATATCTTCCGCCCGGCCATCCCATCACCCACGACATCGAAATTGACGTGGACCGTCTGAAGGAAAGATTGCGCAAAGGCGAATTCAACATCCGCAAACAAAGGCTCGAGGCCGCCGAATGAACTCCATCGATATCGACGTCGGCGGCACCTTCACCGACCTGGTCCTCAATTTCAAAGGGACCTCCCTGATCAAAAAAGTTCCCACCACTCCCTACGATCTCTCCGTCTGCTTCTCCCGTGTCATCGAAGAGGGCGCCGCCGCCCTGGGCCTCAAAATCGAAGATCTCCTCCCCGTGATCGACATGATCCGCTACTCCACCACCATCGCCATGAATCGCCTCATCGAAAAAAAGGGCCCGCGCCTGGCCCTCATCACCACCGAAGGCCACGAAGACGTTGTCCTCATCGGCCGTGGCGCTCAGTGGATTGACGGCACGCGCGTCGCCGAGCGCAGAAATCTCGCCGTCCAGAAAAAGCCCGACCCGCTCATCCCCCGCGACATGATCGTCGGCGTCAAGGAGCGCGTCGATTCCCGCGGCACAATCATCCGTCCCCTCGATGAAAACGACGTCCGCGAAAAAGTCCGCTACCTCGTCAATCGTGGCGCCCGCGGCTTCGTCGTCTCCCTCCTTTGGGGTTTCCTCAATCCCGCGAACGAACGCCGCGTGAAAGAAATCATCCGCGATGAGTACAAGGAATTTCACATCGGCTATCTCCCCGTCGTCCTCGCCGGCCAGGTCGTCGGCAAGCTCGGCGAATACGAGCGCACCATGGCCGCCATCCTCGACGCCTATCTCCAGCGCTCCATGCAAATCGAGCTCTCCGCCATGTGGGATAAGCTCCGCGAGCGCGGCTACACCAAACCCCTCTTGATGATCCAGAGCTCCGGCGGCATCGCCGAAGTCTTCCGCACCACCGCCTGCCGCACCTTCAATAGCGGCCCCGTCTCCGGTCTCATGGGCGCGCATCACGTCGCAAAATCGCTCGGCTATCAAAATGTCGTCATGACCGACATGGGCGGCACCAGCTTCGATGTCGGCCTCGTCGTTAAAGACAGCGTCCGCAGCTACGATTTCCGCCCCATCATCGATCGTTGGATGGTCGGCATCACCATGATCAAAACGCTTTCCGTCGGCGCTGGCGGCGGCTCCATCGCCTCCATCAATCCGCTGCTCCAAAATCAAGTCCAGGTCGGCCCGCGCAGCGCCGGCTCGCTCCCCGGACCCGCCTGTTTCAGTCTTGGCGGCACGGATCCCACGGTCACCGACGCGGATGTCGTCCTCGGCTACATCAATCCCGCCTACTACTCCGGCGGCCGCATGAAGCTCGATAAAAACCGCGCCATCCAAGCCATTCGAGAAAAAATCGCCAAGCCCCTCGGCATCGCCGTCGAAGAAGCCGCCGCCATCATCCGCAAAATCGTCAATGGAAATATGGCCTCCGCCATCATGAAGGAAGTCCACCTGCGCGGGTACAGCCCCGAAGATTTCATCCTCTTCGTCGGCGGCGGTGCCGGCGCCACGCACGCTGAAGGCTATAAAGCCGACATCAAAAAAGCCGTCACGTTTCCTTTCTCCCCCGTTTTCTGCGCCTTCGGCTCCTCCACCATGGACATCATGCACGTCTACGAAGTCTCGAAAAAACTCACGCTCATGACTCCCGGCACGCAGGAAATCACCCAGGATTACGCCGTCTTCAACCACACTGTCGAAGCCCTCATCGAGCAAGCCCGCAAAGATCTCCTCGCCGACGGCCTCGCTGCCGATCAAGCCTCCTTCGTCCTTGAGCTCGACATGCTCTACGGCGGCCAGTTCCACGTCAAACGTGCCCTCTCGCCGCGCCTCTCGATTCATTCATCCGTCGATGTGCAAGCCATCTGCGAAGCCTTCAAAAAAGAGTTCAGCGAAGCCTTCAGCCCTTTCGTTGTCAATCCGGAAGGCGGCGTCTTCGTGGATAGCTTCATCCTGAAAGCCATAGTCCCGGTCCAGGAAGTCAATTTGCCGAAGCTGCCGCTCGAAGGCCACGATCCCTCGGCGGCCCGCAAAGGCGAGCGCCCCGTTTATTGGGCAGCCTTCTCGGATTTTCGCCCCACTCCCATTTTTGCCTACGAATCGATGCGCCCCGGAAATGCTCTGGACGGCCCCGCGGTGCTCGAAGGCGAATACACTACCATCGTCGTTCCGCCGTCCATGCATTTCTCAATCGACGAACGCGGCCTCGGCATCCTCGAAAGCTGACCGACGCCGAACGCAAGGAGAACTATGCCCATCCCGACAACCGCCGAAAAACTCCAGTGGCTCAAGCCCGCTCCCGCCACGCCCTTCGAAAAAGAGTGCGCCGCCAAAATCCCCGCGGGCGACTATGAGATAGGCGTGCAAATCACCAACGACATTCTCGATGAAGCCATGGAAATCTTCGTGCGCTCCTCCCGCAGCTATTTCGGCGTCTCCGGCGATTCCATGGTCGCCATCTTCACCGCCGGCGGAGATCTCGTGAATGCCTCCTGTGGCACCTACCTCCATGCCATCATCCAGCCCATCGTCATCAAATTCATCCAGAAGTATTACCGCGAAAATCCCGGCATCCGCGAAGGCGACATCTGGTACACCAACGACGCGCTCTACGGCGGCATCCACAATCCCGATCAGGTCGCCCTCATGCCCATCTTTCACAAAGGCCAGCTCCTTGCCTGGGCCTCCGCAGCGTTGCACACCACTGAAACCGGAGCCATCGAGCCCGGCGGCATGCCCGTCAGCGCCAAATCCCGTTTCGACGAGGGCCTCAACATGCCCCCGATCAAAATCGGAGAAAATTTCGAAATCCGCAACGACTTCCTCGAGTTCTATTCCGTTTATGGCCTGCGCGCCCCCGCCATGTTCATTTCCGATCTGCGCGCCCGCTGCACCACGGCCGATCGTGTCCGCGTTCGCCTCCTCGAACTCGCAGAAAAGCGCGGCCCCGAATTCGTCATTGGCTTGCTCCGCAAAATGTCCGAAACCGCCGAAGCCGCCGCGCGCAAAAAAATCAAAGCCCTGCCCGACGGGAAATTCCGCGCCGTCGTTTTCAATGACGCCATCGGATGGACCCCCGCCCTCGTCCGCGCCTGCTATCTCACTCTCATCAAGCAGGACGGCACGCTCACCTTCAATTTTGAAGGCACCTCGCCCGAAAATCCCTCGTCCTACAACGTTCACCCGCAAGCCGTCGTCGGCCACATCGCCAATTTCATGTACGAATACGTCTTCCACGACCTGCCCATTTGCAGCTCCACGTTCGCTCCCATCGATTTTGTTTTTCCCGAAGGCATCATCCTCAATCCCGGACGCACCGCCGCCACCAGTTGCTGTGTGTATATCGGCATGCAGACGCGATGCGCCACCCACAACAGTTTTGCAAAAATGACCTTCTCGAATGCCGCTCTCTGGCGCCAGGTCGCCGCCTCTCCCGGCAGTCAGCACACCGCGCAGATTTGCGCCGGCCATTCGCAATGGAATCTCGCCGTTTCCGACGTCCTCTCTTTTTCGCTCAATACCCAGGGCCAGGGCGGGCGCGCCTCCACCGACGGCATGGACGCCTACGGTTTTGCCTGGTGCGCCTTCGGCCGCGCTCCCGATTCCGAGCAGGTCGAGAGCGAGCTGCCCGTCACCGTCACGCTCTCGCAGCATTGGAAGGATTCCAGCGGCCCCGGCCTCCATCGCGGCGGCTCCGGCGGCGTCCAGCAATGGATGATTCACAAAGTTCCGGCGCTTGTCTCTCTCTGCATGGGCAATGGTAGCAAGGTCCCGCTCGGACAGCCGCTCTTCGGCGGCTATGCCTCCGCTCCCATTCCCGGCATCAGCGTGCGAAAGTCCGACTTGCTGAAACAAATGAAGGAAGGCAACCCGAATCTCTCCATGGATTCGCGCGATATCCTCGAGCACGGCACCATCCACGGCGATTGGCTCTTCGAGCTCATCGCCCGCACTCCCAAAGTTTATGAAGAGGGCGATCTCCTCTTCGGCTTCAGCGGCGGCGGCCCCGGCTACGGCGACCCGCTCGAACGCGCCCCGGAAGATGTTCTCGAAGATGTCCGCAAAAAAATCATCTCCGATTGGACCGCCCAGAATATCTACCGCGTTGCCTGCGACCCAACCCGCGGCAAGCTCGACGCGGAAAAAACAAAGAGCCGGCGCGAAGAAGAGCGCCGCTCCCGCCTCGCCCGCGGCAAATCCTTCGACGAATTTCACAAGGAGTGGAACAAAAAGAAGCCACCCGAAGAAATCTTGCAGTTCTACGGCCGCTGGCCCGACGCCAAATCTCTCGGCCCCGTCTTCCGCCCCTAACTCGCGGTGTTCCTCTCTTATCAGTAGGGGCACGGCATGCCGTCCCCTCCGGCGCTGCTTGCCGCCGGTTTGTGAAGCTTGCCTCGCCGTATGCTCGCGCGCCCCAGCTGATCTGCGCCTCGGCGAGCACAATGGAAGCGCTCATTCCGATTTCTTGAGCGCCGTAGGCGCGCCAGAAGTTAGCCCAGCCCGCCGTTTTCTGGCGGGCTGGGTACCCGATTCACGATAATATCCAAGCACCGTAGGTGCGACACATCTTGACTCCCGGGACCTTTGCGAAAATTCCGGAAGTCAACAAGGCCGCATGACATGCCCGCCAATCCAACCCCGCGCCAAATCCTCGCTACTCTCTTCCAGGGCGCCCCGCCGCCGCGCCCCCTCCTCCTCCCCATCGTCTTCTCCCTCGGCGCAGAAATCGAAAACGTCTCCCGCCGCGACTTCCTCTCGAACCCCACAAAAATCTCCAACTCCCTCCGCCAAATCCGCACGCATCTCCGCTCCGACGGAGTCGCCTGCTACTTCGATCCCTTCCTCGAACTAGAATCTCTAGGCGCGACGCTTGAATGGCACGAAGGCGCCCAGCCACCCACCATCGCCTGGCCCCACCCCGCCGCGAAAGGAACTCTGCCCGCCGGCCTCCGCTCCCCTGAAGGCGCGGCAATGCACCCCCGCGTCAAAGTCGCCGTCGAAGTCCTCACCCGCCTGAAATCCCTATTCCGCGACGAGCCTCTCCTCATGGCCGGCGTCACTGGCCCGCTCACCCTCGCCGCCCGTCTCTCGCAGTTAGACCAGTCCGGCCCACTCCAGGCGGAGGAATTGCCCGCCGCCGCCCTCGATATCGCCGCTTCCGCGATCACCGCAATTTCCTCCGCCTTCGTCGCCGCCGGAGCCAACGTCCTCTTCCTCCAGGAAGAAATCCTCCCCGCGCTCACGACGGAAACCTGCCAGTCCTGGGCATCCCTCCTCGCCCCCACCTTCAATGTCATCCGCTTCTACGAAGCCCTCCCGGTTCTGCAACTCCCGGGAAACGATTCCCTCGCCAAAAACGCCGCCGTGATCTTCGAACAGCCATGGGATTGCGTCATCTGCCTCCCGCTGGCCGAATTCGCCCATCGCGCCCCGGATAAAACCTCCGCACCAACCTCCACTCACCTCGGCATCGCCCTCCCTCCCGATCTGTTTCAACCAAATGACGCATCCGGAGAGCCCTTCCCCGAATCGTTCGCGCGCACGATCGCCGAATCCAAACCCGTGCTCCTCTCAACCACCGCCGACGTCCCCATCACCACGGACTTGAAGCGCCTTATGAAAGTCATGCAAGAATTCTCTCGAACAGTTTGAGCAGCGAGGAAGTTACGGCGGTGCAGAGCTTCCCATTTTGCAATGGGTGCCACGTCTCGCAAGGCTGTGCAATAATTGCCCGCACACAGCCGGGGTCAGGACAAAAGGACCGTGGTTAATCTCCCTATAATGCGTTGCTACCGCGCTAACATAATTCTGACGGCCCTCGCCCAAAGCCCGCGCCAGAGCGCAGCCCACTCGATTTCTAATCCCGGCTCCGGGATTAGAAATTACTCTAACTCTATGAAAACAAAGGGCAGCACCCTTGTCTAATCTGCACAAAACAGGGGGGGGCGAACACCCCTCACGAGCTTCTCGTCCCATCCTCGACCGCGTCCGCCCTGTCCGCCTCCGCACCTCCGGCGCCTCCATGGAACGCGCTCCCGATGGTTCCATTTTCGTCCGCCCCGATGAACCCCTCCGCGCCTATCCCAAAGTCCTCACCGACCGCCTCGCGCACTGGGCCAAAATTTCACCCGAGCGTATCTGCGCCGCCAACCGGGACGCAGGCGGCGACTGGCGCTGCCTCACTTATGCGCAAGTGCTCTCCGCCGTCCGGAGTATCGCTCAGGCGCTCCTCAATCGCGGTCTCTCCCCCGACCGCCCCGTCGCCATCCTCTCGGAAAACGACCTCGAACACTTGCTCCTCATGCTTGCCGGACAACACGTAGGCATTCCCACCGCCCACCTCTCCCCCGTCTATTCCCTCGTCTCGAAAGACCTCTCGCAACTCCGCCACTGCCTCGGACTCCTGACGCCTGGCCTCGTCTTTGTCTCGAATGGCGAAAAATATCGCCGCGCGATCGAAGTCGCCGTCAGCGACGAAATGGAACTGGTCGTCACGTGCGGCCCCCTCGAATTCCGGAAAGCGACGAGATTTTCCGATCTCCTCGCCACCACGCCGGCGCCCTCCGTGGAAAAAGCGCACGAGCGGATCGACCCCGACGGCCCCGCGAAATTCCTCTTCACCTCCGGGTCTACCGGCATGCCAAAAGCCGTCAACAATACGCACCGCATGATCTGCTCGAATCAGCAAATGATTGCTCAGGTCTTCGGGTTCTTGCAGGACGAGCCGCCTGTGCTCCTGGATTGGCTGCCCTGGAATCACACCTTCGGCGGAAATCACAATATCGGCATCTCTCTTTACAATGGCGGCAGCTTTTACATTGACGAAGGCAAGCCCGGCGCCGATTTCATTCAAGAGACCATCCGGAATCTGCGCGAGATTTCGCCTACCGTCTATTTCAACGTCCCGAAGGGCTACGAAGACTTGCTGCCCGCGCTGCGCTCGGATCTCAAGCTGCGCGAGAGTTTCTTCCGCCGGCTGTCTCTTCTGTTTTATGCGGGGGCCGGACTATCGCAGCACGTCTGGGACGCCTATCGGGCGCTCGCGCAGGAAGCCTGCGGCGAGCGCATCATCATGGTTACGGGACTCGGCGCCACGGAAACCGCGCCCATGGCCATCCAAACCACCTGGGACACGGATCGCTCGGGCGTAATCGGCATTCCGATTCCCGGCGTGGAAGCGAAACTCGTGCCGCATGATGAGAAACTCGAAGTCCGCGTGCGCGGGCCCAACATCACTCCGGGATACTGGCGCCAGCCGGACCTGACTCGCAAAGCCTTTGACGACGAGGGCTACTATAAATTCGGCGACGCGGTCCGTTTTGTGGATGCGGATGACGTCAACAAGGGCTTCCTCTTCGATGGGCGCTTTTCCGAGGATTTCAAGCTGGCCACCGGAACGTGGGTAAGCGTCGGCCCGCTGCGCGCCAGAATCTTGAGCCACTTCGCGCCCCTGGTGCGCGACGTGGTCATCACCGGCCACGACCGCGACGATATCGGGATGATGATCTTCCCGGACTTGGCCGTTTGCTGCACGCTCTGTCCCGGCCTAACCGCCAATTCAGAGCCACACGAGATTCTGGGCCACGAGGCCGTCCGCTCGCGATTCCAGGAATTGCTAGAAAGCTTCGCGGCGCTTTCCACCGGCAGCTCGAAACGCGTCACGCGCGCCGCCTTGCTCGCCGAGCCGCCATCCCTCGATGCGCGCGAAATCACGGACAAAGGCTCGCTCAATCAGCATGCCGTGCTCGGGCATCGCGCCGCGCTCGTCGAACAACTCCATGGATCGGAATCCTCTCCGCTCATCCTCAGATTGAGGGCGAATGAATGACGAAAAAGAATACGGGCGCGTCTTCCTCGACGAAACACCTGCAAATTTTTCGGGGGCTTACGTGAGCCGCCAACGTAGAATGGCCGCATGGCTAGAGGATGGGAAAGCAAATCTGTGGAAGGCCAGGTGCAGGAATTTCAGGAAAGAGACGGCGGAGGAAAGAGGCGGCCTATGACACCGGAACAAATGGAATCGCGCCGCCGCAGGGAAGTGCTCCTGCTTTCCCGTGCGCGGGTGCAGAAGGACCTGCAAGGGAGCCAATCTCCGCGCTACCGGGAGCAATTGAATCGCGCGCTTGCCGATCTCGACGCGCAAATCGCGGCGCTTGATAACTCGGCCTGAGGAAGCCGGCCTGTTGCCGGCACGCGCTGCCTCTCCCGTGTCAAGTCCACATGTGAAGAATTTTATCGCAGATTCAATCGTGCGGGCGGCCGGGCTCGGGATCCTCGATGAATACGACGCCGACCCCGTTTTGATTCTTCTCGCGGCCCGGGTCGAAATGAACCACCGTGCCGCGCAGGGAGAGAGAGCTCGAGCGGTTCGCATCGCCGGCTGCCTCAATCACGACGCGCACCTCCGACTGAAGCCGCGGCCGGTTATTCAAGCAAAGATAGGCGCCCTGCAAACTGAGGTCGCGCACGGTAGCCTTCTCCTCGAATCGGGCGCCGTTCTCGGTTTGTCCGCTGACCATTGCCGAGAAGCGCAGGCGGCGGCGTTGCCCCAGCCGTGATTCGCGCAATGCCACGCCCACACCGCGCTCGCTCAAGGTGATCGTCATGCCCTCTGTCGCAGCCCACGTCGCCGGAAATTCCTGGCGAGCGGCCGAAAGATAGCTGTCCACAACTTTGTCGACGGAATCGGGATCATGATGGAAGAGAATCAGGTTGCCCACTTTCGATTCCCGCGCGATCTTCACTCCTTCGAGCCAGCTCGAATGCCCCCAGCCCCTGCGCTCCGTGGCCAGTTGCTCCGGTGAATACTGCGCGTCATAGATCATGACGTCAGCTCCCTGCGCGAGCTGACGCAGGTTGTGGTCGAATTCCGGCACCCCGGGCTCGTTGTCCGTGGCGTAGACAATCGACCCCACGGGCGTTTCGACCCGGTAACCGAGGCAGCCTTGCGGATGATTCAGCCAGCAGGCGCTGATGCGCGTCCCATGGACTTCCCACTTATCACCGCCTGCGACCTCGTGGAAATGCCGCTCGGCCGTCATCGAGCTTACGTCCACGGGAAAATACGGGCTGGCCAGTTGCGCCTCAAGCACCTTGCAAAGGCTGTCCGGTCCAAGAGCTTTCGATTGGAAGCTATAAAAGTGGAAGCGGTTCTGCGACTCAAAGAACAGGTGGAAGAACGGTATCCCCTGAATATGGTCCCAGTGGTAATGCGTCACGAGGATGTGCGATTCCACCCCGTGGCTGCCGTGTTTCTCTCTCCAGTGGTTGCCGAGCATGCGCAGCCCGGTCCCGCAGTCGAGGATGAATCGCGTGCCGTTTGGCGCGGTCAGCTCGAGGCAAGGCGTATTGCCGCCGTAGCGCCAAGTATCGCGCTCCAGCGTCGGCGTCGAGCCGCGCACTCCCCAGAAAACCAGCTTGGCCACATTTTGCGTCATCGCGGGGCGGATCGAGACGCGCGCAGCCTGCCTCCCCCTGAGAGCCTTGCGCAAAGCCATGGTAGGCGGTGGCAGCGACGGAAGTCAATTGCGTTTCGTCGCGTGCGTTCATTCCTGTATCCCAGCCGTGTGGAAGGAGCGGCGCACCGGCGCCAGTCATGTTCTGGCACCCTGCCATACGGTCAGTCTATTCCCCGGGACGCCTCTGCGAGTAGAATCCACTGGATGCACTCCCACGCGCATGGCAGCCTCGGTTCTCCTAAAGGACCAATAGCACACGGCTCCCACAGCCAGGCTTCCCACTCCCATGGTTTGCACACGCACGTTCAAGGGTCCGTCGAGGGCATAACAGACATCCTCGGCGCGGCCGTGATGGCGACTTTCGTGCTCGTGTTTGCCGAACTCGCCGCCGGTTACGCGGGCCATTCGATCGCGCTCGTCAGTGACGCAGTCCACAATCTCACCGATGTCCCCACGCTCGTGATTTCATGGCTGGCCACCCGCTGGGCCAAGCGTCCCCCCACGCCGGAGAAAACCTATGGATATCATCGCGCGGGAATCCTGGCGGCCTTCGTGAACTCGATGCTGCTCGCGATCGTGGCCTTGTTTCTAATCCTTGAATCCGTCAACCGCCTGCGCCACCCATCTGAAGTTCAGACCGGCATCATGCTATGGGTTTCCGTGCTCGCGCTTCTCATTAACGGCGGCATCACCTTCGCCGTGCACAGGGGGCGGCGCGATCTGAACGTCCGGTCCGTCTGGATTCACAATCTGGGCGACGCGCTTTCAAACGTTGCGATTGTCGTCGGCGCCCTCGCCATCCGCTGGACCGGTGCGAACTGGGTCGACCCGGTCATCGGCATTGGAATTGGAGCGATGGTTCTATGGTCGGGGACGGGAATCCTGCGCGAGAGCAGCCACATCCTGCTCGAGGGCTTGCCGAGGAATATTCGATTAGAAGAAGTGGCCGCCGCGGTCTTGCGCGTCGAGGGTGTTCAGGAGGTCCACGACATTCATATCTGGACCCTCGGCACCGATCTCCACGCCATTTCCTGCCACGTTCGCATTCCGGACATGCACATGGAGAACAGCGAGAAGATCCTTGACCGTATCCGTGAAATCCTCGCGCGTGATTTCCAGATCACGCACACCACGATTCAATTCGAGCGCGCCGGTTTGCCCGCTGAGGCGGGACTTTACATGCCCGCGCCTGTCCGCCGCTCGGAAGATTAGCAAATCATATGTGGCTGGCGATTGAATAGCCGGGCTGGATCGGCTTCGCGGGAATAACTAGAGCGGGAGCTGAAGAGGAGTGCCGCGCTCCTGATTGATGCGCAGCGTTGCATCCGAGTCGAGGTCGCCCACCGCAACCGTCCGGCGCCCGCCCTCGGGCGTGATGTAGATGATCTTGTCGTTCATCCGGGTGAAAGCCGCCGCCTGAAACTGCTTTCCGTCGCGCAGCACGAGCGTGAATTCGCCTTCGTCCGGCAGCGGCGCTGCCACTTCAGCCGGCGGAGGCTCTTCCGTCTCTTGCGACGCCACTTGCTGCGGCGCAGGCTGCTGCACGATGATCACCGGCTGCTGCGCTTGCGGCTGCTGATCTGCATCAAGCGGGACAGCGTAAGATCCTCCGCCATCCAGGAGGAAGTAGCCGGGAGAGAATCGCGTTTCTCTCAGCAAGCGCTCGGCAACCGCTAGGCGCGCTTGCGTCGCCGGATCAATTAAAGCCTTGATGCCAAGATCCTGATTGATAATCGAGAAGACTCCGAAGTTGAAACCAAATCCGGGCAGAGGATTCAGCAATTCCTGAATCGAGAGCGGCATCCCGCCATTGAGTCCCAAGAGATCATCGGCATCTCTCACGCTGGATGCCTTGGTCGTGCGAATCCCGAGATTGCGGCTTCCTGCGCGCGTCACACTAGGGGATGGAGCCGCAGTCCGCACATGCATCGAAGCCCGAGGCGCGGCAGCGCTTGGTCCGCGTTGCGCTAGCGCGAGAGAAGGAACCGCAAGGAGGATCACTGCAGCCAGCCCGAATTCGAATCGCACCTTCAAGGCCGCCTCACTTCCAGCTCATAGGACGCATCGCCCTGCCCGCCGGTTGCCTAAATTATGCGCCCAAGGGACTCCGCATTTTAGCCACCCGATCCATCGTCCCCTGGCCCCACCTAAAATCCACCTTTGCTTTTCCCTGGGGGCGGGATGTGCTATAAACGTGCGTTCGCAGGGCGCCCACGGATGGAAAAGCCGGATGGAATTGCACGACCGGCCCAACCAACTGAGCCGAAGGCCGTTGCTCGTGGATTCGAGCGGGAGGCGGAGTACGCTTCAGGATTCTGCCCGCGGTGCTCGGCCCGGCTTGAGCCGCGGAGTTGCAAGCTGATCTGTTCGTCTTGCGGGTACTATATGTCCTGTTCGGATTTTTACTGAGGAACGTGCCTGCGGCGCATCCCCATCGCCGGTGGCATTATCGCGCAGCGAGTTTTTAATCCAGAAGCAAGAGTTTCCGAGGAGGAGCGAACGTGGCACTGAGAATGACCGATCGGGAGACCGATGGCGTTACCGTGGTCGAGATTGAAGGGCGCATTGTGCTGGGCGAGGAAAGCAACTCGTTCCGCGAGAAGGTGAAAAGCTTGCTCGCAGCCGGCAAGAAAAAGATTGTGCTGAACCTGTCAAACGTCAGCTACATTGACAGCGCGGGCCTCGGCACCTTGGTGGCCACATTCCACAGCGCCCGCTCGCAGGGTGCCACCCTCAAGCTGGCGAATCTCGGCTCGAAATTCAAGGAAGTCCTTCAGGTTACGAAACTGATGACCGTCTTCGACACCTACGACAACGAAGGCCTCGCCGTTCAGAGCTTCGCCAAGTAGCTCGCTGAATTTTGGCGCGGCCCGGCCTCCATGCTGGGCCGCGCTCCGCATCTCCGGTACCTCATTTCACTGGGTCTTCTATGCGCCCGTCCTCTCGATAAATCGCCAGTCCGCTCAGCAGCTTTGGGTAGAAGTCCGTGGATTTTTGGGGTAGGACTTCGCCGGCCAGCGCAATATCCACCACCTGCTGCACTCGCACGGGATTCAGCAGGCATGCAAGCTGCGCTTCGCCGCGATCCACTTCCGCAATCGCCGCGTCCATTTCGCGCACGTAACTCAAATTGTGCTCCGCCGCCACCGCCTCCGCTGTGATTCCCAGTCCTCTTTCGAGGATCAGGCGATGCAGCAGGACCACATCCAATCCGCGCTGTGCTTCGGAGACATCCGGCAAAAGCTGTTCCAGATCGGCATCGCGGCGCAGCACAAACAAATAGAATGCTCCTCCGCCTGCGTAAATTCCCATGGCCCGCCGCCCGTGATTCTGTCCGCCGAAATCTTTGCGAAATTCGGCGTAACTTGCGGCGCGTTCTTCTGCGTTCTGAAAAGGATAGGAATACCAGTCGAAGATGGCGGCCATGGCCTTGCGGAAACGCTCGAAATGAAAATCCGCGACATTGCGAATCAGCCGGTGTGTGGGAAGGATCGTCAGACCCTTAGAATGCGTGTTAATAAATGTCATCATGGCGAACTCGTGCGCGGCGAGTGGATCCACTTTTCCCAGGCGCGCGCGGCATTCATTGCGGTAATTCAGCGCCGTCTCGTAGCGATGGTGCCCGTCGGCGATAATCAGTCTCTTCGTCGCCATCTTCATCTGGACGCGCCGGGTGAAACCCGGGTCGGTGACGGGCCAAAGCTGATGGGTCACGCCGAATTCGTCGCGGAGTTGGATCGGGGCGCTCTGGCGAGCGGCTCCCTCAAGCCAGGTCTCGATCGCCTGCTCGGGGTCGTCATATAGCATGAAAAGCTGCCCGGTTTGCGCCCGGGTGTGGCGCAACAACTCAATGCGATCCGCTTTCGGCGCCGAAAGCGTCCGCTCGTGCCGAAAAACAACGTGGGCGTCGTAGTCCTCGATGCGGCCAAGAGCAATGAACCCGTTCCGCACCTTGCGCGTCTGGGTCCCCGGCACCGTGTACTCCTGGGAGTAGATGTAGAGCCCCGGCGCCTGATCCTGGACCAATATCTTCTGCGCGATCCATTCCTCAAGCTTCCGAGCCGCGCGCGTATAGACATTATTTTGCGGTGTATCGTCCGGAAGCACTCGGCCCTTTTCAATTGCGATCAAGTTGTAAGGGCTCGCGGCGTAGTACTGTTCCTGCATTGCGGGTGTGATCTTGTCGTATGGCTGCGTCAGCACCTGCTGGAGCTGGACTCGATTCGTGTCGTATCGAAAGGCGCGAAAGGTATGAATTTCAGCCATGGGGCCTCGAGCGGAGAATCGAGCTGCGCGCAAACACGTTATTGTAGCAGCCGGTGGCACCCTCACTCAAAGCAGCAGAGGGCCAGCCGTTCTTGTGTGTGCCCGTCCCGTGCTCGCATCCTCAGAATGAATGACGATCGAACGCCGGTCCAAAGAACGCCTTCGCCAGATGACTTTCCCGTTCACCCCGCTTAAAATGGGAAATCCAGTTGCGAGTTTGACAGGTGCCCTGAAGAATGGCCGGTCACAACAATCGTTTTTCCGCAGTGCGCGTTCTCATCTTCGACCTCGACGGCACCCTGATTGACTCGAAGCTCGACCTCGCTCTTTCCATCAACGCCATGCTCGAGCACATGGACCGCGCGCCGCTGGCCCATGAAACGATTTACAGCCTCGTCGGCAATGGCGCGCCCGTCCTCGTGCGCCGGTCGCTCGGCGAAGGCGCCACCGATGCGGAGGCCGATGAGGGGCTCGTATATTTTCTCAGGTATTACCGCACCCACATGCTCGATAACACCCTTGCGTATCCTGGCGTGCGCGAAGGCCTGGAGCTCCTCAAAAGTAATCCCTTGGCCGTCTTGACCAACAAGCCGGTTAATTTCAGCCGGGCGATTCTCGACGGCCTTGGCCTCTCGCGATATTTCCGGTTTGTTTACGGCGGGAATAGCTTCGAGAGAAAAAAGCCTGACCCCATGGGCGTGGAGGTGTTGCTGCGCGATCTGGGAGCGGCGCCACGCGAGGCGATGCTCGTGGGAGATTCTGAAGTGGACGTTCAAACAGCGCGCAACGCTCGCATCTGGGCCTGTGGAGTCACCTACGGCCTGGGAACGGAAGGTTTGCGGGCCCACCCGCCCGATATCATGGTCGACACCCTGACGGAGCTTCCTGCGTACCTCAATGGCCACCTTGCCGCGCCTTAATTTTTTCCGTACGCGCCTTTATACCAATCCCAGGTGCGCTGCAAACCTTCCTCAAAATGAACGCGCGGCTCATAGCCGAGCAGCTTGCGTGCAAGCGTAATGTCCGCCTGCGAGTCGCGGATATCCCCGGCGCGAGGCGGTTCGTACCGCGCCTGAATTTTCTTCCCGGTGATTTTTTCGAGCAGCTTGAGCACCTGATTCAACGTGATCCGCGCGCCCGTGCCGCCATTGAACACCATTCCGCTCGCGCCGGGAGCGCCGCAGGCGCGCAGCGTCTCATCCACGACGTTTTCAATGTACGTGAAGTCCCGCGATTGCTCGCCATCCCCATATATCACTGGCGGCTCCCCCCGAAGCAGCGCCAGCATGAAACGCGAGAGCACACCCGAATATTGCGACGAGGGATCCTGCCGCGGTCCGAAGACATTGAAATAACGGATCGAGGCATTCTCCAGCCCGTACACGCGTCCAAAGACTTGCGCGTAAATCTCGCCAACATATTTCGTTACCCCGTAAGGCGAAATAGGCTGGGGCTGCGTCGTTTCGACTTTTGGCTGCCCCGGCGTTTCTCCGTAAGCGGAGGACGAAGCCGCGAAAACAAACCGCCGCACTTTTGCGTCGCGCGCGGCCACCAGCACGTTCAACGTGCCGTCAATATTCACGGCATTGGTTTCGAGTGGATTCTGCACAGACCGCGGAACCGACGTCCGTGCCGCAAGATGGATCACATATTCCATGTCCTGGCAGGCTGACTGCAAGGCAGCCAGATCCGTAATGTCTCCCGTGCGAAAATCAATCCTGCTGCGCACCCCGGCGAGGTTCCCCTCATTGCCGGAAGAAAGATCGTCCAGCACGCGCACCTCCTGCCCGCGGCGCACGAGTTCGTCCACAATATTCGAGCCAATAAAGCCCGCACCACCTGTCACCAGATAGCGCATCCTCAAATTTCTCCTTGGGAAAGGGCGGCCGCACCGGGAAAGTTCCAACTCTTTCGCGCGGCCCGTGACCCGGTAGCCTGCATTTCGCGTTTCAGGTACGCTTGAATATAGCCCGGTGAACGTGCGCCGGGCAAGGATGGCACGCAATCGTAATTTGCTGAAAATTCCTTACGAGCGCGAGGCTCAGAACTCAGGCCATGAACTCTTATCAACACATCTCGAGGAACCTGATCGCGCCGTTGGTGGCTGCATTCCTCGTGGCAATGCCCGGTCTCATGCCCGATTTTTCGCCGGCAGCAGCGCCCGTGCATCAGTCCTCCACCCATAAGCCCCCCAAAACGAAGGCCCCTTCCAAAACCTCCGCGCCCGATGCTGCCGTCCCATATCATGCCGGTGAGACGCTGCAATACCAGGTCGCTTGGGCCGCGTTCACGAGCGCCGCCTCCCTGCAATTGACCGTCCCGGAACGCCGCGACCTATTCGGCTGGGGGACGTGGCATTTCCGCGCTTCCGCCCACACGCTCAGCACCGTCCGCACCCTTTTTCCCATTGACGACCAGTTCGACTCCTACACCGATACGGCCACGCTCGAGAGCCGCCAGTACGAAATGTACTTGAATGAAATGGGGAAAAAGCAGGACCGCACGTTCCATCTGCTCCCGCAGGGCGAGACGCCTCATGGCAACGTTTCGCGCGTTATCGTACTGCCGGGGACGCGGGATCCTCTTGGCGCGCTCTATTCCTTGCGAGGGGTGGACTGGCAAAAAACGCCGGAATTCCGCGCGCCCGTCTATGACGGCCATGACGTTTACGAAATACGCGTCCGGCAGGATGCCCCGGACGAGGCCGTCTCCGTTGCCGCGGGAAGGTACTCCGCTTCGCGCATCTCGATCCGCCTATTCCTGCACGACAAGGAAATCTCGGGAATGAAATTCTCCGCGTGGCTTGCGCACGACGCTGCACGCACCCCCGTCCTCATCCAGGCGGACCTTCCCTTTGGAAACCTGCGCGTGGAGCTCACTTCGGCATCGCAATAAATCGCGGGGATTTTTTGGAGGACGCCGGCTCAGTTTTCCGGCACAACCCAATCATCCGGCGGGAAATCAATCTGCCAGAACTTAGGCGAGGGTCTGGCGAACTCGATTCCGAGCTGCGTCTTTCCGCCCTGCGCGGCCCCGATGTGGACAACCCGGCATTCGAGCGCCTGGTGGGTGGCATTATTTCCGATGGTGATTTTTTGCCCGGGCTTCACCTGCGCTGCAAGCGCAATCAACGCCCCATGGGCGTTCACCACGAGCGTACGCGTTTCTTCGGCGAAGTCCTTGTCCGCGGCCGTTTTGCCGCTCACGTGGATCGGCACGCTCAGGAGCACGCGCAGGCTCCGGCGTCGCCCCGGATCAGGGGTCCAGTTCGCCTTATCTTTTTGCGAAGTTACGGGCGCGGCCATAGACACCTCACCATAGCGACCACAAACGTACTAGGCAATGGGACTTTCGTCCTATAAGCGGCTGCAAGTAAATAGGGAGGAGGGGCGGGGTGGGACCGTGAGGAAGGCTGCGGGGAGTGCAAAAAAACCTATCTGGGAACCCAAATAGCGGGGTCAGCAGCTTACGATTTTTTCGCGATGATCTTTTACGCGCCGCGTCGCGTTTCGCGTGTCCACCACGAGTTTCGAATCGCGCACGATCGCGTCGTAATCGTAGCTCGTGTGGTCCGTCGCAATCAGCACGCAGTCGTAGCTCGCGAGGCGCTCCGGCGACAGATTCACGGAGCGC
>Ga0187819_10000495_pt1 | contig 19595 bp, 15 predicted proteins | sample NC_wetland_sal_i_15_FD_132411 | JGI IMG/M metagenome (GOLD analysis project Ga0187819, IMG submission 132411) | Wetland sediment microbial communities from Neuse River Estuary, North Carolina, USA - SO4_4 | ecosystem: Environmental > Aquatic > Freshwater > Wetlands > Sediment | place: USA...
AACTCCAGATCTTGCAGGGATGGATCCACGCGCGAGCTCCTCTATGAATGATCTTACACATTCAGATTATCGCGCCCCAGAAGGAAAAGCGCAAGCTTCACCTACGAATTTGACGCGCACCTTGCGCGGCGCGATTTCCAGGCGGTACATCCCCAAAGCGAACCATAGGCGAAACTGCTGAGCGTTGACACGCTTACGACAGGCGTCATACGCTGGCCGTGGGGTTCCACCTGGCGCTATGCGGCAGAAGAATCAACTCGATCCGTCGCCGGCTAATGTGCTTGTGGGCGTGGCGGGCTGGTCGTACAACGACTGGAACGGCCTCGTGTACCCTTCCCCGCGTCCGCACGGTTTTCACGAAGCTGCGTATCTGGCCGAATACTTCGACGCGATCGAGATCAACACTTCGTTTTACAGCCCGCTGCGCCCGGAACTAGCGCAGCAGTGGGTGGAAAGGATCGGCAGCAACCGGCGATTTCTGTTCACCGCGAAAATGTGGCAGAAATTCACGCACGAAGAGGGCGCCACAACAGAGGATGAAAAGTCAGTGCGGCTTGGGTTCGACGCCCTCCGAGATACCGGGCGGCTCGGCGCGGTTCTCCTGCAGTTCCCATTCTCGTTTCACCAAACACCGGAAAACCTGGCGCGGCTGAAGCAGTTGCTCGAGAAATTCCGGGATTATCCTCTCGTGGTTGAGGTGCGGCACGCGTCGTGGTCGCAGCGGGAGTTCTATGAATTGCTGCACGAGCGCGGCGTCGGAATTTGCAATATCGATCAGCCGGTGATTGGCCGCTCAATCAAGCCAGACGGCCGCTCCACATCGGCCATCGGCTACTTTCGTCTGCACGGGCGGCGGTACGACACGTGGTTTAGCGATGATCCGGAAACGCCGCGTCACGAACGCTACAATTATTTGTACGGCGAGCAGGAACTATTGCCGTGGGCGGACCGCATTCGAAGCGTGGCGGCACAAACAAAGCTCACATTCGTAGTCGCCAACAATCATTTCCAGGGCAAAGCGGCGGTCAACGCGCTACAACTCGTTCATCTGCTGAGTAACAACAAGGTGAAAGTGCCTGATACGTTGCGGACTCACTATCCTCAGCTCGATCCGATTGCAACCGAGCCAGCGAAAGAGCCTACGCTGTTCCCTCTTCCTCCGAAGTAGCATGACTCTGCTCGCAGCTCGATTCCTAATTCCAGGTCTGCGGTTACCCCTGCCGTTTCGGGAACGGATTTTTGTTTGCGGCCTCCCGCGTCATTCTAATGAATGCTCTGCCATGGCACCCTCCGGTTTCCTCTTTGCTATGGGAATGAAAGACCTAACATGTCGCGGGCAGGCCAACAGCAAGGAAACCACTGGGAGCCACGGCAAAGCGTGAATTAGAAAGGCACGGGAGGCCGCGAACAAAAAGTTCTCAAAAACACGACCGCCTAAGCTACTTCTTGAAGAGATCCTCAAAGGCCTTGCGCGCGTCGTTGGGACGTTCCGGGCTTTGGGCGGGCGGCACTTTCGCCGCGTAGTTCACAGGCGAGGTGTCCTTCTCGACCGTCATCCTGAACTCGAAGAAAGTGCACTGGTTCTTGGCGTCCTTCTTGGCGATACGCTCAGGAACGGGCTGGGTGCATTCAAACTGCTTGCCCGTATCGAAGTGAACGCATTGCTTACAGCAATGGATCTCTGCCTGGCAGCGCGGGCACTGCCCGTTCGGATCGAAGCCGGGCGCCATCGCCGCGCCGCAATTCGTGCAGCGGGCGCGCATCACCGTTCCAACCATGCGCGGCGTGCGCGGACCCAGCAAATCCTGTTTGGGACGAGGCTCGCTCGGCCGCTGGCCGCGATCACGCTTCTTGTCGCGCTCATCCCGGTCTTCATATCCTCTGTGTCTGTACTTCCGTTCCATAAACAACCTCCGCAGAAGCAAACTACAACTCCTGCCGTCCAAAACTCTGAAATCCGTTCCTACGAAGCCCTTGCGAGGCTCAAGCTCTACACGAATCGCCCGCGCGTCTTTTCGTCTTCCCTTGGAGAATCCGCTGAAGGCGCTTCTGCTACTCAAACCGGTGCAAGAAACAAAACGCGATACCGGTCAGCAGAAAATTAATTCCCTTCTCGAGCCGCTTCATGAACGGACAGCCTCGTTCTTCGGCTCAGGATTCGTCGTGCTATACGACACGAATCCGGAGCCCGCGCGCTCCGCCCAAACTTTGCACAATCCTTCTGGCGGCAAATCGGGGCGCAAATACTTTCGGGGTTGACCTCTTTCGGAGAGCAGCGCTTCGGCGGCCAGATAGCCGCTACGAACCGCTCCTTCCATTGTGGCAGGCCAGCCCGTCTGTGTCCAGTCGCCAGCAAGGAACAGGTTCCTTAAGCCAGAGTCCGTTTGACCCGGGCGCCACTGGTCCACGTTCGGCTCCGGAGAGAATGTCGCGTTCACTTCCTTGATCACGGTGCCTTTCAGGAGCCGCGCTTCTTGTGTTTCAGGCAGAACGTCAGCAAGTTCGCGCAAGCAGAGGTCGATGATGTCCTGCCTCGATCGGGGAACGAGGGCATAGGACGCGCTGATGACGAGCTGAAGGTATTGGCCGTCCGCCGGTTCCGGAATCGCCCCGTTCATTTGACGCGAAAGCGGGCCGCTGGTTGCATTCGAAGCGCAAAGTACAGATTTGTTGAAAATCCACTGGGTTGTGCGGTCGAGCAAGGTTAGAAAGGGCCCGGTCATCACTGTACGGTCGAACCACAGATGCACGCCGGTGATGGGCGAAGTCTTGATGTGGCGCAAATTCTCGACAAGCTCGGTTCTTTCGCTCACGCTTAGGGGCAACAAGGTGGGCACGACATCGTGGGGAACGGCCAAGATGCATGCGTCGGCGGAGATTTCGGAGCCATCGTCCAAGACCGCGCTCGTGAACCCGGATGAGTCCGCGCGAATTTGCCGTATTCCGCTTCGCAAGCGCACTTCCCCGCCTTGCTGCACGACGAAATCGCGGCAGCCGTCGTAGAGATTCGCCAGCGGAACCGAAGGAATGCCCACGCGATAACCTTGGGTGCTGCTCAAGAACGCCTTCCAAAAAACGTCGATTCCGTAGCGCGCGGCAGTGCGCGAAAGTTCTTCATCCAAAGCGCTGACGAGCACGACGCTCCAGAAACGGTCGACCGCCCCGGGCGTCTGGCGCATTTGGTGCAGCCAGTCGAGCATCGAAAGCCCCTCGATGCCGGACAGTCTGCCTCCGGCTCGTGCGATAGCGATCAGCGCGTTCGCGACGCCCTGCTTGTCGGCAAGCGAAAGGCCACTGAACAGCAGAAACGATGGCGCCATGTGCAGCGGCGGCGGCAACGGCGAAGACTCAATCGTCGAAAGCCGGCCCTGCGCGTCGACGAAATGCAGACGGTCGTAAAAACGGATCTTCTCTTCCGCGCCGACGCGGCGATAAAAGTCCGCGAGATTCGTGCAGCATCCGAGCGTAACGTGCTGGCAATTGTCAACTTCGCTTCCGTCGGGCAGCGTGTAAGACGTAGCACGACCGCCCAGGTGGGGACGCTTCTCGAGCAGGCAAACGCGCCAGCCTGCGTCAGCCAGCGCGACGGCGCAGGACAGTCCCGCCAGTCCGCCGCCGATCACCAGAACGCTTTGCGAGGGCATCCTTTTTCCACCAGCCACGCATACCTGCCGTGAAGAGATACTGAACCTTTTCTGCGCCTGAAAGCGAAACGCGCGACGAAAACACGTCGAAATCGCGCTCTTCGATGCGAGCGAGAACGCCGCTGTAGGTGCGAATCAGCGCCCATAGCGTGGCGCGGCTGTCGGCATCCACCTTCTCGATCAGCACGGCTCCCTCCCGGTAGAACTGCCAGGCGCGATTCGCCTCGAACTCGAGGAGTTCGCGCAATTGGGGAGTAATTGGCCCGCGCAAATCCTCCGACGCGCAATGGAAGCGGTGCAGATCTTCTTGCGGCAAGTAGATGCGGTCCATTTCGAAATCGCTGCGCACGTCGCGAATGATGTTGGTGAGCTGAAAAGCGAGCCCGAGGCGTTCGGCCAAATCGGGGGCCTTCGGATCGCTGAAGCCGAAAACGTGCAAGCACGTCAGGCCGACAGTGCCGGCGACGCGATAGCAATATTCCGACAGCCGGTCGAAGGTGGCATAAGAAGGGTGCGTCAAATCCATTTCCGCGCCGAGAATCAAATCGTGGAAGTGGCGCGCGGGAATCGAATAACGCGAAATCGTGTCGGCGAGCGCGGGAAGGATCGCATGACCGTCGGTTTTGCCGATCGCCAGTTCGTCGAGCAGCGCGCGCCAACGCGCCAGGCCGCGACGCTTCGATTCGAGGTCACCTGGCTCGTCGGAAACGTTGTCGACGAGGCGATTGAAGGCATACAACACGCAGAGGGCATTGCGTTTCGGGCGCGGCAATCCGAAGAACGCAAGATAAAAATTGCTGTGCGCCAGCCGCGCGATTCGATTGCACTCGGCGTAGGACGCGCGAATCTGCGCTTCGGCGGTCGGGATTCCGGAGGGCTGCTCCGGTGGTGGCACTGATTCGTCGCGCTCGGAAAGCACCGCGCCTGACGCGTCCGCCGATTGGGCGCCGGTGCTTTGCGCCAGTGAAACAACGCGCATGCCCAACGCGCGCGTGAGCAATCGCGCTTGCTTCCATTTGCTGAGTGCCGGACGCCGATGCAGCGTGCCGTGGCCTTGCCCTTCGATCGCATCCAAAACCGCCAGACCGCCGCGGCTGAAAAGCTCGATGTCGACACAAAGAGCCGGATCGACGCGCTGGGCGAGCGGCAGTCCCGCAGCAAATAAGGCGCGCGTGCGGGTGATAAGGTCCCTCATCAGCGCAACGTAGCGCGCATCGAAACGCCGTTCGACGATGTCAGCTTCCCCGAGCCCGTGTGCCGCCAGCGCGTCGAGCGGAATGTAGATGCGGCCCTTGTCGAGATCGCGCGAAACGTCTTGCCAGAAATTGGCGAGTTGCAAAGCCGTGCAGGTGTAATCGGACAGGCGATGGCGCTCTTCGTCGCGATAGCCGCATACGTACAGCACTAGCCGCCCGACCGGATTTGCGGAATACACACAATAATCGAGAACGTCCTCCCATGTGGCGTAGCGCTGCACGCGCTGGTCCTGTCGAAACGCGCGCAGCAAGTTGCTGAATGGCTCGGCTGGAATATTCTTCGCGCGAATGGTTTCACGCAAGGCGATCAGAACGGGATGCGCCGGAGACTTGCCGTGAAAATAGCAGAGGCGCAGCTCGTCTTCCCAGGCGTCGAGAAGTTGAAGCGCCCGCGCGCGATCCGGAATTTCGTCGCCAAGATCGTCGGCCCAGCGGCAATAGGCGTAGATGTTGTAGAAATGCTGGTGCAGATGCCGCGGAAGGAGCCATGAAACAACGTTGAAATTTTCGTAGTGATGCGTCGCCAGCCAGCGCGTGTAGCGCTGCGCCGCGTCAGGCGAGCACCCGTCCTCTGCGGGGAGATTGCGTGCAATTTCCAGTTCGGGTGTGGGCAACATAGAAACAGCGTTCGCGGCGATTCGTGCCGCTATCCTGGTTCAGGCAAGGAACTCCTGTGACGCGTCCTTCACGCTGGAAGTGAATCTCGGGTTCGCTCGCAGGCTGTGCTCAGGCCCGCGTCATGGAATAACGGCGGTCTTCAATTCGCCGTTGCGATGCTTCATGTGTTCGAAAACGCTGGGCAGTTCCGTCAACGGAACCTCGCCCGTGATGAAATCAGTGGCGCAAATCTCGCCGCGCACAATGGTGTCGAGCGCCTCGCGGATAAACCGGGGCGTGTGATGGAACGTCGACTTGATGGTGATCTCGGAGTAGTGCAACGCCGCCGGATCGAAATTCACTTGCGTTCCGCGCGGGCACCCGCCGAAGAGGTTCACCGTGCCACCCTTGCGCACCATTTGCAGAGCCCACTGCCACGTAGTTGCGGAGCCCACTGCCTCGACGACCGCATCGGCGCCGCGTCCGCCATCGGTCAACTGGCGCACCAGGTTGACCGGATTCTCGATTTGCGACACATCAAACGCAGCGATCGCGCCCAGGCGTTCCGCCGCATGAATTTGGCTCTTGCGTTTACCCAGCGCAATCACGCGAGCACCGCGGCCCGCCAGGATGCGAATAAACTTCAGCCCAATCGGGCCGCATCCAACGACGACCGCCGTGTCGCCCGGCTGAATGCCTGTCTCATGAATTCCGCGCAGGACGCAGGCAAGGGGCTCAACCATGGCGGCGTCGACGAAAGGAACCTGAGCGGGAATCTCCAGCATGTTCTGGCGCACGATCCGGCCCGGAATACGAATGTATTCGGCATACGCGCCATTGTTGAACAGCAAATCTTCGCAGAGGTTGGGCTGGCCCTTGCGGCAGAACACGCAAACGTTACAGGGCGCCGAATTTGACGGTACCACGCGCATGCCACGCCGCACGCCGCCGTTCACCGCTTCGCCCTTCAGCTCGACGACGCCCGCCAACTCATGCCCGAACAACGCCGGCGGTTCAATCATGCGCGGGTGCGAACCCTGCTTCCACACCTTCAAATCGGTGCCGCAGGTCAGCGCGACTTCCACCTTGACGAGTACCTCGTCTTCGCCAACGGATGGAATGTCCACCCGCTCGATCTTCATGTCTTCACGGCCGTACAGGACGGCGGCCGTCATGTGTCCATTCGTTCTCATTCGTGAGTAATCACCACTTTTAAAGTATTATCCGCCGGACGCGCGGCCATTTCCAGTGCATCCGCGATTCGCTCGAGCGGAAACCGGTGCGAGATCAATTCCCTCACCGGGAGCCTGCGCTCGAAGACAAGCGCCGCTGCCTCCCGTTGGTCGTCCACCGAAGCGCTGTAGCTGCCGAGAATCTCTTTTTCCTCAATCCCCACCGCGGCAGCCGGAAAACTCAGTTGCAGGACCGGATCGTTATGCGCAAACAGTAGCACGCGCCCGCCTGGCCGCGCGAGCGCTAAAGCTTCGGGGACCAATGACGGGTTGGGCACAGCGACCAAGACCGCATCCGCGCCTCTCCCGTCCGTCTTGCCGCGGATTTCGTCCAGCAGGCTAACCACGGCCGGATCATAGGATTTGGATGCGCCAAAGCGTTCGCTTGCCGCCCGGCGACCGAGCATTGGGTCGCTGGTGAAGACTTCGGCGCCCTCGTACTTCGAAAGCAGCATCAATAACATGCCGATCGGTCCCTGGCCCATTACCAGAACTTTTTCGCCGGGCGCGACGCGAGCCTTGCGCACAGCTTTCAGGCAGGTATTCACGGGCTCAACGAACGTCGCGTCCTCGAAGGTCGTGTCGGGCGGAAGCAGCAGCATACCCCGCTCGACGATCCAGGGCATCGCGCGCACATATTGCGCAAACCCGCCGCCATTCGGGTCAAATCCGGCCGTCAGCCCGACTTTCCTGTATCCGGCGCATTGCGAGAACAGCTTGTGCTCGCAATAAAAGCAATGGCCGCAGGGAATGTGATGGAAGGCGACGACGCGGTCGCCTGCCTTGAATCTTGTCACGCCGCGGCCAGCCTTGATCACCGTGCCCGCAAGCTCGTGTCCCAAAATCTGCGGCGGTTTGACGAAGCCGTGCTGAATTTTCTTGATGTCAGTGCCGCAGATGCCGCAAGCCGCCACGCGGAACAAAATTTCGCCTTCGCCAATCTCCGGGACCGGCACAGTCTCCACTACCACGCGTCCCTTGCCGCGATACACGCCCGCGCGCATGCGGACGGAGTGCTGGTGCTCGGTTTGCTGCATCCCGATTTGTGCGACGGTTTCGCTCATAGCGCGGCTGCACGGACCTCAAGATTTCTCGCTCGTTCTGCGAGCGTTGCGACGTAGCGATCCAGAAATTGCGCAAGCGACTCCGCGGCGCGCTTGCTTTGCTGACCCAATTTCACCAACCCCGGCACAGCTCCAGGATGAAGGGTCACTTGTCCCAAGACTCGCGGAACGCTTACCTCGCCGTTGTTTGTGAAAACCCGATTCAAATCGAGAGGCAAATCCTCACCTGCCGTGTCGCTGATCGCTCGAATCGCGATTGCCGGGACCCCCGAGCTCGAGGCTCCGTGCAACACCTCAAAGCTTTCCATGTCCACGGCCTCGGCCATCTCGCTCAGCGCGCGCTTCTCCTCTGAAGTCGTAATCACGCGCGAGGCCGTATAGAACCGATCGACGATGGTCGCACCGCAATCACCCGCGAAAGAGACCAGCGCTCCACTGGATTTCAGCAGGCCGCGTGTGAGTTCCTCCGCGCGTTCCGACAAAACGGCCCTTGCGGCCAGCACTTGCCCAATGCCAAATTCGCCTTTCAGCGCACCGGCAAGTCCCGACGAAATGCAGACGCTGAGTGCATCAGTTTCGTTCCGCATGACCTCCAACAATCGCCGCGCGATCTGGCCCGATCCGGCGCCCGTCAGAATCACCCCTACTTCTGATCCGCCAATTTCCGCGAATTGAACCTCGGTTCGCCCCCAAAAGCCGCGGCGAAACTTGCGCATGGCGCGCCAGGGAGCGAATTCGTTTTCGAGAGCGAATGTGACGAGTATTCTCATGCGCTTGCAAAGACCCAATTCTTATGCGGCAGCAGCGTGCGCGACCGTCTTGCCGGCCGCACGACTTCGAACGTAGCCGTGCTCTTCATACCAGCGCACCGAGCGTTCGAGCGCGGCCTCGACCGGAGTCGCGGCATAGCCAAGCTCCCGCTGCGCTTTGTCACTCTCGACGAACATGCGATGGCGCGACATCTTCACGCCTTCCACGGGGATCCTCGGCTCGCGGCGTGCCAAGCGCGAGAACCATAGGTCGGCGTAAGCTGCTCCCAGCGCAACCGCGTGCGGCATCTTGATTCGCGGCGCGGGACGGCCGGCAATCTTGGCCAGCGCATCGAGTATCTCCTTGAGGGTCATATTGCGCCCGCCCAGGATGTACCGTTCTCCGATACGCCCCTTCTCCGCGGCTAGCATGTGACCCGCCGCAACATCTTCGACGGCAACGACGTTCAGGCCGGTATCGACATAGGCCGGCATCTTGCCCTTAAGAAAATCCAAAATGATCTTGCCCGTCGGCGTCGGTTTCCAATCGCCGGGCCCGACAGGCGCAGTCGGATTGACGATGACCACGGGCACGCCTGCGTCCGCCGCCTTCATCGCCTCAAGTTCCGCCAGAAACTTCGAGCGCTTGTAGTGCCCGATCATCTGCTCGAGAGTGCCGCGCGTATCTTCATTAGGAAGCGCGCCATCATGCGTCGAAACAGCGATTGTGGCCACTGTGCTCGTATAGACGATGCGCTCGACTCCCGCGCGCTTCGCCGCATCGAGCAAAAGACGTGTGCCTTCTACATTGCTGCGGTAGATCTCGTCCGGATTTCGTGCCCACAAGCGGTAGTCGGCAGCAACATGAAAGACGCGCCGTACACCATTCATCGCACCCGCGAGCGAAGCCCCATCGCGCAAATCGCCTTCGGCGCGCTCGACCGCAAGGCCTTCCAGGACGCACAAATCGCTGCTTCGGCGAACCAGGACTCGGACGGAATGTCCCGCGGCGACAAGTTGCCGGGCGACGTGGCTCCCCACGAACCCCGTAGCACCCGTAACGAGTATGGTCATAAAATGCGGAAAACTTCCTCGCGCTCCGGCGAAGCCGGAGCAGGGCGGTGCGAGTCTATATACCCGTTGCCATTACCCGCAGAATGGCCGTTTCCGTTGCGTCCGTTTCCAGCCCCTGAGCCATCATCCTTCAGGATTCCGCCCATTTTCCCGGAGAAGGTCCAGTGCAACATTTTCCAGGTGTCGCCTAGTTTCTTGTTGCCGCCCAGAACCGCTGACGCCTCATAACCCGCGTGCACCATGCAATCTTCGCAACGAGGATCGCGGCCGCGCCCGTATTTGTCCCACGGCACTTTCTCGATGAACTCCTTGAATGTCGGATAGTGCGCATCCGTCATCAGGTAGCAGGGGCCCTTCCAGCCGCGCGGGTTGTAGGTGGGATTGCCCCATGCAGTGCACATCAGTTCGCGGTCGCCGCGCAGGTACTCCATGTAGATCGGCGAAGTGACGATGTTGTAGCGTTCGAGAAGTTGGCTGGCCTTCCGGAATTTCGCGCGAATCTCGTCACGCGACATGAAGATTTCCTTCGTCATCACGGCCGCGTAGGAATACGCAGGCGAGAGCATGTGGCCGTCAACGCCCATGGTTTGCAAATATGCGAACAACTCCGCGATTTCCTCGATGTCCGTTTCCTTGTAAATCGTGGTGTTCGAGGTGACCAGGAATCCGGCGGCTTTGGCGGCCTTGATGCCGTCGATTGCTTCGCGGAAAACGCCGTCGCGCTCCACACAAATGTCGTGCGTTTTCTCGAGCCCATCCAGGTGAACGTTGAAGAAGAGGCGCGAAGTGGGCTTGAAGTCGGCCATGCGCTTGCGAATGAACATGCCATTCGTGCAAAGGTAAATGTGTTTTTTGCGGGCAAGGATTTCGCCGGCCAAACGGCCGATTTCAGGGTAAATCAGCGGCTCGCCCCCGCAAATGGAAACGATGGGTGCGCCGCATTCGTCGACTGCTTTGAGGCACTCCTCGACACTCAACAGTTCATCGATCGTCGATTTGTACTCGCGAATGCGACCGCAGCCGGTGCAGGTCAAATTGCACGCGTGCAGTGGTTCAAGCATCATCACTAATGGAAACCTGGCCTCGCCGCTCATTTTTTTGCGAGCGAGGTAACCGGTCATGCTCGCCGTCAAACTGATAGGAACCCTCATCCATTACCCCCGTTTTCGTTAGGGTTTCAAATTCCGCCGCGATTTCCAATCCCCCGCGACAGCCGCACGAACCCTCAAATTAGTTTTGATGCCGCATTTCGTCGGCCGGGATCTGCAGTCCTACAAACCCGTTCCGGCCTTTTCGCATATTTTGGTACCGTGCCAAAGCGTATAAGGGGAAGGAATTTCGGTAAAAGTGATATTTCAGGTAAAAGACGCACGGAAAACCCGTGCCCGTAAATTCGGCTTCATCCCACGAACCATCCGAGTTCTGATGGTTGACGAGCCAGCCCACCGCCCGTTCCACGGCAGCATCGTTCGCCCCCACTACGGCGAGCAGCCCGATTAGCCCCCAGGCCGTTTGCGAAGCCGTGCTCTTGCCGTTCCCCTTCACCGACGCGTCGTAATAAGACAGGATGCTTTCGCCGAAGCCACCGTCCGCGTTTTGCACGGAACGCAGCCAATGCGCAGCGTTTTGGCAACGTCCATCGCGCGACAGCCCGATCTTCTCCAGCGCGCGCAACACTCCGCTCGTGCCATAAACGTAGTTCACACCCCAGCGGCCAAACCAGGAGCCGTCCGGTGTCTGATCGTGCTGCAAGAACGCGCGAGCGCGCATCAGTACCGGGTGATTCGCCGGCCAGCCCATCTGCCCAAGGCACTCCACGACGCGAGCCGTTACGTCCGCCGTCGACGGGTCGAGCATGGCATTGTGATCGGCGAAGGGGATGTGATTTAGAAACTGCAGATTGTTTTCGTGATCGAACGCGCCCCAGCCGCCGTTTCTATTCTGCATGCTCAGCAACCATTCGAGACCTCGGGCGATCGCGGCGCGCAAGCGAGTCTGCTCCGGAAGGGCGACGCGGCCGAGGGCCATGAGCACGAAGGCGGTGTCGTCCACGTCCGGGTAAAAGTCATTGCGAAATTCGAAAGCCCACCCGCCCGGCTCGGATCTCCGGTTCTTCACTTGCCAGTCGCCGGAACCCAGAATCTGGTTTTCCAGCAACCAACGCCCCGCGGTGACCAACGCTGGATGCGCTGGATCGAGCCCTGCTTCCTCCAGCGAGACCATCGCAATCGCCGTGTCCCACACAGGCGAAATGCAAGGTTGAACCCGAATGGTGCCACGCTCCTCTATCTCATAGCGCTCGAGGAAACGAATTTCGCGCGAAGTCAGCGGATCGTCAGGATCATTGTTGAACGCGAGCAGCGCGTAGACCGAATTCATCATCGCGGGATAAATGGTCCCGAGACCTTCGCTGCGTTCCAGGCGTTCAACCATCCATTGACGCGCGCGAGCCAGCGCAATTCTGCGCGTGGGTTTCCAGGGTGAGCGGTCGTAGAGCTTGAAGGCGCGGTCCAGCACGAGAAAGAAGTTCTTCCAGGACACGACGCGCTTGTCCCAATGAAACGAGCGAGGCTTCGCGCCAGGCTCCTTGAACAGCTCGTCGAAAGTGATTCCCGCAGGCAATCGCCAGTTGGGCTTCAGCGCGGAAACAATCGCCATGGGAATCACAATTCCGCGCGTCCAGGAAGACATCTCGTACAAATTCACCGGGAACCAGGTGGGCAACAACATCAGTTCCGGCGGAATGGCGGGGACATAACTCCAGCCGATCGCCCCTACCGCAGCGAGATAAAAGCGCACGTAAGAATTCGTCGCTTCCAAACCGCCAAGTTCGTGGATCCTGTTCTTGGCAGCTTCCATATGAGGGGAAGACGGCGAATCCCCCGCCAAACGCAACCCGACGTACGCCTTGACGCTTGCGTTCAGTTCCGCAGGGCCGCCATAAAAGATATTCCACCCGCCGTCGGGAAGCTGACGATCCCGCACGTATTTCGCGAGCTTTGGAGTTTTATCGCACTGAACCTGACCCAAAACTTGGAGATACAGGATGTAATCGGACTCCAGCGTGGTGTCTGCTTCGAGTTCGGCCCACCAGTACCCTTCGCGGTCCTGGGCGCCAAGCAAGTGGTGGGCGGCGCGCTCGATCGCGCGTTCGACCCGCAACTCCGGCGATTCGGCCGTATCCCGATCCTGAACCGTGCTGGTCGCATGGGTCGACCCCGCGGCCGCAGATTCCAGGCGCAGCTTTGACTCTGGCATCATCCCCCTCAAGGACTCCGGTCTTCAGGTCTGAATTCGCAACCGCATGGTCCTCGCCCACGCGGATATGAGAGACACTGGCACTTTGGTCGTATTGCACCGGGCAACCACCAGTGCCTGGGATTCGGTATTCGGTTTGTTTTCGGCTCGGGCGGCCTTCTCGGCCCCCAAGACACACGGTCTGCGCCTCAGCTTGGGCGCTCCAGGCGGATAGCTATCAGCCAATCCCCCGGAACTGCAGATACTTACAGCCTCCCGCCTATTATCTTTACTATACGGGTCAGGGTCAACAGGTAAAACTGCGGGCAAATTGTGTCAGTTAGGCTCAACATTAGGCTGTCGCCGTCCAATTCGTTGCTCCGCAAAGGTTTGTAGATCATGTGGAAGTGGCTGGCCAAGAAACTGCACAAAAGTTGGCTTTTGTGGCAGGGCGTGGGTCTCCCGATCCGGCTGCCCAGCAACTGAAATAGCCGAACGAAAGACGAAGGCGTCGGCCAGATCCAGGGCTTCTCGCGCCGACCGCTTAAAATCCGGCCTTCGCGGATCGAGAACCATCAGGAATAGGTCGGGATGCCAAAATTCGGCTACCGCATTGCTTTCGATGACTATCGGGTCAGCGCGCCGCCCCGAATGCGCGATGACCTCGCCGAGTGCGTCCGCAACCCGGCCCTCCTTCGTTTCCACCCAAATCGCCCTGCGCGCGCCCGCAGCCAGGAATCGCGAAGTGTCCGTCGTCCCGGCGGCGTTTGATTCTTCCCGGACGGCGAACGTGTGCTCAACAGCCTTGCACCCGCACGCCGCGCCATTCACCGGACATCCCGACTCCGCGTGCGGGGTGAGTTTCACAGCCGTCCACACCAAGTCTGGGAATGCGCGAATCAAATCGACAATCAGGGCGGTCTTGCCGACTTTGCTGCATTGCCCACCCACTACAATCAGGCGGGCGCCAAATGGTTGCGGCTTCGGATTCCAAGTCACTGCGCCTCGCCATTCGACAGGCGCCGTTCAATCTTCGCCAATCGGTCGGCAAGTTCCGGCAGGCGCGCGAACCACGCGTACTGCTCCTTGAATTTGTCGAGCGGGCGCGCCGGCGTGCCCCAAACGGTCTGGCCACTGCGGATAATTTTCCCTGTGGGAATCCCCGCCTGCGCTCCGGCAATCGCGCCGTCCTGCAACGTACAGTGGTCGGCGATTCCAACTTGTCCGCCGACGACCACGTTCTTCCCTAGCGTGCTGCTGCCGGAAATTCCGGTCTGGGCGGCAATCACGGTGTGTTCGCCGATCTGTACGTTGTGCGCGACATGCACGAGGTTGTCGATCTTCACGCCGTTTGCGATTTTTGTGCATTCCAGCGATCCCCGATCGACGGTCGCGCCCGCGCCGATTTCCACGTCATCGCCAACCTCGACTCCGCCGACCTGCGGAAATTTCCAATGGCGGCCCTCGCCAAAGACATAACCGAACCCGTCGCTGCCAATCGTGGAACCCGCGTGAATTTCGACGCGATTGCCCAATTGCGCGCCTGCGTACAACGTGACGCGAGGGTGCAGCCAGCAGTTTTCGCCAACACGTGCGCCGCGGCCAAGGAAGCAAAACGGCTCGATCACCGTGTTCGCGCCGATTTCAACGTCGTCTTCAATCACCACGTAAGCTCCGATCGAAATGTTGGCGCCCAGACGCGCACTCGCGGGAACAACCGCCGTGGCGTGCGTCACGGAAAGCGGCGCAGGTTTGGGCAGCAGCCACGCAGCCGCCTTGGCGAAGGCCAGCTTCGGGCTCTGCACGCCGATGATCGTCTTGCCGGGAATGCGAGTCTCTGGCGCGGCGAGCACGCAGCGTGCGGCCGATTGCGCAGCGCGGTCCAACTGACGCGGCGAATCGACATAGATCAAATCTCCCGCGCTTGCACGTTCTGGACTCGCGACTCCCGTAATCTCGGCGCCCGCGTCGCCATCGAGCGATGCCGCAAGATAATTCGCCAATTCACCCCTAGTGTGACTCATGGCTTCCTCGCATCAATCCCAGACTGCCAACTCTGATTTTCGATGCTTTGCAGCTTTCAACGCTTGTTTTCGTTTCGCAGCCCACCCGACACCTAGAACGGATACAGCGATCTCTCGCCCGGAGGCCGCGTCTTCCATCGTTTGTGAACCCACAGCCACTGGTCGGGATGGGCGCGCACATACTCTTCGATCACTCGCATAAAGCGCGCCGTATTCTCGCGAATGTCGGCGTCATCGTCGCCTGTGCGCGCGAGTTCGATCGCAGGCTGAAACTGCAGCCTATACTTCTCCGCCCCCTCGTCCCAACAAAGAAACCCAGGCACGACGGCGGCATCCGTATGCAGCGCAATGCGTGCGAGACCCGATGTGGTTGAAGCTGGAACGCCAAAAAAGTTCACGAACACTCCTTCGTCCAGCGAGGTGTTATGGTCACTCAGAATGCCGACCGTACCGCCTTCGCCAAGCACTTTCAGCACAGCGCGCGCCGAACGGTTCTTTTCGATTGGCTGATTCCCTGACAGGCAGCGGTAGTGGTTGATCAGCGCATCGACGCGAGAGTTGGCAATCGGCCGAACCAGAAAATGCAGCGGGTGACCGTACATCGCGTGTGCGAACGGCGCGAGTTCCCATGCGCTCATGTGGCCCGTGAGAAAGACCACGCCTTTGCCGTGGCGCTGCGCGTTCGCGAAATTCTCTGCGCCGTCGATCGCGACAATGCGTTCGATGGTCTCGCGGGTGTACTTCGGAAATTGTGAAAACTCTCCCGCCATCCATCCGATCTGGCGAATCATGCCGCGAATTGCTCCTTTTCGCTGCGCGTCGGTCCACTCGGGAAATGCCATCTGCAGGTTAAACATGGCGATGCGCCGCAGTGTCGGCCGCAATGCATACGCGGCGGCAACGAAACATGCGCCGGCAAAGCGGGCAGCGCGTCTCGGCAAAATTCCCAGTACTTTCAGCCCTGCCCATGCAGCGAAGTACTCGAGGCGTTCGCGCATCGGGTGCCATTATGCGCGAGGCTGAAGCGCGTGCGCCAGCGTTTGGCGATTTTGCCGTGTCGCTGAAAACATGAGCGGCGCAGTGCTAGACTCATCGCGAATTGAACCGCTCGATCAATCGGCGGAACAGAACGATGGCGGCCGCCTGCGCGGTTGGCGTCTCGATGCTCGTCTGCCTGTTCGGCAATCTTGGCGCGATCGGATTGGTCGGGCCCGACGAAACGCGCTACGTGTGGATCGCTCGCACCATGGCTCAGAGTGGCGACTGGGTCACTCCGCGCCTGTACGGCAGCCCCTGGTTCGAAAAGCCTGCCCTTTACTATTGGGCTGCCGCGATTGGTTTTCGCCTGCACGTTGCGGCCGAATGGGCCGCGCGATTGCCGTCCGCGTTTGCAGCGCTCGCCGTAGCGCTTTGCATTAGCTGGCTTGCGTGGAAGTGGTACCGGTCGGAGGAATTTTGTCCGTGGAGTCCCGCGCTTCTCGCTCCTTTGCTTTTTTCAACCAGCGTTGCGGCTGTCGGTTTCTCGCGCGCCGGCGGCCCGGACATGCCCTTCGCCGCTTCGATCACTCTCGCTATGGCCAGCGCGGCGGTCGTCCTAGCAAGCGCAGGAGCGATGCGCGCCCTTATCGGCGGTGCGAATGAGTTGGCTGGCCATCGCAGCCGCATTGCAATCGTATGCTTTGGCGCGTTCCTAGGTCTGAGCGTATTGGCGAAAGGTCCTGCGGGAATCGTTCTTGCCGCAGGGGCGATTGCGCTGTGGGCACTCACAACCAGGCACTGGGCCGCGGCGTTTCGGTTTCTTCATCCGTATGCGATCGCATCTTTCTGCATTGTCGCTTTGCCTTGGTACATCCTCTGCGCGCTGCGAAACCCCGACTTCGTTCGCGTCTTCATCTTCCAGCATAATTTCGAACGCTACCTCACGCCCGTCTTTCAACATCGCCAGCCGTTTTGGTTTTTCGTTCCAATTACGCTGCTCGCCATGCTTCCCTGCACCGTTTTCCTCATTCCGGCCGCCCAAGATGGATGGCGGCTCTGGCGCGAGAAGACGTGGCACAATTCGCCGGGATTCTTCTGCGCATGCTGGGCCTTCTTCCCGATTCTGTTCTTCAGCTTCTCGCAGTCGAAGCTGCCAGGCTACATTCTTCCGTCGATACCCCCGCTGGCTTTGATCATCGCAGTCAGTGTGGCGCGGATGATCGAGGGGCGCCAGACTCCCGGCATCAGAATTTTCGTGCTCTTCGGATTGACCTGGATCGGCCTGGCCGCGGGAGCCTTGGTCTGGCTGCATCGCTTGCCTGCGGCTGCAGCCGGGCAGATACGCGCTCCTGTCATCGTCTGCGCCATGATTGCGACCGGCGCGGGCGTTGCAATTGTCACCCTCGCGTCTAAGCATCAACGCGCGGCGATTTGGATCTCGCTCGTGGTGCTTTCGCTAGCCGTTGAAGTCGCGGGAATCGCAGTTCTGCCGAGAATAGATCCGTATTATTCCGCGCGTTTGGTCGGCACTCAGCTTCGCGGCGATGTCCGTCCAGATCGCTTGCTCGTCTATGACCTGCCGCGCGCGTGGGAATATGGCCTGGCTTTCTACCTTGGGAGAGAGCTACCTGAGTGGTCGCCCGCCGATCGAGAAGCTGCTCTCGTGCTGACCAGCGCGCGCGGTTTCGAGGAAATGAAAAAAGAGGGCTATTTCCGCGGAACGCTTGATGAGAAATATCAGAGAATTGTCTTCGTCCCTATACCAGCGCGGCCTGCAACAAGGCGCTGAGTGCAATGACAGATAACTAGCAGCCACGAGCGGCCCAGCCTCAGCGGCCGGCTGTGGGCGGAATATATTGCAGGAAGAAGTTGACGATTTCGCTCTCGTAGGTTCGCCGATCTTCATCCGACATGTCGCGATAGCTTACCCGTTCGCGCGTCAACAGTTTCGGGTCGGGAGCCTTCGCAAACATCTGCTCCGTTTCATGTGCGAGCGCGGGCGCATCGTCCGTGGCGATAAACAGCTTCGGCACGTTTCGCATGGCGGCAAAGCGCGCTGAAAGAGGAGGTGTCTCTCGATAGGAATAATTCAACATTTCAAACCCGAAAGCGCAGAACCTGCTGACAAATGGCAGCGCCCCCAGCCCTGATTGCTTCACTTTGATTTGCAGGATCTGCTGAGGTGAGTCGTAGACGTTGTCCAATACGACGGCAACAACGCGCGGATCGCCTATCGCCGCCGCAAGCGAAGCGTGGGCTCCAAGGTCCACACCCCATAACCCGAATCGCTTCGGGTCAATATCATCGCGGCCCGCAAGGGCCTGAATCGCCGCGCGCAGTTCGCCCGTTTCGGTATAGCCGAGCGTCGTGACACCCGCACTCGATCCGTGCCCCGTGTAATCGAAGACGAACGAATTGAACTCGTGCTCCTGCAGCGCCGCCGCAAGCGTGAGCACATCCGCGCGCTGCGAAAGGTACCCGTGCGAAACAATTACCGTCGGCGCACCGCGCAACCCTGGGAAGAACCAGCCCTCGTGCTTCGTCCCGCCCGGCACCACAAACGAGAAACTCGTCGGATGGCCCATCATGACATTCAAGTCGAATGTGGCAGGCGTGCGGGCAGGCTTCAGAATCTGATACAAGAGCGACCCCGAAATCGTGGCGACCGAAACAACCCCGAATAGGAATAGCGCCAACAGGCCGGAGAAAGCCTTGGCGAGCCGGGTCGTTGGATAGCGCAGTTCGGAAAGGACGGCCATCCGTGTGTGCAGCGGCTGGTTCGCGCCGCAGCAAGGCAGATGTTAGCATAAGAACGTGCGTGAAGCCTTTTTGTTGCCCGTAACGGTTGGGACAACTTCTCCAAGTTGGGTTCAACAGTCTCGAACGCTATAATGCTTCCGGCGCGCACTGCTTCCATGCAAATCCTCGACTTGCGGCAGGTCCATTCCCATTCGCTCGATGTTCTCTTCCAGGAGGAGAACAGACACTGGCGCGACGAACTGCACTGGGACTACCGCTCCTCGATTGACCTGATCCGTAAGTTCATCGATTCGCACGCGCTGGGAGGTTACGTTGCGGTGGAGGACGGCCATCCTGTGGGCTATGGCTTTTACGTTCTCGAAGATCACAAGGGCCTGATCGGCGGCCTGTTCGCTTCGTCTGAGTATCCGCACGCTTCGATCACCGAGAAGCTGCTCACCGAGATGATGAACGCCCTGCACGTCACGCCGCGTCTTCAGCGCATCGAAGCGCAACTCATGCCCTTCGGGAGCGAACTCGATCCCAAGTTCCTCTCGCGATTTTTCCGGCTGCACGCGCGGCAATTCATGCTGCTGCCCCTGAACGAAGTGAAAATGTCGAATAAACCCGCTTCTTCCGGGCTCCGTATCGAGCAGTGGACCGATCGCGCCTTCGAGTCCGCAGCTCGCCTGATTCACCTTGCTTATATGAACCACGTCGATGGCGAGATCAACGACCAATATCGCAGCGAGGCTGGCGGTATGAAGTTTCTTCGCAATATCGTCCTGCTCCCGGGCTGCGGCCAGTTCTTGCCGGAAGCTTCCTTCCTCGTCCGGCCCACAACGGGCGATCGGCTGATCGGGATGGTGCTGACTTCAACGGTTGCGGAAGGCGTTGGCCACACCACCCAAATCTGCGTCTTGCCCGGCTACCAGGGTCACGGCATCGGACGCCAGCTTATGGAACGTTCCATTCAAGCGTTGCGCCGCCGAAACTACGAA
>Ga0187819_10000497_pt1 | contig 19582 bp, 15 predicted proteins | sample NC_wetland_sal_i_15_FD_132411 | JGI IMG/M metagenome (GOLD analysis project Ga0187819, IMG submission 132411) | Wetland sediment microbial communities from Neuse River Estuary, North Carolina, USA - SO4_4 | ecosystem: Environmental > Aquatic > Freshwater > Wetlands > Sediment | place: USA...
GATGGGGTCAACCGGATGCGCTCGGTGCCCCGCGGGACGGTCGGATAGTTAATCGGTTGCACGTAGATCGCATAACGGTCGAGCAGGGTGTCCGTCACCGCCTTGCAGTGCATCGGATCGCCAACCGTCACCGGAACGATATGGCTCGCGCCGGCGACAAGCGGCAGGCCGGCTTCCGCCAGCCGCCGCTTCAAGGTTTGTGCGCGCTCGTTGAGCCGAGCCCGCTCGATGACGCTCGTCTTCAAGTGGCGGATGCTCGCCAGCGCGCCCGCCGCGATAGCAGGGGCGAGGGAGGTCGTGAAGATGAAGCCTGCCGCATAGGAACGGATCGCATCGCAGCAGTCGCGGCTCGCGGCGATGTAGCCGCCCATGACGCCGAAACCTTTCGCCAGCGTGCCGTTGATGATGTCGATGCGCCCCATCACGCCCTCGCGCTCGGCGATACCGCCGCCGCGCGGGCCGTAGAGGCCGACCGCATGCACCTCGTCGAGATAGGTGAGCGCACCGTACTTCTCGGCGAGATCGCAGATGGCCGCGATCGGCGCGATGTGACCGTCCATGGAGTAGACGCTCTCGAAGGCAATCAGCTTGGGCGCCGCGCGGTCGTACTCCTTGAGCTTGGCCTCGAGGTCGGCAAGGTCGTTGTGGCGGACGATGCGCTTCGGGCCGCCGCCGTGGCGGATGCCCGCGATCATGGACGCGTGGTTCTTCTCATCCGAGAAGATCACGAGACCGGGGAGAAGCTGCGCCAAAGTCGACAGCGTCGCGTCGTTGGCGACGTAAGCCGAGCTGAAGAGGAGCGCCGCTTCCTTGCCATGCAGGTCCGCGAGCTCGGCCTCGAGCTCGACGTGATAGTGGCAAGTTCCAGAGATGTTGCGGGTGCCGCCGGAGCCGGCGCCGACCGAGTCGATCGCCTCATGCATTGCCGCGATGACGGCCGGGTGCTGACCCATGCCGAGGTAGTCGTTGGAGCACCAGACGGTGATGGAATGGGGCTGCGCATCCGGCTTGAAGTGCTCGGCAGCGGGGTACGCACCCCGGCGGCGCTTCAGGTCGGCGAAGACACGGTAGCGGCCTTCCTGACGGACGGCCTCCAGCGCTTCCTTAAATTTGCCTTCGTACTCCATCGAGCGTCCTTCACTCCCCTCACGTCTTTCTTATTAGCATCGTTCTAAAGAGCATCGCGAGCAATGTGTCTATTGTCGCGCCACGGCCGTTTGGAGGCGCACAAAGGCTTAGAGGCCGTGAGGCGCCCGGCCTTTGATGCCGATCAATTATGTGGCGGCTAGCTTAATATGCCGCAGCGATCTCGCCGACGCCGTCCTTCTGGTAGACGTCAGGCCTGAACTGGATGACGCCGTCCTCCGTCGCCCAGGCGGTAACATACGCAAAAAACAGGGTAACCGGCCGCTTTAGCCGCACTATCTTCGTCTGGCCGTTCTCCTTCATGGCCTCCACCTGCTCCCGCGTCCAGCCGGGCTGCCCCTCGAGCAGCCAGGTGGCGAGTTCCTCGATATTCTGCACGCGCACGCAGCCGGAGCTGGCCGCCCGGAAGTTGCGGCCAAAGAGCGACTCTTTCGGCGAGTCGTGCATGTAGACCGAGCTGGCGCTCGGGAAGTTGATCTTCAGGAACCCCAGCGGGTTTTCCTTGCCCGGGGCTTGGCGATAGGAGAGTTGCAGGGGCTTGGCCGAGTTCCAGTTGATCGTCTCCGACGGGATCTTCTTGCCACCCTCGTAGGCGTCGATGCCGAACTTCTCCAGCACGTTCTGCCCCTTCTCCTGCATGTCCTGACCCTTGGGGATGAGATCCTCCTTGATGACGGTCGGCGGCAGCGTCCACACCGGATTGAAATTGAGGTCGGTGATGGTCGAGCGCAGCTGCGGCGTGGGACGATCCGGCTTGCCGACGACTCCGGAGTGACGAGAGACGACGGTGTTGTTCTGGATGGCCTCGACTTGCGCGGCTGGGATGTTGACCAGCACGTAGCGCTTGCCGGCGATCTTCACGAGATCGGTCAGCCGCTCGAGGTTCACCTTGAGCTGCGTTAGGCGCACCTCGGCAGGCACGTTGAGCGCGGCGATGGTGCGCTTGTCGAGGACCCCAGTGGGAGCAAGCCCGTTGGAGGCCTGGAAGCGCATGACCGCCTTCTCGAGCTCGCTGCTGTAAAAGTTCGGATAGCTCGTCTCCTCGTTCAGCTCGCCCGAGGCCGTGAGGCGACGGCGTAGAAGCGCGACCGCAGGCTGCGTCTGGCCAGGCTCGAGCTGGATGTCGGGGAGAGGGATGAAGCCGCCCGCCTCGGCGATCTGGGTGTAGCGGTCGACAGCAGCTTTGGTCGCCGCGACATTCGCCTTCGAAAGCGTGGGGAAGCCTTTGGGCGGATTCGTCTGCCATTCCTTGACGAATTCGCGGTCGTACCCGCCGTCGGTGCGGGCCGCGCCCGGACCATCCCCCGCGGGCCCGAACTGGATATCCTGTGCCAGCGTGCTCGCGCTTGCGGCAGCCAGCATGATGGCGCTGCCCGAAAGGCACCCAATCACCCTCGCCCATATCGAGCCTGAAGCCACTCTTTGCATTTGCCTGAACCTCTCGAAACCCCGAGAAGGCGCTCCGCTGCAATTTAGGTCGCAAGCCGCAGAAAGGAATAGCCATTCGAACAGATTGGGAAGGCAAAATCGCGATGCGCTCCGGAGGGCCGAGGGGCTGGTGCCGGGGCGCAACAATTGCGCACGTGCAAAAAAGGGCCGCGGAGGGGGGTCCGCGGCCGTAGCGTCACTGGCGTTTGGTGCGTGTTGTCTAGAGGCGGTAACGAATTTGGTCGGACCAGAAGCGCTCGAGCCGGACGAGGGCCTTGTTGAGCCCGCGGAAATCTTCCTCGGTGACCTCGCCGACGGTTCCCACCGAGCCGAGCTGGCGGTGGTAGAGCTTCTTGACGACGTCGCAGGCTTCCTTGCCCTTTTCCGTCAGGCTGACGCGCACGCTGCGGCGGTCGGTCTCCGACCGCTTGTAGTGCAGGTAGCCCATGTCCACGAGCTTCTTCAGGTTGTAGGAGACATTCGAGCCGAGATAGTAGCCGCGCGTCTTGAGTTCGCCGGCGGTCAGCTCGCCCTCCCCGATGTTGTAAAGAAGAAGAGCCTGCACACTATTGAGGTCGGCGCCGCCCAGGCGATCGAACTCATCTTTGATCACGTCGAGCAAGAGGCGGTGCAGCCTCTCGATGAGACGCAATGCTTGGAGATACTCTGAACGGAAACCTTCGTCCTGAGCCGGCGCGCGATGGCGCGCCACGTCGAGCGCAACACTCATAACTGCCTCATCCTGTTTGACGCGTCCCGATTTTCTCGGGTTAGAAAAACAGATAAGGCATAAAACTAAAACTTACCTAAATCCGCATAGTAAAATAATAGTAATGGCCTGCGCTAGGAAGCTATTGTTCATCCTAAGCGGTACAAGTTGAAATATTGAGCAAGCGCTTTCTACACCTTTGCACGCACCAGCATCAGACGCGCGCGGCCTGCATTTCCTGTCGCGTCGGCAGCACCATCTCGCCGGAGCCCATTGGGGCGAAATAATCCTCGACCCTCGCGGGCGTGACGTCTTGCAGCCGGCCGGGCTGCCAGCGCGGCCTGCCGTCCTTGTCGATCAGGGCAGCCCGCACGCCCTCATAGAAATCGTGACCGTCGAGGAAGCGGCACGCGAGGCGGTAGTCGACCTGAAGCGTCTGGCGCAGATCGAGTGCGCGCGCGTCACCGATATGCCGGTGCGTGACCTTGAGCGACAGCGGCGAGCGCGCCTTGAGGTCGGCGATGACGGCCTGAGCCCACGCGCGGTCAGACCCGTCTACGCTCGAGAGCCGGTCGAGGATCTCTTCGACGCTTCCCGCAGAGAAGCAGCGGGCAATATGCCTCACATAGGGAGCAAGCTCACGCGATCCGGGATCGACGTGGCGCTCGTCCAGCAGCGGATCAACCGGCCAGGTCTCGATGAGCGCGGCCTTGACCTCCTCGAAGCGCTGAGCCGGTATGCAGTGCGTGAGCAAGCCCAGCGCGTAGGCGTCCGCTCTGCCGATCGAGCGGCCGGTGAGCCCGAGGTACATGCCGATCGCATCGGGGAGCCGCGACAGCACCCATGCCGTGCCGACGTCGGGGAACAACCCGATCGCGGTCTCGGGCATGGCAAAGCGGTAGCTCTCCCCCGCCACCCGGTGCGTGCCATACTGCGTGATGCCGACGCCCGACCCCATCACCGGCCCATCGATCAATGAGATGGTCGGCTTGGAGAAACATTCGTGCAGCCAGTTGAGCGCGTATTCCTCGGCGCAAGCGGCGCGCGCCTGCGCCTTGTCCTCGCGTGACAGACTGACGAGCTCGCGCACGTCGCCACCGGCGCAGAAAGCCTTGCCGCCCGCCGACTGGATGACGATCGCGTAGTTCGTCGGCTCGCGCGCCAAACGCGGATAGGTGTCGGCCAACTTCCGGCGCATCGCAACGTCGAGTGCGTTTAGCGCACGCGGTCGGTTGAGCGTGACGAGCGCGAGCGAGCCAAGCCTCTCGACCGAGAGTTCCTCGGAAGCCTCGGCGGGCCGCGGACTATCGACGACGTCGTGCTGCACGAAAGGGCTCCTCGCGAGGCTGGGGCAAGGCCGCAAGCGACCATGAATTGGACGAATTTGGAGCTATACACCGGCTGATACGCCAATCAAACGGCGCGGCCGATTCACCCCTGAAACAGGGCTCGCGCCCACGCAGGCGAGGCCAATAACCGAAGGGCGGACGATGTTTCGATTTGGGCTTGGCCTCGCCGCTTGCGCCGGGGTGTTGTGCTGGTGGCAGCAGGGCGCGCTCGCGTGGTCCACATCGACAAGTCAGGCCTCGGTGTCGGGCCTGGTCCTCGCCGCCAAGGACAGCAATTCCAGCATTGCGGTAGCCAAGTCCAAGCAGCTGGCGCCCCCGACACCTGCGCCGGTGGAACAGCCAATCCCGCCTATTCCCGGCAAGAAGGACAACGCGGGCCTCGCCGGCAAGGGCGCCGAACCCGCTCCCGCCTGGAAGCCTGAGGAAATCGCCGCGGCGCAGGCACGCTGCGCGGCAATCCTGAAGGACATCGACGCCGTCACCGTCCCGCAGCCGCCGATTCGCGAAGGCCAGTGCGGCGCCCCCGCTCCCATCCGCTTGGTGAGCGTCGGCAAGAACCCTCAGGTCGCCTTCTCGCCGCCGGCGCTCGTCGATTGCGAGCTTGCTGGAGCGCTAGCCGGCTGGATCAAGAACGACGTGCAGCCGCTCGCCGTGAAGCACCTCGGCGCCAAGATCGTCCGCATCGAGGTGATGAGCGACTACTCCTGCCGCACGTCCGCCGGGCGCGGACCCAAGCATCTGAGCGAGCACGCCTTCGCCAACGCGCTCGATATCAGCGCCTTCGTCACCGAGAAGGGCAAGACGGCGAGCGTGCTCGACGGTTGGGGCATGCCCAAGCGCGAGATCGCGGAGCGCATCGCTGCCGAGAAGGCGAAAGCGGAGAAGGATGCAGCCGCGCTCACCGCCTCCAATACTCAAGCGCAGGACAACTTGAAGGACCCTGCCGCAAAGGCCGACGACAAGAAGACCGCGCCCGTCGCTGTGGCCTCGAACCTCGGCACGCCGGCCTCCGGCACCGCCAAGACCGTCCGCTCCAAGGGAATCGACAAGATCACCATCACGCTCCCGGGCTCGTCGAAGTCCCCAAACGACGACCTCGCCAAGCTCGGTGGCCCCAAGAATCTAAGCACCCGCAAGCCCGATGCCTCGGCCGACGTCGCAGCCCTCTCCATCGTCGAGCCCCCGCCGGGACCGCAAGCGCAATTCCTGCACGAGGCTCACGCCGCCGCCTGCCGCATCTTCGGCACCACGCTCGGGCCGGAGGCAAACGCGGACCACCGCAATCACTTCCACGTCGATATGGCCGAGCGGAAGTACAAAAAAATCTGCGACTAACCCTGATCCGCTGCGCACGCGCACGGGCCCTTGCCAAAGGCCATCCTTCCGGCGACTGTGCCCTCCCCCAGCGGATGCCAGCGCATGAAACCGCGCCACCCAGCGCCAGACACTCACCCGACCTCGCGGCACGACTCACCCCACGATCGCGCAAGGCATGGCGCCCCTGGCGCTTATCCCAATGTGCGCTTGCGGAGGGGCCGCCGCACCAAATGGTCGCGCCGCCTCGTCGCCGAGCACCGCCTGAGCACCGCGGACCTCATCTGGCCGCTGTTCGTGGTCGAAGGGCGCAACAAGCGCGTGCCCGTCACCACCATGCCGGGCATCGAGCGCCTGTCGATCGACAACATAGTTGCCGCGGCCGAGGAGGCGGTGGGCCTCGGCATCCCCGCGATTGCACTCTTTCCCTACACCGAGCCCAAGCTGCGCTCTGCCGAGGCGCGCGAGGCGTTCAATCCGGAGAACCTCGTGTGCCGCGCGACGCGCGCGATCAAAGAGGCCGGGCTCGACCTCGGCGTCATCCTCGACGTTGCGCTTGATCCCTACACGAGCCATGGCCACGACGGGCTCCTGCGCGGCACCGAGATCGCCAACGACGAGACGCTGGAAGCGCTCGTGCGCCAGTCGCTGGTGCAAGCCGAGGCTGGGGCCGACGTCCTGGCGCCGTCGGACATGATGGACGGGCGCGTCGGCGCCATCCGCTCCGCGCTCGAGGCCGGCGGCCACCCCAACACGCTGATCATGGCCTACGCCGCCAAGTACGCGTCCGCCTTCTACGGACCGTTCCGCGACGCCGTCGGCTCCTCGGTGACGCTCGCATCCTCGAAGACGGTCGGTGACAAGCGCAGCTACCAGATGGACCCGGCCAACTCCGATGAAGCGCTGCGCGAGGTTGCTCTCGACCTCGCAGAGGGCGCCGACATGGTGATGGTGAAGCCGGGACTCGTCTATCTCGACATCGTGCGCCGGGTCGCCGAGACGTTTCGCGTGCCGACGTTCGCCTATCAGGTGTCGGGCGAATACGCGATGCTGCAGGCGGCTGCTGCCGCGGGCTGGCTCGACAGGGACGCGGCGATGATGGAGAGCCTGCTCGCCTTCAAGCGCGCGGGGGCCTCAGGCGTGCTCACGTATTTTGCCCCGCGAGCGGCGGCGCTGCTCAATGCCGCGCGCTGAGTGCGTCAGCGGCGGACACGGCGGTGCGTCGGCTCGAGCGGCTGCTCATCCGCAGGCGGGGTTTGCGACTGATCGGCCGGCTGCTCGCCGCTCTTCTGGGCAAGCGCACCTTTGGGCTTCTCGCAATCCGTGAGCCACACGTCGAACACGGGATGTTCGACCGCATTGATGCCCGGGCTTTCCGCAAACATCCAGCCGGTGAAGATGCGCTTCTGTTGGCCGTCGAGCTGCACCTCGTCGACCTCGACAAACGAGGTCGTCTTCGGCTGCTCGGTAGGCGGCCGCGAGTAGCACACGCGCGGGGTCACCTTTAGCGCGCCGAACGTCACCGTCTCATTGAGTGGGACCTCGAACTTGGAGGTGCGCGCCGTCACCTTGTCGAGCGCGGCAAAGACGGCGACGCTGTTCTCGATGCGATCGGCGCGCGCCGATCCTGCGGCAAGCGCGAGGAACGCAGCGGCACACAGCGCAGCGCGGGAAACCTGCGCACCGTGAAAACCCGGAAATGTGCGTCGAGTTTTCATGCGCTCCGGCGTCGGTCCGTTCGCACCCATCAACTTTCAGTGGTCGCCGAGTTGGGCCGAAGTTGGACCCCTCCCCGCGTCACGATTGCGGCCGCCAGGGCTTGTAGTCGCCGGTGGTTTTTGAACGCACGCCGCGCCCGAGGATGGAGCCGGGCGGCCGGTAAGCCTCGGGCGTGCCCGTCATGTTCATGAGGTGCGGGCGCTGCCATGGCCGCGGCTGATAGCTCTGAGCGGTCGGTGGCTCGTCGACCGTGTAGTGGAGCCAGCCATGCCAGTCGGCCGGCACCTTCGAGGCCTCGGCGAAATCCGTGTACGTGACCCAGCGGCGCGGGCGCCCGAGCGGCCCCACGCCCTTGCGCTGCTCGTAATAGGTGTTGCCGAAATCGTCCTTCCCGACGAGGCGCCCCTGCATGAGGATGGTCAGGCGCGTACCCCAGGTATTGCCGCCCCACCAGCTGAAAATCTCGCTGAAGATGCCCATCGCCGGATCCCGCCATCTCGCAACTGCAAAGGTGGGAATATCGGAGCGCCGAGGGGTCTGTCCAGTCGCCGGTTGAGCGCGGCCCAATCGCAACACCCGATTTCGCGGAATCGCCATACGCTGATGTCGGCGCGAGGATCCTTCATCTCAGTTATCCACAGGCGCCAGAAGCTGCCACTACACTTGGCGAACGCGAGAAATCCGGTCATTTGGGCGTCACAAATCACCCACCGCCTTTCCCAGGGTTTTCAATGGACTATCTACATCTAGTATGGGTACGATCGGCAACATACAAAATCTTTGGCGTAAAGCCGCGAATCGGCCAGTTTGAGTGAGCGTGATCGGTGCGGCCCGAAACCCCTCTCGACGAGGGAATTCGCCCCCGGCGCGTGTGCGGTTCTGAGTTGAGTGCCGGGCCCCGTCGGCCCCATCCAGACAATGCGTACTGAACAGGCGAGCGCATGCCGTTCTCGCCGCGGGGGAGCGTGCGTCTCAAGGGTAAGCCGAGTGGCGTAGCGACCACATCTGTTGCCGCCAGAGAGTAGCCAAGAAAATCGAAGCGCCCCTCGTTGCTCGTTGGCGCCCTCAACAATCCGACGAGACGGGGGACACTCATGAAGATCACGCGGCGCTTCACCGAAGCCGGCAAGTTGCCTTACGACACCATCAAATTCCGCCGTGCCACGAGCGAGATCAAGAACCCCGACGGCTCGATCGTTTTCCGCCTCGACGGCTTCTTCGTCCCCGAGCAGTGGAGCCAGGTCGCCGCCGACATCCTGGCGCAGAAATATTTCCGCAAAGCCGGCGTCGCCCGCCGCCTCAAGAAGGTCGAGGAGACGCAGATCCCCTCCTGGGCGTGGCGGTCGGTGGCCGATGAGCGCGCGCTCGCCGAGCTCCCCCAGCCCGAGCGCTACGGCGGCGAGACGGACGCCCGCCAGGTCTTTGACCGCCTCGCCGGCACCTGGACCTACTGGGGCCTCAAGGGCGGCTACTTCTCAACCGAGGAGGATGCGCACGCCTTCTTCGACGAGCACCGCTACATGCTCGCGATGCAAATGGGCGCTCCCAACAGCCCGCAGTGGTTCAACACCGGCCTGCACTGGGCCTACGGCATCGACGGCCCGGGCCAGGGCCACCTCTACGTCGACCACGAGACCGGCAAGCTGACGGTTTCCGATAGCGCCTACGAGCATCCCCAGCCGCACGCCTGCTTCATCCAGTCCATCGAGGACGATCTCGTCAACGAGAACGGCATTATGGACCTGTGGGTGCGCGAAGCACGCCTGTTCAAGTATGGCTCCGGCACCGGCTCCAATTTCTCCAGGCTGCGCGGCGTCGACGAGAAGCTGTCGGGTGGCGGCAAGTCGTCGGGCCTCATGAGCTTCCTGAAAATCGGTGATCGCGCCGCCGGCGCCATCAAGTCGGGCGGTACCACGCGGCGCGCGGCCAAGATGGTCGTCGTCGACGTCGATCACCCCGACATCGAGGAATACATCAACTGGAAGGTGAAGGAGGAGCAGAAGGTCGCCGCTCTCGTCACCGGTTCCAAGATCTGCCGCAAGCGCCTGCAGGCGATCATGAAAGCCTGCGTCAACTGCGAGGCCGAGGGCGGCGAGGCCGAGGCCAGCATCCCCAACGAGCGCTGCTTTGACCCGGCCAAGAACCCGGCCTTGAAGCGCGCCATCAAGGAAGCGCGCCGCGACGAGGTGCCGAACAACTACATCCTGCGTGTCATCCAGTTCGCGAGGCAGGGTTATAAAGAGATCGAGTTCGCGACCTACGACACCGATTGGGATTCGGAGGCCTATCTCACCGTCTCCGGCCAGAATTCCAACAACTCGGTGCGCGTGACGGACGAGTTCCTGGAGAGCGTCGAGGCCGACGAAGACTGGCAGCTCACCTCACGCCTGTCCGGCAAGCCTTGCAAGACGCTCAAAGCGCGTGACCTTTGGGACCAGATCGGCCATGCCGCCTGGGCCTCGGCCGACCCCGGCGTTCAGTTCCACACCACCATCAACGACTGGCACACCTGCCCCAAGAGCGGCCCGATCCGCGCCTCCAACCCGTGCTCGGAGTACATGTTCCTCGACGACACGGCCTGCAACCTCGCCTCGCTCAACCTGATGGCGTTCCGCGCAGCCTCTTCTCCCGGCGCGAAAAGCGAGAGCCCGCAACTCGCCGAAGGCTCGGTGCGTGCGCTCGGGGCGCGTTTCGACATCGGCGACTTCGAGCACGCCTGCCGGCTGTGGACCATCGTGCTCGAGATCTCGGTGCTGATGGCGCAGTTCCCCTCGCGCCAGATCGCGGAGCTGTCCTACCGCTACCGCACGCTGGGGCTGGGTTTCGCCAACATCGGCGGCCTGCTCATGTCGTCGGGCATTCCTTATGACTCCGACGCCGGCCGCGCGATCTGCGGCGCCATCTCCGCCATCATGACCGGCGTCTCCTATGCGACGTCCGCGGAAATGGCGCGCGAGCTCGGGCCGTTCCCCGGCTATCAGCCCAACGCTGCCGACATGCTGCGCGTCATCCGTAACCACCGCCGCGCCGCCTACGGACATTGCGACGGCTACGACCGGGTCGCCATCGTGCCGGTGCCGCTCGACCATGCGGCGTGTCCCGATGGGGCGCTCATCGAGGCGGCGCGCCGCGCCTGGGACCGCGCCATCGCGCTCGGGCAGAGTCACGGCTTCCGCAATGCGCAGGCGACCGTGATCGCGCCGACCGGAACGATCGGCCTCGTCATGGATTGCGACACCACCGGCATCGAGCCCGACTTCGCGCTCGTGAAGTTCAAGAAGCTCGCCGGCGGCGGCTACTTCAAGATCATCAACCAGGCGGTGCCGACGGCGCTCGCGACGCTCGGCTACAAACCGAGCGAGATCGCGGAAATCGAAGCCTATGCCGTCGGGCATGGCTCGCTCGGGCAGGCGCCCGCCGTCAACCCGACGACGCTCAAAGCCAAGGGCTTCGACGAAGCCGCGCTGGCCAAGATCGAAAGCGGGCTCGAAAGCGCCTTCGACATCAAGTTCGTCTTCAATCGGTGGACGCTCGGCGACAAGTTCCTGACCGAGACGCTGAAGGTCCCGGCCGACCGCCTGATCGATCCCACCTTCGATCTGCTCACCTTCCTCGGCTTCTCGAAGAAAAACATCGAGGACGCGAACGAGCACGTGTGTGGCGCCATGACGCTCGAAGGCGCCCCGCACTTGAAGCCCGAGCACCTGCCGGTGTTCGATTGCGCCAACCCCTGCGGCCGCAAGGGCAAGCGCTATCTCTCGGTCGAGAGCCATATCCGCATGATGGCGGCCTCGCAGCCGTTCATCTCGGGCGCCATCTCCAAGACCATCAACATGCCGAACGACGCCACGGTGGAGGATTGCAAGGCGAGCTACCTCTTGTCCTGGCGGCTGGCGCTCAAGGCGAATGCGCTCTATCGCGATGGCTCCAAGCTCAGCCAGCCGCTCAATTCGCAGCTCCTCGGCGATGACGCGGAGGAGCAGGAGGAGGCAGCCGAGCAACTGCACGCTGACAAACCCGCCGCCCTGCGCGTGCAGGCCGCGGCGGAGCGGATCGTGGAACGCATCATCGAGCGCGTGCGCCCGCAGGAGCGCGAGAAGCTCCCCAACCGGCGCAAGAGCTACACCCAGAAGGCAACCGTCGGCGGCCACAAAGTTTATCTGCACACGGGCGAATACGAGGACGGACGCCTCGGCGAGATCTTCATCGACATGCACAAGGAAGGCGCCGCCTTCCGCTCGCTGATGAACAACTTCGCCATCGCCATCTCGCTCGGGCTGCAGTACGGCGTCCCGCTCGAGGAGTACGTGGAGGCCTTCACCTTCACGCGCTTCGAGCCGGCGGGGCTCGTGACCGGCAACGAGACCATCAAGAACGCGACCTCCGTGCTCGACTACATCTTCCGCGAGCTGGCCGTCTCCTACCTTGGGCGCAACGATCTTGCCCACGTTGACCCGCGCGAGATCGTGGGCGGCACGGGGCTCGGCTCCTCGGATGCCGCGACCGACGACAAGCTCGGCTTCGCCGAGCCGGCGCAGAAGCTCATCTCACGCGGTTTGATCCGCGGCGGCGTGGTGGCTTTCGGCAAGCGCGGGCCCAACGAGGAGAGCACGGTCGCGGTGATGCAGAGCGAGATCACGGCCGCGTTCCCGCAGACGGAAGGCGCCACCGCGCTCAAGCCCGAGACCGAGATGCTGTATGCGCGCGCAACCGTGTCGCGCACGCAGGTGACGGTGAAGGGGCGCGAGGCGGACCGGCGGGCGGAGGCACGCATCCGCGGCTATGAGGGCGAGGCCTGCCGCGAGTGCGGGAACTTCACGCTGGTGCGCAACGGCACCTGCCTCAAGTGCGACACCTGCGGCGGCACGAGCGGGTGCTCGTGATCAAGAGCGGAGTATGCAGGAGTAGTAGATGGTTGAGTTAGTTGTGTTGATAGTTGTGTTGCCGAGTCTGTTGGTTGCGCTTCGTGCTCTCTGCTTGGTCGAACTGGTTCTAAAGAGAACCGCGCCCGAGGAGGCTCGCGACGGACACCCAGCCATACCAAATTCTGCGGTCCCACCATCAATTTCTCCGCCTCGGCGGCTGCAGAGACGTACCCGCAAGCGCAAGCGGCGCTGACGCGTTGTCGATAAGCAGAATCGAGACGAGACTATGATTGACGACGCGTTGAAGCGGCTTCGAGTGGCCCCCGCCAGCGTCTACCTGCTGGCCGAGCACCTCGACGTCGCGCTTGCCGCCGGCGAGGACCTGATGGGCGTGCTCCACGTCCGGTCGGGCCCGCCGCCGCGCGACGACGCCGAGCTCATCGACTTCCGTGCCGGCCGCCGCGCGGCGATTGAGCAGATCCGCACCTTCGAGCTCGCACTCATCGCGCGCCTGCTCATGGGACGGGAGTGGGCGGTCACCGTCGCCACCGAGGACGAGCGCTTCCAGCCCGTCGCCCGCCTCTACGTGGCCGGCACCGCGACGCTCGTGGACGCGGTGGCCGAATGCGCCGACCTCTCGAGTGAAGACTTCGACACCGGCGACGACCTCACCGCCTACATGCGCTCCCGCGGGCTCATCGCCGCGGATGCGGCCGGCCTGTCCGACGCCGCGCCGATCGCCGCCAACGAGGCCTTTCTCGTCGCCAAGCGTGCCCCGCTCGGCGTGGTGCTCGACCTCGTTGCGAGCTTCCTCGATGCGCTCGAGGCGGAATTCGACCTCTTCCCCGCCCTTGAGAACGAAAACGGGCGGGGTTTGAGCCCGCCCGCCTCGCTCACGATCTGATCGCGCTCACATCGTCGACGACGATTGCGCGCGGATCCCGTCCGACATGACTTGCTCGGCGTTTCGCTCGCGCGGAGCCGGGCGCCACGTGGCCTGCTCCGAGTAGCGCGGCCGCTCATAGACGCGCTCGTTGCTCGCGACGCGCATCGCGCGCGAGCCGCGCTTGTTGCGAGCCTGGGACTTACGCGAACGCTGCGGCGTGTCATCATCGTCGTCGTGACGCGCGGCGCGCTTCGTTGCCGGCTTCTCGTCCTCGTCGTTGGCCGCGACCTTCTTCGGCTCCTCTTTGGGAGCAGCCGCCTTCGGCTCCGCGGCGGCGACCTTGGGCGCCTCCTCGGCGACGGACGCGGGCGCGGGCTCAGACTGCGTCGCGTGCTCCTCGCCCCACCGGCTCTGCTTCAGGTCGCGCCCGATATCGAGAGCGGCCACCGACTGCACCACGGGATGCAGCGGTCGCAGCGTCTGGGTGTTGAGGCCGAGAGAGCCCGTCGAGAGCACCGCGTCGGCAGAGGCGAGCGCCAGCGCCGAGCGTCCGAGCGCCTGCGGCGCCTCCGCCACCAGCTGCTCGTTGTCGTGCGTGGCGAATGTGTTCGCTGCGGTCACCGGTGCCATCGGCGAGGCGGCGGAGGCTTGCAGCACCATCGCCACGGCCATCCCCTGCTCCGCAGCGTCGAGCGAGGAGTAGCGGCCGATATCGCCCGGAACCGGCGCATACGTGCGGTTCTCGACGTAGACGGCCTCCTCGGGCTCCGGCGCCTTGATGACGCGCACCTGCAGCTTGCCGATGCCGCTGCCTTCAAAGCCGAGCTTTTCGGCTGCAGCGCGCGATAGATCGAGCGTGCGGTCGCCCCAATAGGGGCCCGCATTGTTCACGCGCACGACGAGCGCGCGGCCCGTGTCGGGGCTCCATACGAGCAGCATCGTGCCGTCGGGATAGATGGGGCTCGCGGTGTTGTCGGCGCGATCGGAATGGAATTGCTCGCCCGACGAGGTGAGCCCGCACGGATTGTAGCGGTCGTGCTTGCAGTCATCATAATGGGACGCAGTGATCGACTCTTCGATGCCGATCAGTGCCTTCGTCTCTTCAATGGTTTTCACACGGTGGCAGACACCGTAATAGCAATAGGTCGATCCCGGCGTTTTTGCCTCTGTTGGGGTCGCGAACTCGACGGTCAGGGCCATCGCGATGAGCGCGGACGCACTCAGCCCGATGCACACCAGGCGAACGCGCTCCGCCCGGTAGGGTTTGCTCGACACCATCATCACTCCACGCTGTTTCAAGAAGATCGGCTGAACGCCGCGAGAAAATGATCGTTCCCGCCGGGCGCCCCCCGATTGCGGTGCAACGAGCAGCAGGAAGCGGGGATTAAAAGGCAGGTCGATGCGACATAGGCGCCGCTGCGACGCATGGCCGCTGAAGGACTTACAGCAATCTGTTCTCGCGCAACTTCAACTCGAGCGATGCGCGTGCGGCCTCCAGCCGCGCAGAATCTGTTGAGCGCAAAACCAGTTGCGTGCTGATGCGTCCGTCACTGAACGACGGATAGCTTCCCATCGTAACATCTGGAAATATTTTTTGATGCGCGGCGAAGAGATCCGCGACGTCTCCCTCGGCGCGTTGCAGCTTGATCGTAGCGGTCTGCATGCGCGCGCCAGTGTCGAGTTGCGGCGTGATGTCGTCGAGCATCACCTGCATCACATCGGGCACGCCGGCGAGGACGATGACGTTCTTCAGCATGAAGCCCGGCGCGACCGAGATCGTGTTGCGAACAAGCGAGGCGCCGTACGGAATGCGTGCCATCCTGAGCCGCGCCGGTGTCGCCTCGATCTTGCGCTTAGCGAAGAACGCATTCAGCAGATCGAGCGCGCGCTCGTCGTGGCCGATGCCGACGCCCAGCGCTTTGGCGATGGCGTCGGCGGTGATGTCGTCGTGCGTCGGGCCGATGCCGCCGGTGGTGAACAGGTACGTGTAGCGCGCGCGCAGCTCGTTCACGGCAGCGACGATCGCATCCTCCTCGTCGCCGACGACGCGCACCTCCCTCAGGCGGATGCCGACGCGCGTCATGTGCTCGGCGACATAATGGATATTCCGGTCCGCCGTTCGGCCGGACAGGATCTCATCGCCGATCACCAGCAGCGCCGCCGTGACGACCTTTTCCTCAGCCAATGGCCCCTCCGCGGCACACTTAGGCCCTGAACGTCTAGCACCGGCCGCGCAAGCGGGCGAGCCGCCCAGCGAGCACTTTGCCGTTGCCGGCGCACGGGCGCCGACCCTAGCCTTTGTGCATGCGATTCCCCTCGCCCCTGAAGCGCGGGCGCCTCATCCAGCGCTACAAGCGCTTCCTCGCCGACGTCGTCCTCGACTCGGGCGAGACCGTCACCGCGAACTGCCCCAACACCGGATCCATGCTCGGGCTCACGACGCCGGGCGCGCGCGTGTGGCTCTCGCGCAGCGACAGCCCGACGCGCAAGTACGCACACACCTGGGAGATGATCGAGGCCGACCTCGGCGATGGCCCCTCGCTTGTCGGCATTAACACCGGGCACCCCAACCGTCTCGTCGCCGAGGCGATTGCGGAGAAGCGCATCAAGGCGCTCGCCGGCTACGGGTCACTGCGCCGCGAGGTGAAGTACGGCGAGGCGAGCCGCATCGACATCCTCCTGGAGGACGAGCGCAAGGGACGCTGCTACGTCGAGATCAAGAACGTGCACCTGATGCGCGAAGGCGGGCTGGCGGAATTCCCCGACAGCGTGACGGCACGCGGCGTAAAGCACCTGCGCGAGCTCGCCGCCATGGCGAAGGAGGGCCACCGCGCGGTCATGCTGTTCCTCATCCAGCGCACCGATGCCCAGCGCTTCACCCTCGCATCCGATCTCGATCCCGCGTACGCGGCGGCGTTCCGCCTGGCTGCGGAGGCCGGCGTCGAAGCGCTGGCGTTCGGCTGCCGCATGAGCGAGGCGGAGATCGCGCTCGGCCGGGCCGTGCCCATCCTCGGCTGAGCCCACAAATTCGTGAACCGGCAAAGGTCCTTGCGCCCTGTAACGATTGGGCAAGATGCGCGTATCTGGTTGCGACGAGCCTGCGGCGCCTGCTGCGGACCTGAAGGGGCGCAAGGCCCCAATCAGACCCTGGAGAAACCCATGCTCACCCGTCGCAATTTCGGCATTGCCGGCGCCGGCCTTCTCGCTGCCGCGGCAGGCCTGCGGGCAGCGAGAACAGAGGCAAACGAGGAGACGATGGCCGCAACCACGACCGAGAAGTTCGAGATCACCAAGACGCCCGAGGAGTGGCGCAAGATTCTCACGCCAGAGCAGTTCCATGTGCTGCGCGAGCAGGGCACGGAGCGCGCCTTCACCAGCCCGCTCGATAAGAATTACGCCGCCGGCACCTACGACTGCGCAGGTTGCGACCTCGCGCTGTTCTCGTCCGACACCAAGTTCCATAGTGGCACCGGTTGGCCGAGCTTCTTTAAGCCGCTCGACAACGCAGTCGGCACCACGAGCGACACGAGCTACTTCATGACGCGCACGGAGGTGCATTGCCGGCGCTGCGGCGGGCATCTGGGGCACGTGTTCAACGACGGCCCGCCGCCCACGGGCCTGCGCTACTGCATGAACGGCGTCGCCTTGAAGTTCATCCCCAAGGCGACCGGATAAGGCAACCGCGTAAAGCAGCGCGCAGGTCGACCGCCCGGTCGGTTGACAGCATCCGCCCGGCCGCTTGACAGCACCGGCCCGGCCGGGCACCCGTCGCGGCTGGGCGGAGCTCGTTTGAGGCATGCTGCAGCGGTTGCGCGATTGGGCACGCGGCATCAAGCGCGACGTGCATGCGCTCTATCTCGCGGCGCGCGATCCGCGCGTGCCCTGGTACGCCAAGGCGGTTGCGCTCGGCGTCGCCGCCTATGCGCTCTCCCCCATAGACCTCATTCCGGATTTCATTCCCGTCATCGGCTATCTCGACGACCTGATCATCGTGCCGCTCGGGATCCTGCTCGCGGTGCGGCTGATCCCGGCCGATATCCTCGCCGAGCATCGCTTCGCGGCGAGCGAGGCGGCAGAGCGGCCGACGAGCCGCACGGCGGCGATGGTGATCGTCGCCATCTGGATCGGCCTGGCCCTGGTCGCGCTCGCCTTCTTGCTCCGCTATCTCGGGTACTAGCCCCGCTCAATTCGTGGTGCGCCGTCCGAACGAGACCGCGTAGTCGAGCGAGCGCATCGGCAGGATCTTGTCGTTCTTCGGCGCCTCGATGCCGTCGGCGAGGTTGTTGGGATCGAAGATGCCGGCATCGCAGGTCGCATCCGGCTCCTCCGCGGTGATCGAGAGCGTACCCATCTTCACCTCCTTGCGGCCCTCGGGCCACTTGGCAGTGGGATCATCCTCCGGATCGCCGGGCTCGCCGAGGATGGCGTAAAGGTCGAACTCCGCCGGGCCCTTGGCGAGGCGATCCTTTAGCTCCGCCGCGTAGAAGTCATCGCCCTTCCCCTTGGCGTCCTCATCGCTCAGGCCCGGCTCGCTCTTCACCGGCACGAACTTCCATTTGATGACGTGCTTCTCGCCCGTGGCATTGGTGACCGTGAACGCGTGCACGCCGAAATAGTCGGCGGTCGCATAGCTCGCCGGCACGGGGCGCGCGTTGAGCCAGGTCGCCTGGCGCGTAGATTCGGGATTCGCTTTGAAGAACGCCCCGATTTTCTCGGCGTCCTGCTTACCGTCGGGCCCCGGCGCCACCGCCTTGAGCAGGGCTACGAACTGCTCCGGCGTCTTTGCCACGAATACGGGCGCGGAGATCATAACAAGGTCGGTCGTGTTGCCCTTGCCGAGATCGAAGTGCACGGCGAGCCCGCGCGCGTTGTCTTTCTGGCCGTCGGAGGCCGCCGGGTTGCCGCCGCCGAGCGAGAAGCGCGCCGTCACCGGGACGGGGCCTGCAAAGTGCGGTGCCTTCGAGAGCGTTGCGGCTTCGGCTGTGGGGGTGAAGCTGCCCTTGAGGCAGATGCCCTTAGCGTGAGCCGCGCGCTTGCCTGCATGCGCGCCAAACACGCCGTTCAGGGCGTTGACGAGATCTTCGGGCTGCGCTTCCTCCGCGATCCCGGCGACGGGAGCAGCGAAAAGGGCAAGCGTGAGTGCGGCGGTGGCGCATAGCGATGGTGTCCGCATGAAATGCTCCCTGTGGCTCGGCTGCGCGGGAGCCGAAATCACGACCCCGCAGCTCGTGTATTCGCCCCGTTTGACGAACGCGTGTCAACGTCTCGTAGCATTGCACGGGTGCCGCGTTTTTGGGCAGTCGCCCATTACGCAGGGAAATAGTTGCCATGGAAGCCGAAGGGAATGTGATGAGGGCATTCCGCGCGCGCGATTTCTGCAAGGCTCATGGCATCGAGCACGAGCAGGAAGGACCGTTCACGACGCGCGTCGAGAACCACCGACAGCAGCACGCCGTCGCCCTCCCGCGTCCGTCCGGGAGAGGCCACGAACACCGGCTCGCCTGGATAGCAGTGCTCGCGCCACCACGACTGTGTTTCGCCGGTGGCGGCATCGATCTTGACGATCGTGTCGAGGAAGTCCTGCTTAGCGCGCCGGCCCACGCCCCACACGTGGCGATAGCCGCGGCCCGCGCACAGCTCGTAATCGATGCGCGGCAGCTCGATCATTTCCTCTGCTATCTGGATGGCGAACACATCGCCCGCGCCCAGCAGGGGAACCATAAAGCGGGTTAGGTGACCGGTCGCGTCGATGGGGTCGCACGCGCGCAGACGCTCAAGGTAGAGCTGATCGATGATGCCGGCATCGCGGTAGGCGATGAGGTCGACGGCAATGTTGTCGCCGTCCTCGAAGGCGTTAACGTGGTGGAATGCGAAGACCGGATCGGTCTCGACCGATTTCAGCAAGCCGGCGCCGTCCTTGTCGAACACGTGAATGCGCAGGCGCCGCTCCGGCCTCCAGCGGTAGTTGCGGATGAAGGGCTCAAACGCGAGCTTGAGGCGCAAGGAATCGACGACCAGCGGGAACTCGACGAGTACCAGGTACTGCTCGGTCATGGCGAAGCTGTGCATGTAGGCCGGCCGGTCGACGGGCATCTCGGCGACCACGCACTCCGCGCCTCCCTCGTCGTCGATGCTGAACAGCCGGTAGCGGCTCTTCATCCCGAAC
>Ga0187819_10000499_pt1 | contig 19549 bp, 15 predicted proteins | sample NC_wetland_sal_i_15_FD_132411 | JGI IMG/M metagenome (GOLD analysis project Ga0187819, IMG submission 132411) | Wetland sediment microbial communities from Neuse River Estuary, North Carolina, USA - SO4_4 | ecosystem: Environmental > Aquatic > Freshwater > Wetlands > Sediment | place: USA...
GCCGTCTCGAAGTATTCACGCCACACGCTCGAGACCTACGGCCTGCTGCCCTGGCAAATCGGGCTTTATAGCAAGCGCCTCACGGACGCCTTTCGCGACCACAATTGGAATGATGCCAAGCTCTCCGCCGCCATCCTGGCGCATTATGTGGCCGCGGCGCACGACCCCTTCAACACCACCATCAACGCGGACGGGAAACTTTCCGGCCAGCCCGGTGTGAGCGGCCGCTTCGGGACCGGGCTTGTCGACCGCTATCAGCTTTTCTTTTTCGTGCGCCCGAACGAAGCCTCCTTCATCCACGATCCCACGGATCATGCGTTCGAGATGACTCTCGGCGCGCATTCCTGGCTGGAGAATATCCTGCTTGCGGACATGCGCGCTCATGCAGGGCTCACCGGCTACACGGATGAATATTACGATCGCTTTTACGGACAAGCAGGCGCGGTGCTCGTCCGGCAGCTCTCCGACGCCGCGACGGACCTTGGCTCCTATTGGATGACGGCATGGATCAACGCCGGGCGACCACCATTGCCGCCACAATAAACTCACGTGTCAACACCGACCACTCGACAACCGACCGCCGTGGATGCCCTTCCGAAAGCCGAGCTGCACGTGCATCTGGAAGGCGCGATCGCCCCGGAAACCGCGGTCGAGCTCGCCGGGCGGCACGGAGTGAAGCTCACGATTGAAGATGTAGCTGCGCGCTACAACTATTCCGATTTTTCTGGTTTCCTTGAAGCTTTCAAATGGGTCACGTCGTATCTGCGCACGCCTGACGATTACGCGCTGATCACGCGCCGTCTCGCCGAAGAGCTGCTCCGCCAAAATGTCGTGTACGCCGAGGTGACTATTTCGGCGGGCGTGATGCTGCGGCGAATGCAGAACGTGGAAGCCAATTTAGCGGCGATTCAGGAGACAGCCACGAGCGTTCCCTTTGCCCGCCTGCGCCTGGCCTGGATTTTAGACGCCACGCGACAGTTTGGTGCCGACGCTGCGGTTGAGGTGGCGCGTTGCGCCTCGCAGTTCCAGCGTCTTGGAGTGGTTGCGTTCGGCATGGGAGGCGACGAGCTGGCCGGCCCCACGGTAAATTTCCGTCCTGCGTTCGACCATGCGCGCAATGCGGGCCTGCGTCTTGTCTGCCATGCTGGCGAAATCGGCGGCCCTGAGTTAGTCCGCGAGGCCATCGACCTGCTTGGCGCCGAGCGCATCGGGCACGGCATCGCGGCCATGCGCGATCCCGCGCTGGCCGAATTCCTTGCCGCGCGCCGCATTCCGCTCGAGCTTTGCCCCACGAGCAATCTCCGGACCGGCGCGCTCGCGAAGCAAACCGGCAACCCGGCTGCCTCGCTGAAAGACCATCCGCTCCTCGCCTTCTTCAAAAAAGGCTTGACGGTGACTGTATCGACCGACGATCCCGCGATGTTCCACACCGATCTGCTCGCGGAATATTCGCACGCCGCCTCGCTCGGCCTCACCAGCCTGCAACTCGCTCATCTCGCCGAGCAAAGCATCAGCGCGTCTTTTCTGCCTCCCATGGATAAGCGCCAGATGCTCGACGATTTTCGCGCGGCTGCGAAATCCGCCGGCCTGCTATAATCCTGCCGATGAAAGCACACGTCTGGGTGATGCTGAAGTCCACGGTCCTTGATCCCCAGGGACAGACCATTCACCGCGCGCTTGCTTCGCTCGGCTACGAAAAAGTGCAGGATGTGCGCCAGGGAAAGTTTTTCGTGCTGAACCTCGATGGGCTCACGCGTGAAGAAGCCAAGACACAGGTCGAGCGCATCGCCAAGGACGTCCTCACCAATCCTGTCATTGAGGAATTCCGCTTTGAAATGGTCGATTAGGCGCCTGCCCTGAATGAGGTGTGACTAACCAGGCGCGGAGCCGGTAATTTTAATATTCGCAATTATTATTCCAAGTGATAATCTGTCCTCGGCTACTCCCCTCCAGTAGTCCCCTTCGAAGCTCGATTACCGGTGATAGTTGACTCGCGCGGAGCGGAGATTTCAGTTAAGCTGCGGGCGACGGAGGACCACCATGAACACTTTCCCTGTCTTGCTCGGGGCTTTGTGCGTATATGCCCTTGGCTATCGCTACTACAGCGCCTTCCTCGCGGCCAGGGTCCTCGAGTTGGATGATCGCAGGACCACTCCCGGGCACACGTTTGAAGACGGCCACAATTACGTGCCCTCGCCCAAGGTGGTGCTCTTCGGCCATCACTTCGCCGCGATTGCGGGAGCGGGGCCACTGGTTGGTCCCACACTGGCGGCGCAATTTGGATTTGCGCCGGGGTTCTTGTGGATTTTGATTGGTGCTGTCCTGGCCGGTTGCGTTCACGACTTCATGGTGCTGGCCGCTTCGGTGAGGCACGCCGGACGTTCGCTTGCGGAAATCGCGCGAACGGAGATCAGCCCATTCGCAGGACTGGTGGCCATGATTGCCGTGTTGTTCATTCTGCTGGTGACGCTGGCGGGGCTAGGCATCGTGGTGGTCAACGCGCTGGCGAACAGCCCCTGGGGCGTCTTCACCATCGGCATGACCATCCCCATCGCGATTTTCATGGGTCTTTATATGTTCAAGAGCACGCCGGGCCAAATCAAGGTGGCCGTGCCGAGCGCCATCGGCGTGGTCCTCTTGGTAGCTGCGGTGGTCGGCGGGCGATGGATCGCCTCGACGTCCTTTGCAGCGAATCTGACCTTTAGCCCGCACCAGATCACGATGCTGATGGCCATCTATGGCTTCATCGCCTCGGTGCTGCCGGTGTGGTTTCTGCTGGAGCCGCGCGATTACCTTTCCACTTACGTCAAGCTCGGCACCATCGCGATCTTGATCGTGGGCGTGCTGATGGTTCATCCGGACATCAAGTTCCCTGCCGTGACGCAATTTATTCACGGCGGCGGCCCGATCATTAAGGGCAAGCTTTTCCCGTTCTTGTTCGTCACCATTGCGTGTGGCGCTATTTCCGGATTCCATTCGCTCGTTGGCTCCGGAACCACGCCGAAAATGCTGAACAAGGAGACGGACGCGCGATTCATCGGCTATGGAGCCATGGTTGCGGAATCGCTCGTGGCCGTGCTTTCGCTTATCGCCGCGTGCTCGCTCTTCCCGGGCGACTACTTCGCGATCAATGTTGCGCCGGAAGCGTTTGCGAAACTCGGCATGCACACGGTGAACCTCGATGTTTTCTCCGCGCAGGTGGGTGAAAAGCTTGCCGGGCGGACCGGCGGAGCCGTCTCACTCGCCGTCGGCATGGCGCAGATTTTCCGTGGCCTGCCGGGAATGTCAACGCTGATGGGCTACTGGTATCACTACGCGATCATGTTCGAGGCACTGTTCATTCTCACCACAATCGACACCGGCACGCGCGTGGCAAGATACGTTGTGCAGGAATTGATGGGCAAAGTCAGCAAGCCTTTCGCTGATACCAAGTGGCTCCCCGGCAACCTGGTCACCACCAGCCTGGTGGTCTTTGGGTGGGGCTATCTGATCTACACCGGCTCGATTTCAACGCTTTGGCCACTCTTCGGCACCGGCAACCAATTGCTTGCGACGATCGCGCTCGCCGTCACTACTACGTTCCTCATCAATATGGGCAAAGCGAAGTACGCCTGGGTTACGGCGTTGCCCATGCTCTTTGTAGGCGTCACGACACTGACGGCGGGCGTCCTCTCGATCAAGAACATCTTCTGGCCGCTCACAAAAGTGCCGGGCAAGATGGTCACTGGCTACATCGATTCAATCCTCATGGCCATGTTTGTGATTGGCGTCGTGCTGGTTGTCGCGGACGCCGGACGCCGCTGCTGGATGACGCTCCACGGCGCCCCCATTCCTAAGCAGGCCTTCGGTCCGCCCGTGGTGGATGGCCAGATTCGTATGGGCTGCTGCTGAGCTCAGTGGCGGTGGCCAAAGGGACGCGACGAATCAGGCATCGCGAGGCCCGAAGCTCGCTCACGTCAGAGCTCCCTCTATGGTTGAGTTGGAGTTGTTTGCGTCGGCACCGGAGCCGGTGCCGGTGTTGGCCCCTGCGTTGGCTCGGGGGATGCGGTCTGCGGAAACTTCGAGAGATCCAGCCGGAAATTCCCATCGACAAATGTCGGAACCTCGGCACCCTTCGGAAAAGTGATGTCCTTGCCGTGCATCAGTAAGAAGAGCGGGGCTACAGGAAAAAAGACCAACCCAGTTGCGACAATCCCGACGGTCATGGCCCCCTTGTGATCGCCGCCTTTTCCGTCTTTTGTAGCACGCAATCCTACTTTCTCGCCATCCGTCAACCGCACGGTATCCATAACGATTTCCAGTTTCCCGCCTCGGGCGAGGCGCCGCTTCGGCTGTGCTTCCGTCACCGTTCCCCAAGCGATGCCGTCTTTGGGGATGACGACCACACCTTGCACCTTCACATCTTCCATGACCTCGAATTGCACCCTGTCGTTGACGCGCGCATCCGCGGAGGAAACGGATTGGGACAGGAGCAACCTGACGGGCGTCCCGTCTTCCAGGCATGGCTGTGCGCACGCTGCCACCGGCGTCTTCACCGCGGTCGTCGAGTCCTGCGGGGGCGAAGGCGGCGTGCCCGCTTGCGCAATAAGAAGGAAGCAACACAGCAAACGCAGTGCGCTGTTCATGGTGGCGTGTCCTTTGGCCGGAATCCGGGATTACTACACAGGGAGCGCCATGAACCGTAAACTACCAGCAAGGGTATGTCAAGGAAGCGACGAAGCCGATGTTAGCCGACAGCCAGCGCCTTGATTGCGAGGGCTGGGATCACGAGTCTGAGGACACAAAATACATTCCATTCGAGAAACTCAAACCGGAGGCTCGTGTCCGCGACTCCAGCAAATATGCTAACCTGACTCAAGGCGCCCACGGATTCGGTCGAGTGGGGGCTTCCGGGAGCAGACTGCCGTGTGCGGAATCGTTGGATATATTGGGGCAAAGCGCGTGGTGCCGTTGATTCTGGACGGGCTGAAGCGTCTCGAATACCGCGGCTATGATTCGGCGGGCATCGCCGTCGTGGGGGAAGACGGCAAGATGCAGATTCGGCGCGCGTCCGGGAAATTGCGCAATCTCGAGGAGTCCATTCGCGCGACGCCGCTTGAAGGGGTGTACGGAGTGGGCCACACGCGCTGGGCCACCCACGGACGCCCCACGGAAGAAAACGCGCATCCGCACCGCGATTGCACCGGCGAAATCGTGGTTGTTCACAACGGGATCATTGAAAATTATCTCGAGCTGAAGCATCAGCTCATCGAGGAAGGCCACAAGTTCATCACCGAGACGGACACCGAGGTGATCGCCCATCTGGTGGAGAAATTTTCGAGAAATGCCCCGCTCGAGGAGGCCGTGCTCAAGACCGTGAAGGTGTTGAGCGGCGCTTACGCGCTGGTGGCGGTATCCACGCGCGATCCCAATAAAATCGTGGCGGCGCGCATGGGCCCGCCGGTGGCGGTGGGGCTGGGGCAAAACGAATACTTCGTCGCGAGCGATATTCCCGCCATCCTGATGCACACGCGCGACGTTTTCTTTCTCGGGGACGGCGAAATCGTCATCCTCACGCCGCAGGGCGTCCGCCTGATGGATTTCGAGAGCCGCAACATCAAGCCGCCGGTCCAGCACATCACTTGGGACCCCATCATGGCGGAAAAGGGCGGCTTCAAACATTTCATGCAAAAGGAAATTTTCGAGCAGCCGCGTTCCGTCCGCGATACGTTGCTGGGAAGAATTTCGCAGGAGACCGGGAAGGTGTTCCTCGACGAGATGGACATCACCGAGGAGCAATTCCGCAATTTCCGCGAAGTGAAAATTATCGCTTGCGGCACGAGCTGGCACGCGGCGCTCGCCGGCAAATTCATGATCGAGCGCCTGGCGCAAATTCCGGTGGAAGTGGATTACGGCAGCGAATTCCGGTATCGCGACCCGATCGTGGACGGGAAAGCACTCGTCATCGCCATCAGCCAGTCCGGCGAGACCGCCGACACGCTGGCCGCGGAACGCGAGGCGCGCGGCAAGGGCTCGAAAATTCTCGCGATCTGCAACGTGGTCGGCTCCATGCTCACGCGCGAGGCCAACGGGACGATTTATACGCACGCGGGGCCTGAAATCGGCGTAGCCTCCACAAAAGCGTTTACGGGACAGCTTACGGCGCTGATGCTCACGGCTCTATATCTCGCGCAGGTGCGCGGCAAGCTCACTCCCGACACGGCGAAATTGCTGATGCAGGAGCTGACGCGCACCCCGCACAAGATCGAAACCATTCTCCAGCGGGACGCGGAACTCGAGGAGCTGGGCCGGCAATTTTTCAGGCACACCGATTTTCTTTATCTCGGACGCGGAATTCACTATCCGATCGCACTCGAAGGCGCACTGAAACTGAAGGAAATTTCCTACATTCACGCGGAGGGATATCCGGCCGGCGAAATGAAACACGGGCCCAACGCGCTGATTGACGAAAATCTGCCGGTCGTGGTGATCGCCACGCGCGATGAATCCGATCCCGCGTCGATGACTCGCTACGAGAAAACTGTCGGGAATATCCAGGAAGTGAAGGCTCGCGACGGCATCGTGATCTCTGTCGTCACGGAGGGCGACCACCTGGCGCGCGACAGTTCCAGCCACGTGATTGAAGTCCCCGCCGCGCCGGAATTGCTTAGCGCCATCCTGGAAATTGTCCCGCTGCAGCTTCTCGCCTATCACATCGCGGTGCGGCGCGGCTGCGACGTGGATCAGCCGCGCAATCTTGCGAAGTCGGTAACCGTCGAATAGGCTACTCAATCACCGCGCAGTTTCGTAGAATAGTAGGATGCAAGTCCGCTTCCCTGCCGAAAAAATTGCCGCGCTCTTTCTAGCGGTGATTTTCATCCTGAGCGCGCCCGCGATTTCGAAACCCTCCGGCCAGGAAACCTACAGACTTGCGGCAATCAAATTCACCGGCCTGAACCGTTTTTCGGAAGCGCAGGTGAGCCGGGCAACGGGACTGCATATTGGCGACTCGGTGAGCCAGGCGCAGCTCGCGGCCGTGGCGGACCGGCTAGCAAAATCCGGGGCGTTCGAGCACGTCTCCTTCCGCTACTCAACGGAAAATAATCAGCTCACGGCGGAATTTCAAGTGGCGGAAGTTCAAAAGCTGCTTGAATGCCGCTTCGAGAATTTCGTGTGGTTTTCAGACCAGCAGATGGATCAAGCGCTGCGCAGCCGCGTCTCTTTCTATGCCGGTGGCGTGCCGGAAGCAGGCGCAACGATAGAGGAGGTCCGCGTAGTGCTCCGCGATTTGCTTCGCGCCAACGGAATCCCGGGCGACGTGGACGCCGTCCCTTCGGCCGCCGGCGTCGGCCAGCCCGTTTCGGCAATCACGTTCACGGTTCGGGGAATCGCCCTGCCGATCCGGAGCGTTGATTTTCCGGGGGCATCGGCCGTTTCGCCACAGGATCTTCGCAGCGCATCCTCGCAAATCATCAATCGGAGCTTCACGTTCACGGACGTAACGACTTTTGCGTATGCGGGCTTGGTTCCGGTGTATCGCGAGCGCGGCTACTTGCGGGCCCAATTCGATCGCCCACAGGTAAAGATCCTGAGCAAGAGCTCCGACGCAACCGTGCAGGAAATCGGCGTCGCTCTCCCCGTGGAAGAAGGGCGGCAATATTTTTGGGAGAAGGCCGAATGGTCCGGCAATCAGAAATTTTCTTCAGAGGAACTCGATCGCTTGCTGGGAATGAAGCCGAAAGAAGTGGCGAATCAGCAGAAGATTGACGCTGGATTGCAGGGCGTGATGCTGGCTTACCAGCGGCAGGGTTACATTGACGCCGTCGTCCAGCCAAAAATAATCCTCGACGATGGGTCGCAGTTGACGACCTACGATGTCGCAGTGGTCGAAGGCACGCAATACCGCGTCAGCCAGGTGCACTTTGACGGCCTCACGGACCCCGCCGTGAAGCAATTGGTGAAGAAATGGCGCCTCAAACCCGGGGATATTTTCGATTCCGCCTACGCTTCGGATTTCGTGAAGAAAATCGCGCCGCAGACGCTCCACGATCTAGGGATTGTGCGAACAAACGTCGAGGTGAAACCGCAGCGCGACAAACAGAAGGCCGTCGTTGATCTCCACATCGTCTATCACTAGCGCGGGCCGCGTGCCCCTGGCGTATTTCATACTACTTTGTATATCTCTTGCGTGCCCTCTCACGAAAGCCCAATCGCCCGCAAAACCCGGCACAGGCCGTTTGGCTTCGATTAGCGCCACTGGCTCTCAAAGGTTTTCGAGCGAGCGGGTGGTGGCGGCCACGGGATTGCACGTGGGCAGCACGGTCAGCAGCGAAGATCTGCAAGCCGGCGCGGATGTGCTGGCGAAGCTCGGGACCTTCGCGGCCGTGCAGTATCGTTTCACGAACGATCCATCGGGAGTGAAAGTGATTTATCAGGTGACGGACGCGACCACGTTCCCGGTCACCTTTGACAATTTCCCGTGGTTCAGCGAGGCGGAGCTGAATGCCGCGATCAAGGCAGCTGTGGCCGTTTACGACGGCACCGCGCCTGAGAATGGCACGATTCTTGATGCAATGTCGGCGGCGCTCGTCCAACTGCTCGCAGCGCATGGAGTGCACGCGCAAGTTGCGCACGCCCTCTCGGTGATTCCGGGAAGCGAGCAGCGCGTGATGGATTTCCGCGTCAATGGGCCGGCCTTGGAAGTCGAGGGCGTGCAATTCACTGACTCGCTCGCGCAAAATGACCCCGGCATAAAACAGCGGCTTTCCGATTTGATCGGCAAACCCTTCTCGCGAAACTCTTTCGCGCTATTCGAATTCGAGCAGGTCCGGCCTGTGTATCTCGGGCACGCTTTTCTGCGCGTGAAATTCGGCGCGCCTAGCGCCGGCTTTACGGGCAATCCCAATAAGCCGCTGCCGGACAGAGTTCTCGTGGTTGCGCCGATCGATCCCGGCCCTACTTACACGTTTGGCGGCGTTACCTGGGCGGGAAACACGGCGATACCTTCCGATGAGCTTCAAAAGCTCGTGGACCTGATGCCCGGGCAAGTTGCTAACGGGAACAGAATTGAGCTCACCTGGGAGCACGTGCAGGATGCGTACGGCAAACTCGGGTACTTGGATGTGAAGCTCGACCCAGTGCCTGCGTACGACGACAAGTCGGCGCGCGTTTCGTTTGCCGTCTCGATCACTGAAGGCCCGCAGTATCACATGGGGAATCTCGTCCTTACGGGGCTTTCGCTCGAAGGCGAGCGGCGCATTCGAACCGCGTGGAAGATCCCGGCCGGAGCGGTATTCGACAAGAGCGCATACGAAGATTTTATCTCGAGCGGGATACCGCGGGCTTTCATTGGCCTGCCTGTGCACTACGATAAGATCGGCCGGTTCTTGCAGCAGGACCCGAAGACGCTGAAGGTGGACGTTCTAATCGATTTTCAGTGAGCGAATTTGAGTTATACTGGCGCGCGAATGCAACAGGAATTGCTATCCCCTTCAACCACGGAGAGATTCGAGGGCGAACGAGCCGCGCTCCGTAAGGAAGCGCACCTTTTGAATTATCTCCGCGGCCTCGATTCCCTGCTCGTGGCATTCTCGGGCGGCGCGGATTCCGCCTACATGGCATGGGCGGCGCACACAAGCCTCGGCGAGCGCGCCCTGGCGGTCACGGCGCTCTCGGCGAGTTTTTCGCGCTACGACCGCGAGCAAGCGGAGGCGTTCGTGAGCGCGATTCGCCTGCGGCATGAATTCATCGAGACAAGCGAATTCGAAAATCCGCTCTACGTCGCGAATGGCGCAGACCGCTGCTACCATTGCAAGGATGAACTTTTCGAGCGGATGGCAACTCTGGCCAGCGCGCGCGATTTCCACGCCATCGCCTACGCCATCAATGCGGACGACATGCATGATTTCCGGCCCGGCCATCGCGCGGCGCATGAACACCGCGTTCTCTCTCCGCTGCTCGATGCCGGGCTGCACAAGCAGGAAATTCGGGCCCTCTCGCGCCTCGCGGGCCTGCCAACCTGGGATCGGCCCGCGTCGGCCTGCCTTTCCTCACGCATCCCGTATGGAACGGCCGTGACTCCCGAATTGCTCGAGAAGATCGAACGGGCGGAGGCTGCGTTGCGCGAGCTTGGCTTCCGCCAATTTCGCGTCCGCGCGCATGGCGAGCTCGCCCGGATCGAATTGGCGACCGAAGAACTTTCGCGCGGGCTGGAACCCAGCGTGTCGCAAGAGATTGCTGCGAGGGTAAAGGAAGCTGGTTTTGCCTTCGTCACGCTGGATCTTGAAGGGTACCGCCAGGGCTCGCTCAACACCCTTCTAAAGCTGAAATAGGCCGCGCGAAGAAGTGATGACTTTCCGCACGATTCTCCTTTCGAGCGAATGAGGGAACTTCCGATTGCGCGCGCGCGTATTATTCTGATAGGAAGGCTTGCCGGGCGAAGAGCCGCCCGCCTTCAACACGAAATATGATGCTCGTCAAAAAATCCGCGTGGTTGGCAACGGCAATCCTTGCGGCGGCCGCACTCGCGGGCTGCGGTGCGCATTTCAGCGCGCCTGGGGCGATTGATCGCACATTTGTCGTGAACGGGCCGGTTCGCCTGGAAATCACCAACGCCCGCGGCGACTCAAAGGTCTTCGCAGGACCACCGGGAGAAGTTCGCGTCCACGCAGATTTTCGAGTGAAGGCCTGGTCAGCCGTGAGCGCCCATAAGCGCGTCGTCGAGCTCAGCGCGAATCCTCCCATCTCGCAAGAGGGCACCTTGATCCAGATTGGCGGCTCGCTGCCGGCCTCAAGCCGACTAACGATTGACTACACCATCATCGTCCCGGCGGACTCGCAGATTCATGCGACTTCACAATCGGGCGAAATCGAGACCAGCGGAATTCAGGGGCCGGCGAATTTCGTCTCAACTTCCGGAAAAATCACCGCGACTGCCATCTCCGGCGACGTCCAGGCGCGCACTGCCAGTGGGAAGATTCAGCTCTCCGCGGTTCGAGGGCAGGTGGAAGCGGCGTCGGAGTCGGGCAGCGTCAACCTCGCTGATGTGCGCGGAGATGTCCGGGTCCAGACGGGATCCGGAACTATCCAATTGGCGGAGCCCGGCGGGGCGGTCGTGGCCGGGTCCGGGAGCGGCAACGTCAATGCCGTCGGCGCGAAGGACGATCTTCGCGTGCGCACGGGCTCCGGAAACATTGTATTGACGGGCGACCCGCAAGCCACCAACTATTGGGACATTCGCACATCTTCGGGGAATGTGGTTCTTCAGGTGCCCTCGACGGCAAGTTTTCGCTTTTATGCGCGGACCACCTCCGGAGATATAAACGCCGCCATTCCCATTGTCATGGAAGGAACTGCGGGTAGGCACGCGTTGCGCGCGCGAATCGGCGATGGCAAAGCGCGCGTCGAAGTGGAAACCACTTCCGGCAGCATCGCCCTGCATTGAGGCTTTCCACGCGGATTCGAAGCCTCCCCCTCCAAGATTCCACGGTAGAATAGCGCTATGAAGCCCGCCCGCCTGGTTCTGTTGGCAGGTGTAATTCTCGCCTCTGCTGTAGCCGTGCCCGCGCAGAATCCCGCCTCTGGCTCGCCGCAATCGAAAGCATCTCCGGACGCCATTGCCAAGAGCGATGCGGAAGCAGAAATGGAATTACAGAAAGCGCTCGCCAATGCCGGAAACGATCGCGCGGCGCTGGTGCGCAATTTGAAAGATTATCTGCAGAGGTTTCCCGAAGCTCCTCGCCGGGCCGCTGTGTATCGCGCGCTGGTGGAATCCTGCGACCAACTTCGAGACGACACTTGTGCTCTCGATTTCGCTGAACGCTTGATTGCCCTCCAGCCCGACGACTCCGAGATGATGATGATGGCCATCAACCTCCTGCGCCAACGTGGGGACGCGGCGAGCCTGACGCGCGCGAGCGGATACGCCAGCCGCGTTCTCGACCGCATCGAAAAGTCCAAGCCCGATGAGCGCCCGGCGCGCTCTTCCCTCACTGAATGGCAAGACCACCGTAACAATCTCCTTGCCGCCCTCTACTTTTTGCGCGGAGAAATCGAGTATGCGCAGCACAAATATGAGGCCGCGGAAAAAGACTTGCAGGCGAGCTTCTCCATCCGTCCCAACTCGGCCGCCGCCAAAGCACTGGGCGAAATCGACGAGCTCCACAGGGACGAAATCGGGGCCATCGAGGAATATACCTTTGCTTTTATCCTTCCCGAAAACGGACCGGTAGGGGCAGTGGATCGCCGGGAAGTCCGGTGGAAACTCGGCAACATATGGATGCAGGTGCACGGAACCGAGAAAGGCCTGGGCGAGGAGATTTTGTCGGTCTTTGACACTTTGAATGCGCCGCCGGCGAATCCCGGGCCGACCGCACGTAATAAGAAAGCGAAGGACCCATTTGCATTCGTGCTCCGGAATCTGGACGGAACGCCCGCCCCCCTCGACCCTCTCAAGGGGAAAATCGTGGTGCTGAGTTTTTGGGCAACGTGGTGCGGACCCTGCCAGGTGCTGGAACCACAGCTCGGCCAAATTGCGAGAGCGTACTCTGGAAACTCGGGTGTGTCCTTTTTCGCGGTCAACACCGATGAGGATGAATCGCTCGTGGCGCCGTTTCTCGCGCGCGAGAAATGGCAATTGCCCGTGGTTTTCGCGGACGGGCTGGATGAATTTCTGGGCGTCACGTCGCTGCCGACCGTGCTAATCCTTGATCGCAGCGGGAAAATTGCGTATCGTGTAAACGGTTTTTCGCCGAACGGATTTTCGGAGACGCTTGTCGCCGCGATCCAGTCTGCGCTGACCTCCGCCAATTAATCGCTGCCAAAATTTCTATCCGGTCTTCGTCCGGGCTATGTCCCCGCTCCGAGCCCCACCGCTATCGCCGCGCCGCTTTGCTTGCTCCGAGAATCGTATTGACATGAATGCCGACCGTGTCCACCACCTGCCGGGCGTAGCCGCCCGCGAGCGTGATGGCCACGGGCACCTGGTTTCGCCACGCGTAATCGAAGACCAGGGCATCGCGGCGCATGAGGCCATCCATCGTCAGCGCGAGGCCGCCGAGTTGATCCTCGCAATAGGGATCGGCGCCTGCAACGTAGAACAAGAGCTGAGGTGAGAAGCCATCAAATGCGAGATGCAAATGTTTTTCGAGGATCGCGAGATAGTCGTCGTCGCCGATTCCGTCCGGGAGATCGATATCAACGGTCGAGGGCGGCTTCGGATAAGGGTAGTTGTTCACCTGATGGATGGAGAGAGTGAACACCTCGTCGTCGCCGCCAAAAATAGCAGCTGTGCCGTTTCCTTGATGCACGTCCGTATCCACCACCATCGCCCGCTGGATGGCGCCGTCGAATTGCAGCCGGCGAATGGCGACTGCCACATCGTGGATCACGCAGAATCCCTCGCCGTGGTCTGGATAGGCATGGTGGAAGCCGCCGCCGACGTTGGCCGCCCATTTGTCGACGAGCGCGCGCCGGCCGGCAAGAATCGAACCGCCGGCAGCGAGCCAGCACGCTTCCATTAATTCCTTCGAATACGGAATTTCGAGCCGCATGATCTCGGTATGCGACAACGTCCCGGACTTGAGCTTGTAAACATATTCTCTGGAATGGACGCGCAGGATGTCTTCATCGCTTGCGGGCTCCGGACTCAGAAAATCCTCGGGTTGTGCGAGCCCATCCTTCAGGAGTTGCTGGTGCACAAGACGGTATTTTTGCGAGGGAAACACATGCGGGCCGAGTCGCAGGTCGTAGCGATCATCGTAAATCAATTTGAACGGCAGCACGATTTCTGGAGACTACCGCGAAGTTTTTCCAAACGCAAATTGCCGGATGGGAATAAAGCCCGCGTATGTTTGGTTACGGAAAGGGCAGACATGAATAGAGCCAGCCTGTGGTACCCTATGTCGCGATGCGACGTGGGCAGGCCATCTTCGTGATTGTTGCGCTGCTGGCCACGCCGCTGGCGTTGCTGGCACGCGGCCATGCCGGCGATTCCGGCGGGTGCGATCGTATGTGCTGCCTCCGTCACGGCAGTCATCCGATAGGCGAGAACACCTCGAGCGACGGAATGATGTGCCATCGCAGCGCCGCAGGGCGCAATTGCCAATGCTCGATGAACTCCGGCCGTAGCCCCATCGATTATGGATTTCTTGCACCGATCGTGCCGGCCAGCCCTTCCGCGATTGCGGGCATTCTAAATCCACCTGTTTCTCGCGAATCCTTTTCAGGTTTTGTTGAAGTGACCCCCTCTGGTTTTCATTCAGCGCCTTTCGAACCTCCGCGAGCCTAGCCGCAGTTCCGCTGCTGTACAAAATCCAATACAAAATGGAGGCTAGAGATGCGGAAGCACGCGCCATTATTGTTTGTTCTGTTGCTGATCTTTATTTCCGTTGCGCAGGCCACAATTTTTGGAAATATCCGCGGGATCGTTCATGACCCACAGCACCGGCCGGTCGCCGGTGTGGAAGTGAAGCTGAAATCTGCGACGTCTAATTGGTCGAGTTCTACGCAGACCGACCAGGAGGGGCAATTCACTTTCACAACGGTCCCGCTCGGCGATTACCTGGCGACGGTGACCAAGACCGGATTTGCGAGCGTGGAGCAACCGGTCACGATGGCTTCGGATTCCTCGCCCATCCTCCATTTTCAACTCAAAATCGCGGCGCTAAATCAAACCGCGACGGTCACGGCCGTGCTGCAGGAGGATGTAGCGAACGTCGATTCCGTGACGCCGACGACACTCGTGTCACGCCAAGACATCGCGCAGACGCCTGGCGCCGACCGCACCAACGCACTGCAAATGATCACCGACTACGTGCCGGCTGCCTACGTGACGCACGACATGTTGCACATGCGAGGAGGCCATCAGGTGGAATGGCTGATTGATGGCGTCCCCGTCCCCAACACGAATATCGCCAGCAACCTGGGACCTCAAATTGACCCGAAGGACATTGACTATCTCGAAGTCCAACGAGGCAGCTACGACGCCGACTATGGAGACCGGACGTATGGAATCTTCAATATCGTGCCCCGGACGGGCTTCGAGCGGGACAATGAGGCGGAACTGGTCATAAGTTTCGGGAACTGGTATCAAACGAATGACCAGATCAATTTCGGAGGGCACAGCCAGCGCTTCGCGTATTACGCGAGCTTGAATGGAAACCGAAGCGATTACGGACTGCAAACTCCGGTTGGGCAAGTCGTTCACGATGCGGAGAACGGCTTTGGGGGATTTGCCTCCTTTATATTCAACCCCAGTTTCGACAACCAGTTCCGGCTGGTGACTTCCTTGCGCCGAGATTATTATCAAATTCCCATCGACCCAAACCCCAACTCACCGGGGAATCAGGTCTTCCAAAGCTTCGGCCTGCGCGATAGTGAGACTGAGCCTGATGGTTACGCGACCTTTACCTGGCTGCACACATTCAATCCAAACCTGGTGCTGATGGTTTCACCCTTCTATCACTACAACCAGGCCAGCTATGACTCCTCGCCGAACGATACTCCCGTGATTACGACTGTGCACCAGACAGCCAATTATGGCGGGTTGCAGGCATCGCTCAACGTCCACGTCTGGAAAAATGACATCCAGGCCGGAGTGTATGGGTTCGGGCAGCACCAGAGCAATTTCTTCAATAGCGTTTGTACTGAGATGAATAGTCCGAGTTGTATGCTCCTCACCACGGGCCGGAGCGCGAATGCCATAACGGGCGGCCTAGAGGAGACTTTTGTCAACGATAAATTCAAGGTGACCTCATGGCTGACTTTGATTGCCGGCTTCCGCCAATCGCACTTTACAGCGAGCATCGTTGAGGACCACGTGGACCCGCGGTATGGCGTCGCAGTAAAGGTGCCGCGCCTGAACTGGGTCTTTCGCGCCTTCTTCGGGGACTTTTACCAAGCGCCGCCACTGGCGACGGCGACAAACGCACTGGCGAATTTAGCGATGGGCCAGGGCGCTGCTTTTGCACCGCTACGCGGAGAGCGGGACCGGGAATATCAGGCGGGCGTCACGATTCCCTATCGCGGCTGGGCTCTGGACGTGGATACGTTTCAAACCTATGCGCGGAATTGGCTGGATCACAACAATATCGGAGAATCGAACATCTTCTGGCCCATCACGTGGGATCGCGCCATCATTGAAGGTTGGGAAGTCACCCTGCGGTCTCCCCGGCTCTGGCACCGCGGTCAATTTCACCTGGCCTATTCGAATCAAATCGCGCAGGCCACCTCACCCATCACCGGAGGCTTGATCTGCCCCCCGATGATGCCTGATTGCCCGTCCTTTCCGCCGCCGGGATATGCGCCGGTGGACCACGATCAGCGAAATACATTGAATGTGGGCTTCAATGGAAGCCTCCCATGGCGCGTGTTCGCTTCGACGAACGTGTACTACGGCTCGGGGTTTACAAATGGGATGCCTAATGCGCAATTCCCCGGGAACTACCTGCCGCAGCACACGACGTTCGATCTCTCGGCCGGGAAGAGCTTTCTCGAGAACTACACTGTTTCCGTGACCGCGCTGAATGTGGCGAATCGCCGCACGCTGCTCGACAACAGCCTTACGTTCGGCGGATTTCACTATAACGATCCGCGGGAAATTTACGTGGAATTCCGGTACCGGTTTCATTACAAGCGGTGACGACGATCTGTGCGTGTGCGCCTGGATTTTCACCGGGCGCATGTGCCTTGCACATCGTCGCTCACCAGAGCGTAGGAGATTCGCTGGAAATACGCGAAGCCAGGGCAGAGAGTCCGAAAAGCGTCGGGCGATGGGAGCTCCGAGGGGGTCGTTTTGTGCAGATTAGAATCGTTCGCGACCTAATGTTTTCAATGACTTACGGACATTTCTAATCCCGAAATCGGGATTAGAACCAATTTGGGAATCGGCGGTGCGGGTCAATTTTCGCGTTCGAGAATGAAATCGGGGACGGCCATCAAGGCGCGGCGGTATTCGGTGTCGGGCAATTCCTTCAGGGCGTCTTTCGCACGGGAGACGTACTCGCGCGCGAGCTTGGATGAACGCTCGAGCGCTCCTGTCTCGCGGACGAGCCTCGTAATCTGCTCGGGCGCGACGCTCAGGAACCCGCGTTCTTCGAGAACCTTCGCGACGAGCGAGTGCCCGCCGGTGCGATTGCCGTTGTGCGCGTCTCCGTCGGCGGGCTGCGACGGCGGCTGCGCTTCGAGCGCGAAAATCAGCGGGAGCGTCACCTTGCCTTCCTTCAAATCGCTGAGCACCGGTTTTCCGAGCTGTTCGTGCGACGCGGTGAAATCGAGCAAATCATCCACAAGCTGAAATGCCAGCCCCGCGTTGCGGCCGTATTCCCCGAGCGCATCTTCGATATTCTTTGGCTGCTTGCCCAGCACGGCGCCGAGCCGCGCGCAGCCGCTGAAGAGGCACGCTGTCTTGCGGTAGGAAAGCTCGGTGGCTTCCGACTCAGTCAAATTTATGCGTCCGAGGCACGTCAGTTGCAGCAGTTCGCCTTCGACCATATTTTGCGTGAGATCGATCAGGATATCGAGGATGGCGAAATTGCGCTCGCGGAGCGCCATCTCGAACGACTGCATATAGAGCCAGTCGCCGGCGAGGACGCTCATGTGATTTCCCCAGCGGGCATTGGCACTCGGGCGGCCGCGGCGCGTATTGGCACCGTCGATGACGTCGTCGTGAATCAGCGTGGCGCTATGAATCAGCTCGACGACCGCGCCGAGCCGGATGGCGCTCGCCCCGCGATACCCCGAGGCTCCGGCCGCGAGCAAGAGCAGCGCGGGACGGAGGCGCTTGCCGCCGCCTTCGCTCAAATATTTGGAAATTTCGGAGACCGGCTGGATGGCCGCCGTGTTTTGCGCGGCGATTTCTTGCTCGACGAGGACGAGATCCTCGCGAACGAGGTCAAATATTCCCCGGGCTAACTGGACAGCGAAAGCCATTCCAGTCATTCACCTTGGCCGGGCCGAATTGCTGAGGGCGCCAAGCCGGAAGAATCGCCGAAAGTTCGCAGCCGTGGTGGCTGCGATTTCGTCGCTGCCTAAGTCTCTCACATTCGCCAAGGCCTGCGCTACCTCCACAACGAAGGCGGGCTCGTTTCTTTTTCCGCGGCGGCCTTGTGGGGGGAGGAAGGGCGAATCGGTTTCCGTGAGCAGGCGGCCGAGTGGAATTTCGCGGGCGGCGTCGCGGAGATGCTGCATTTTTGGGTAGGTCACATTGCCGGCGAAGGAGACCAGGAAACCCATGTCGAGGCCGCGGCGGGCGTCCTCGAGAGTGCCCGTGAAGCAGTGGAGGATTCCGCCGAGGCCGCTCGAGCGCCAATCCTGGTCGAGCATCTCGAGGCAATCAGCCCAGGCGTCGCGGCAATGAATGATGATGGGGAGTTTTGCGGCGCGGGCCTGGCCGAGCTGGCGGCGAAAGACATCTGCCTGCACGCCGCGTGGTGAGTGGTCGTAATAATAATCGAGGCCGATTTCCCCCCAGGCGATCACCCGCGGGTGGCGCGAGAGTACGTCGAGGCGCTCGAAATGCTCTTCGGTGGCGAGCTTGGCTTCGTGCGGATGAATGCCGACGGTGGCGTAAATCCAGTCGTGCTGCTCGGCGAACGGAATGGCGGCGTTCAGTTGATGCGGGCCGGTGCCGCTGCCGATGGCGAGGAGCGTCTCGACGCCCGCGGCGCGGGCGCGGTCGAGCACAGCGTCGCGGTCCGCATCAAATTGCGGGAATTCGAGGTGCGCGTGTGAGTCGATGATTTCCATTGTCTGCCTGCCTCGCGCTACTTTAGCTTTGCGCCCGCAGGTACGTCTTCGGTGAAGGTCGCGAGCACCGGTCTGCCTTCTGGGCCGACGGAGGCTGCAACGATCATGCCGTTGGATTCGAGGCCGCGCATTTTTCTGGGCGCGAGATTTGCGACGACTACGACTTTGCGTCCGACGAGTTCTTCGGGCGTGTAGAACTGGGCGATGCCGGCGAGGACTTGGCGGACTTCGTCGCCGATGTCGACCATGACTTTGAGGAGCTTGTCAGCGCCGGCTATTTTTTCGGCGGATTTTACGATGCCGACACGCATTTCGACTTTGGCGAAATCCTCGATGCCGATTGTGGCGCCCGGTGCGGGCGCCGCGCCTGTCGCCGCGCCGCTAGCCGCCGTTGCTCCGGCTGAAGGCGTTGCTGTCGCAGGTTGCGTACTGCTTGGATTGCGTATCTCTTCTTCCATTTTTGCGATCCTTTCTGATGCTTCTTCTTTGTCTACTCGCGGGAACACGGCCTCGGGTTTCCCGATTTGTGTTCCCGGTTTCAATCCACCCCAGTGCAATTGATCGATTCGAAAGTCCGCCAGCCTCCCCGCTTGTCCGAGTTGCTCCCATATTCTCTGCGTGGCATCTGGGATCGCGGGGTGAGCGAGGACAATCACAATCCGAAGCAACTCTGCTCCTTGATATAGGGTGTCCTCCAACAAACGACGCTTTTCCGGGTCGTCGGCGATCGCCCAAGGTCGCCGGCTGCTGACGTAGAAGTCGGCCTCGGCAATGAGGGCCCAAATTTTGGTCAAGACAGACGAAAAACTGAAATTCAAATACGAAC
>Ga0187819_10000501_pt1 | contig 19522 bp, 15 predicted proteins | sample NC_wetland_sal_i_15_FD_132411 | JGI IMG/M metagenome (GOLD analysis project Ga0187819, IMG submission 132411) | Wetland sediment microbial communities from Neuse River Estuary, North Carolina, USA - SO4_4 | ecosystem: Environmental > Aquatic > Freshwater > Wetlands > Sediment | place: USA...
TCATGAGATTCTGGAACTCGCCAGGCACGAAGCCTTTGCCTTGGCGGAATCTCCATCAAAAGCAAACGAGGTGGTCGCTCAGCTTGAAGCGCTCAATCCGGCGTGGCAAAAACGGTACCAACTTGCTTCCGTGGGATAGCTCATGCGCGTAATCGGCGGGAAATTTCGCAGCCGGCGCCTTAAGAGTCCGGGCAAATTGCTGATGCGGCCCACCAGCGACCGCCTGCGCGAGACCCTGTTTAACGTCCTCGGCCCGGCGGTCGAAGATTCGCTCTTCATCGACCTGTATGCGGGGACCGGGGCGATTGGCATCGAAGCGGTCAGCCGAGGGGCCCGCGAGGCCATCTTCGTCGAGGCTCATGCGGTGGCGGCGCGGCTGATTCGCGAGAACCTGAAATCGCTCGGGATCGCTAACGGCGTGGAGGTGATCGAAGGAGACGCCACTCGCGCGCTGGACAAAATCGCGAAGCGCAGGCTGCTCGCCGACTTTATTTTTCTCGATCCGCCGTATAAGGAGACTGATGAACATCTCCGCGTGCTGGGGTTTCTCGACGCGTCGCATCTGGTCGCGCCGTATGGGCTGGTCATCGTGGAGCACAGCGTGAAATCGGAACTGCCCGAACGTTTCGAACGGCTCGAATTGACGCGGCTCCTTGAACAGGGCGACGCGGCGCTCAGCTTTTATCGCCTCGCCCTTGCAGCATGAGGATAGCCTCCCGAAGGAGCAGTTATGAAGGAGCAGCGATGGCGTCAGGTTTGCGTTGTGGCGGGAATCTGGCTTTGTGTCGGAGCAGCGATGCATGGGCAGACGGGTTCGAAAGATCAGAGCGCGGGCCAGAAAGGTGCGACAGTGACAAAGCATGCCGCGGGTACATTTGAGGTGAAGTTGACACCCCAGGCGGCAGGGGAGACGGGTGAGGATTCTAGCCTGGGCAGATTCCTGCTGGACAAGCAATTTAGCGGCGACCTCGAAGGAACCAGCAAAGGGCAGATGCTGACCGCCAGCACCAACGTTAAGGGGTCGGGCGCTTATGTCGCGATCGAGCGGGTCAGCGGGACGCTAAAGGGACGAGAGGGCAGCTTCACGTTGCAGCACAGCGGCACAATGACGCGAGGCGCGCCTCAGTTGACGATTACAGTCGTGCCGGACTCCGGCACCGATCAACTCGGCGGCCTCACCGGCACGATGACGATCAAGGTCATCGAAGGCAAGCATTTTTATGATTTCGAGTACATACTGCCCGAAACCCCGTAAGCAGCAAGCCACGATCAGCACTTGACGGCTGGTCTCACACAGATTGGCGACCCAACTTTAGAGTTGAGCCGTGCATCTCATTCATCCAATATGTTTGGGCTGATGCAAACCGGGGCACAACGGAAACGCAAGCCCATTGAGCCGCGAATAGACCGAGCCGCAGAGGCGCGGATTTATTCGTTCGCCGATCCGGCAGAGGTTGTTGATCTTCCACCGCATGGCCGGTTGCCGCGCCTCGATTTGGGCATCGACTGGGAATCGCCCTGGCGGGAGTTCCGCACGAGCATTTGGTGGTTTTTCACCGGGCAGCGTCCGCCCAAAGACAACGAATTCGCCAAAAACGCGCACCTGCGGATTCACTGGATCGGCGGGAGAAATTCGGGTTGGGCATTTGCAGCGTCATCCGTGTGGCACGCGATTGTAGTGGTTCTGCTGGTGCTGCCGATCTGGGGCTTCCTGCCAGCCACGGCGAGGAATCTTGCGCCCATTCGGATCGAGCTGAACATGACTGCGCCAGGGGATTTGCCGCCGATCCATTTGGGAACGCCCGATCAGCCAACTCCAGGGCCAAAGCGAAATGCGCTTCCTACACCAAAACTGCGGGAAGATGAGCCGCCCGCCCAAGATGGGGCTGATGCGTTTCATCCGCGGCAGACGATTCTCTCGATTCCCGTGCACATCACGCATCCGCGGCAAACGCTGATTCAGCCGGCCGCGCCCATGACTCCTCCGAAAATCGAGCCGGAGTTGCCGAATATCGTGCAATGGGCGGCGAGCGCGCCCGTGCCGAAGCCGCAGTTGCAATTGTCGCCGAGCGCCGCAGCGCCGAAGGTGCGGGAGCACGCCGTGGATAATGCGGTTGCGCCTGACGTTGCGAATACCGAGAAGAACTTGGGCCCGCTAAACATCGCCGCGAGCGCCGTGGTGAATACGGCGCCGCAGATGCCTATGATGCCGATGGCAGCAGCCACAGCGCCGACGCGACGCACGCGAGCGGATACAGGCGCTGCCGCACCCGAAGTAGGCGGACAGAACAGCGATGCGAATCTGCACGACGTAATTGCGTTGTCTGCTTCGCCTGCTCCGCCGACGCCAGAAGTTGCGGTGCCTCAAGGCAACTTGGCGGCGCGCATAGCAGTTTCACCTTCGGGGAATCAGCACGGCGTTCCGGGCGCAACAGGAACGAACGATTCTGGCTCAGCGAGTGGGGGCGGTACGGCGGCGAACGGGAACGGCGGTTCCGGCGCAGGCACAGGGACGGGCGGTTCTGGTTCAGGCGCTCTTCCGGCAGCAGTAAGCGTCAGCGGAGGGAGCAGCCATGCTTCGGTAGCGGGGGGAGGCGGTCTTGCCGCGGGTCAATCGCGGTCCAAGCTGATTCTGAAGCCGATGAGTTCGCTGCCCGCAAAGCCCGAAGCGATGAATCCGCGAAAAGGCCCGGCGAATGTGGCAGATTTGGGTCCAAGCGACCCGCCAGAAAAGATTCTTTCCGGGAAAGAGGTGTACACGCTGGACGTCAACCTGCCGAACCTGACGAGCGCGTCGGGAAGCTGGATTCTGAATTTTGCGCAACTCGATGAAGGATCGACGCCGTTCAACAGGCCGAGCGGCACGCTATCGGGGCCAGTGCCGATTCTGAAGGTTGACCCGAAATATCCGCCGGAGACGATAAAAGAGAACATCGAAGGCGAGGTGGTGCTCTACGCCATCATTCGCGCAAACGGGTTGGTCGACAGCATCCAACTGGTGCGAAAGCTCGATCCGCGCCTCGATATGAATGCAATTCAGGCGCTCGCGCAGTGGAAATTCCGTCCTGCGGCGCGCGGGGGCAAACCAGTGGATATCGAAGCAGTTGTGCACATTCCGTTCAAACACCACCCGCCCGAGCCCTAATCACCCTAGTTCGCATTGAGCTGTGAGTGAAAGGCAGGAACTGCGGAACCGGGAGGACAGCCTGAAGCCTGAGCTTGGCTATGGGGCGACGCGGAAGGTGCCGGCGTCGTCGACGAAGCCGTAGGCCATGCTGGAGGTGCTGAAGGCGGCGGCGGGAGTGCCTTCGCGGTCGAGAAGAATAAGTCCGCCGGTGGTGTGCGCGCGGTGGGCGAGTTTGCGCACGCAGGCTTCGGCGACGAATTGCGCGTAGCTGGGCCGCGCCTGCGACCCTTCCGGCCGCGGCTGAAACTCATACGGATCTTCGGGCGGCGCGGCGAGTAGATCGACCGCCATTTTCGCCATGACGATCTTCATGATGCCTTCGCCATGTCCTGTGCAGGACACGGCGCCCCATTCCGATTCGGCATAGCAGCCGCAGCCGATCAGCGGCGAATCGCCGACGCGGCCTAGATGTTTGCAGCAAGTGCCGCCCGTGGATGTGCCCGCGACCAAATTGCCTTGCGAATCGAGAGCCACAGCGCCGACAGTGCCCTGTTCGTGGCTGACGTGGTGTTCGGCAGCGTGCGAATCGTCGCGACACCGGCGCCATGCGGCGCGCTCGAGATCGGTGATCAGTTCTTCGGGATTGCAGAGTGGGAGGTCGTTCTCCTGCGCGAATTGTTCCGCGCCTTCGCCGACGAGCATCATGTGCGGACTTTTCTCGAGCAGACAGCGGGCGAGGCGGATGGGATTGCGGATGCGCTCGACGGCAGCAACAGAACCGGCCTTGAGAGTCGCGCCATCCATGATGATTGCGTCGAGTTGAATGCGGCCGTCGATGGTGAGGTGCGAGCCGTAGCCCGCGTCGAAAGTGGGATCTTCCTCGAGGACGACGATGGCGGCTTCGACGGCATCCAGGGCGCTGCCGCCGCCGGAAAGAACCTTCCAACCGGCTTCGAGCGAGCGTCGAATGCCAGCGCGGCAATCGCGAAAGCTTTCCTCGGGAATGTTCCAGGCGCCGCCGTGAACGATGAGGGAGGGTCGCAAGGTTGGGAGCGATCAGAAGTTGGTGAACATCAGGGTGAGTCCCACGGCGATTAATATAGGCCCCAGCAAAAAGGCGAAACCCATTCCGAGCAAAAATCGAACTGAGGCAAAAACGGCCGGGCGCGTTTCATTGATGGGAAAAACGCGCGAGGGTGATTCCTGCCGGAGCATGGTGCGGAAAAATTGGAGATACGCGGAAACCCAGAAACGGATCTCGCGACGAGACTGCCAAAGGAGGTCGAGTCCGGCGCAGATGACGAGCGCGCCGATGACGCCAAGCAGCTTGGGCATGTTATTGGCCCCGGCCTGCAAAACGAGTGAGGACGGGATGGGGATCGGGTGACTTGCGGGACTCGCGCGACTCGTCCGACTCGTGCGGCGCGCGAGTGGCGCTCACGGGCGCAGGCGCAGCATGCTCGGTGGCAAGTTGCTGCTTGCGCAGGCTGCCCTCTGTTTCCTGCCAGGTGCGCACGATGCGGTGAGTCACGGTGATGTTGGGACCGATGGCCAGAATCCACATCACCAGCCCCATTTTGTTGGCCAGCGCGCCGATGATCATCGCCACTAAGCGCTCAGGACGCTGCCAAAAGCCTACATCGGAGATGGGACCAAGCGATTCCGCGCGAGCCTTCGCGTAGCTGACCATCACAGCCCCAGCCATGGCCACGCCGGCGAGAATGGCGTAGGAAAAGCGGTTGACGCGGACGTAATAGACGAGCAGACCGAGGAAAAGGATGAGGTCGGAATAACGGTCGAGGATGGATTCGAGAAAGCCTCCAAATTTCGAGACACGATTCTGGCGGCGCGCAACCGGGCCGTCGAGCAAATCGCCGAGCCCCGCAAGAACCATCAGTCCGGCGGCGGACGCAAAGCGTCCAGCGGCGAAGAAGATGCAGGCCCAAAGATTGAGGACCAGGGCAGACCAGGTGATCAGGTTGGGGGGGATGCGAGTGGCAGCGAGGACAAAAGCGAGACGCTCGAGGGGCCAAGAAACGTAGCGGCCGATAGTGCGCGTCAGCATGAAATGGATACCGCCCCGTCAATCCTCGTCGTGGATAGTGGCTAACCGAACGACCTCGTATTCCTTCACGCCTGCTGGGGTGGCTACTTTGACCTCATCTCCCACTTTCTTGCCGAGCAGGGCGCGGCCTATGGGCGAACTGGTCGAAATCAGGCCCTTGGAGGCGTCCGCCTCTTCCACCGTGACGAGCTTATATTCGATCTTGGCGTCCTTGGCAACGTCCAAAACAACGATGCGCGAGCCATAGGCAGCGCGGTCCCTGGGCAGATTATTCAGGTTCATCATCGAAATGTCGGCCATGCGCTGGTGGAGCTGGCCGAGACGCGCGGAAACGTAGGCTTGGCGCTCCTTCGCGTACTTAAACTCCGCGTTTTCGGAGAGATCGCCGTGGGCGCGAGCTACTTTGATTTCCTTGGGGAGCTCGCTATGAAGCTCGTGCTCCAGGGCGGCAATCTCGTCCTTCAGCTTCCTTTTGATTTTGTCAGCAAGATCAGTCATTTCAGCGCAGTTCAAACATCATTCAGCGGCCCGGCACGAAAAAGTGTCGAAAAGTGGTCTCCGCCTAAAACAAGTATAACCGAGTATCGCGGATTTGGATTCAGCGGAAAACCCGGGGCTTGGCGAGGGGCTTAGGGCAAGGAGCGAAATGCTGTCTGAAAGGCCGCGGCCGCAGAAGGAGAGTCGCCGGCGAATGCACTTCATAATACAAAGTACTTGACAATACGAATTAAACTCGATAACCTGCTTGGACAGCGGAACTGTTCGGCCGGTCTCAAGGAGACTTCGACCATGGTCAAACGAATCGCAGCCATTCTTTTCATCTTCGTCTGCACTACGGTCGCTTGGGCCATTCTGGGAAGCACCATTTTCTACCGCACCTACTCTTCCAATTCGCAACTGCGCGGGCGCGTTGCCTCCACCTGGGGAACGCCGCAGCAGCAGTCGCCCCCGACGGCCACGTATGTCGACAGCGTGTCGAAGCCGGTGACGACGGTCGAGAATGGAAAGGAAGTCACACGCATCGTGGAGCAGCAAACGGTGCACCCGTTTCCGCTACAAAAAAGCCGGATCGATGTGGGCCTCAAGCTGGATTACCGGCGCAAAGGGCTGCTTTGGTACAGCACGTACCGCGTCAGATTCGGAGGCGCGTACGAGTACATCAACCCCTACGACAACCCGCGTTACGTTACCTTCACTTTGCACCTACCGGCGGAGAAGGCCATCTATGACGACATCGCGTTCAACGTAAACGGAAAGCCGCTGGTTGTGGCGAATGCGAAAGCGGACACGTATGCAAGTGCGTGGATCCAGCCGCACGAGACAGCGGCGCTGAACCTGTCCTACAGTTCTCAAGGGCTGGAGAGCTGGAAATACGATTTTGGCGACGGGGTAAGTCAGGTTCGGGATTTTGAATTGCGCGCAACCACCGATTTCAGCGGATTCGATTTCCCGGAGAACACACTCTCGCCCACGAGCGAGCGTCCCGTTGATAACGGGTGGGAACTCGTTTGGAACTATAAGAACCTCGTGTCCGGGTACACGATCGGCGTCTCCATGCCTGAAAAACTTCAGCCTGGGCCGCTGGCAGGGCGAATCAGCTATTTCGCGCCCGTCTCACTGCTCTTTTTCTTTTTCGTACTCTTCACGCTGACCACGATTCGCGGAATCGAGCTTCACCCCATGAATTATTTCTTTCTGGCCTGCGCGTTCTTCTCGTTTCACTTGCTCATGGCCTATCTTGTGGACCACATCTCGATTCACATTGCCTTCGTGATCTGCTCGGCCATCTCAATCTTCCTGGTGGTGAGCTACCTAAGGCTGGTCGTGGGACTGCGCTTTGCAGCCGTGGAGGCTGGCTCGGCCCAATTCGTCTATCTTGTGCTCTTTTCGTACGCTTTCTTTTTCGAAGGATTTACGGGCCTGGCCATCACCATCGGCGCGATTTTGAGTTTGTTCGTGGCCATGCAGACGACCGGGCGGATTCGCTGGGCAGAGAAGTTCGCCACACGGGCGCCTTCGGCGATTTAGCGGCGGGCCGGCGTGTATATTCGAGCTTTAGTGAACCTGAATCGTCAAGGAAGCGGTCTTGACTTGGCCATGGGCGTCCTGCGCCGTAAGGGTATAGGTGGTGGTCTTCTTCGGCGTGATTTCGAAGCAGCGGTTCAGGGAAGGCCAGACATCGTGGTTCGTGTCGGGCTCAATGTTGACAGTCTGCGCGTTGGCCACGCCGTAGCACAAGTCGACGCTGTCGCCGCGATGGATCTCGCCGGGCATGGCATAAAAGCTCTGAATGGCGAAGGTGGTGCCGCCCAGATTTTCGAGTGAGCGTTCGTCCTCGGCGCGCTGCTGCGCCTTTTCCTGCGCTTTGGCTTTTGCCTCGTACTCTCGGTTCTGATGCCAGCGTGTGAACAGAACCACCGCAACATAAATGGCGGCGATTAGGACGGCGATCCAGGAGTAACGAAGGATTCTGCGCGGGCCGCGCGGAGGCTCGTGCTGCGGAGGCGCAGGTGCGGAATCGGTCAGCATCATGTTCAATTATATCCCGCGAAATTGAGGCGCGAGTGTCTGCGGCTTACACGCTCCTCGGTCCTGCTCCACTCTACTTCAGCAAAACGAAGTAACTGCGAAATGAGGCAAGGCGTCCTTTACAGGATGACAGGCGGAGTGATATGACGGGCTGCTGTTCGCGGAAGCGAAACGCAGCCATAATCGGCGCCGTTCATCGCGCCTGCAGGGACAAAGCAGAATGGGAGGGGCAAAAATGTCATCAAAGGAATTTTGCGTGCATCGGCGGGGACTGGGCGTTCCAGCATTTCTCGCGTTGCTCAGCGGATTACTGCTACTGGGAGGATCGTTGCTGTATGCTAGCGACAGCGCGCCGGGACGTGATCCCAAGCAGCCGGTCGATGAGGAATACACGAAGAAGATCAACGAGTACACGACGGCGCCCTACTTCACATCTCCGCTGGTGAATTATCTTCCTGCTTCGAAAACCGTGCCCACGCCGAAGGCTGTCTTGGGCGACGTGGCAGGCGCACCGGGCATTCTTCCCTACTCGACCCAAGTGTACGCGTACATGCGCATGCTCGAGAAAGCGAGCCCGCGCGTGAAGGTTTATTCCATCGGCCACACGGAAGAGGGCCGCGAGATGATTGCTGTCGCAGTTTCGTCGGAAGCGAATCTGGCGAAACTGGATGAAAACCGCGCGCGCCTGGCCAAGCTGGCCGATCCGCGCACGATCAAGATGAATGACGCGGAGGCCGACCGACTGGTCGCCTCCTCGATTCCCATTTACTACATCACCGGAACGATTCACTCGACCGAGACCGGCGCGCCGACGGCCCTGATGGAACTGGCGTACCGTCTGGCGGTGGACGAAAGCCCTTATATGAACGAGATTCGCAGTGGCGTGATTACCCTGATCACGCCGATCGTCGAAGTGGATGGGCGCGATCGCATGGCCGACCTCTACCGCTGGCATCTCGCGCATCCCAAGGAAAACTATCCGCCGCTGGTCTACTGGGGCCACTACGTCGGGCACGACAACAATCGAGACGCGATGGGCATGACGTTGAAGCTGACGCAGAACGTGCTGAACACTTACGTCACGTGGAAGGCGCAGGTGCTGCACGACCTGCACGAATCGGTTCCCTTTCTTTACGACAACACGGCGGGCGACGGCCCGTTCAATGCCTGGCTGGACCCGATTCTAACCAATGAATGGGAAATGATCGCGTGGCGCAATGTTGCGGACATGACGGAGTTCGGCATGCCCGGCGTTTTTACGCACGGCGATTTCGACACATGGTCGCCCGGCTATTTGATGTTCATTGCCGCGACGCACAACGGCATCAGCCGCTTGTACGAAACGTACGGGAACGGCGGAGCGGATACGGAGGAGCACACGCTCGATCCCGACGAGTATTCGCGGACGTGGTACCGCCAGAATCCGCCGCTGCCCAAGGTGCTTTGGTCGCAGCGCGACAACAATAATTACGAAGAAACTGGACTGCTCACATCGCTGCACTACTTCTCTGAAAACGGCAAACTGTTTTTGAAGAACTTCTACGTCAAATCCAAGCGTTCGGTTCTGAAGCCTTCGAATGAAGGCCCGGCGGCTTATGTTTTTCCCGCCGACGATCCGAGGCCTGGCGCTCAGGCTCAGCTTTTGTCGATTCTGAAGATGCAGGCATGCGAAATCTCGCGGGCCACCGCGCCATTTTCGGTGACGGTCCCGGAAAAGAAGGAAAAGGGCGGCGGCAAAAACCCTGCCGCTGGCGAGTCGAAGGAGGCCGGCGCCGCGAGTGCGAACGAACAGAAGTCGCCGGCAAGTGGAAAAGAAGAAGCCACAAAGACGGTGCAATTCGCGGCGGGCAGCTACATCGTGCGCATGGACCAGCCCTACTCGCGAATCGCCGACGCGCTCCTCGATTACCAGTATTGGAGCCCCGAGGATCCGCAAAAGACGCCGTACGACGATACGGCGTGGACGTTCCCTGAATTGTTCAATGTGCGAGTCACGCGAGTCACGGACACGAAAGTGCTCGACGTGCCGATGGAGCCGGTCACGGAAATCAAGGCCCCTGGAGGCGTGAACGGGACTGGCTCAGTTTTCGTCATCAACGACAACGCGGATACCGCGCTCGCGACGCTGCGCTACAAAATGAAGGACGCCTCAATTGATGCTGCGGAAGAACCGTTCGACGCGGCAGGCCACAAGTTCAATCGCGGCTCCTTCATCCTGAAGAACGCGAACGCCTCCGACTTGCAGAGTCTCGCCTCGCAGCTTGGCCTTCAGGCGTATCGCGCTTCGAGCGAACCGTCGGTGAAGACGCATCCTGTGCGCGCGGCGCGTGTCGCGCTCCTGCACACGTGGTTGAACACGCAGGAGGAAGGCTGGTGGCGGCAAGCGCTCGACCAGATGCAGATTCCGTACGATTACATCAGCACGCAGACAGCAGCGCGCGAGGATCTGCGGTCGAAGTACGACGTAATCCTGTTCCCGCCGGTCCGGCGGGGCGATCCAACGACGATCGTCAACGGCATGCCGACCGACTGGGGCAATCCGCTGCCGTGGAAGACCACGCCAGAAACTCCCAATATCGGGAGGAACGACTCGACCGATGACATCAGGCCTGGGCTGGGGTGGGACGGCCTGGCGCGTTTGCAGGAGTTCGTGAAGCAGGGCGGAGTACTTGTAACGGTAATGGACACGGCGAACTTCGCGACAGCGCTGGGTCTGACGCATGGTGTTTCGATCAACCGTCCGAGGCAGTTGAAGGTTATCGGAAGCGTATTGAAGACGCGTGTCGTGGATTCGGCAAGCCCTATCGCCTACGGGTTCGGCGACACGCTTTCTGTTTACTGCGACAACGGCCCCATCTTCGATCTTTCGAACATGGCCGGAGGCCGCCGCTTCCGCCGGCTTGGGCCCGAACAGGGTACACGCGCCACCGGCCGCGGAACAATGGATGATCCTGATTTCACGCCAGGCCGTCCGCCCGTGGCCGTTCCCGAGGAGCCGCACGCCGAAACTTGGCAAGCGCAGCCGTTGACGGAGGACCAGTTGCGCAACGGAATCGGCGTGATTCCACCGGCCAGCCGTCCGCGCGTGGTCCTTCGCTACGGAGACAGCAAAGAGCTGCTCGTTTCGGGTCTGCTCGGGGGCGGCAACGAAATCGCGCAACATGCAACGGTGATCGACGTTCCTGACGGGTCCGGGCACGTGGTGCTGTTCTCGAACAATCCGATATATCGCGGCGAGACGATCGGAAGCTATTCCCTGGTGCTAAACACGATCTTGAACTTCGACAATTTGAACGCGGGGCGCAAGCTCGACGCTAAATAGTGAACGCGTGCATTGCGCGCAGTGGCCTTCCACCACGCGGCGCTTCGGATCCAGTTTTTACCGCCTTCAGCGCGACATTAGGTGCTCAGGCAGTCGGCTATCGAATCGCTGTCCCGTTCGTCTGAAACGGGCATATAGTAGTGCGCCCACGCGATCCCTGGGGTGGGATCGCGAAAGGCAGTCGCAATCGCATCATGTGAGCCTATTCAACAGGAGCGACAAAACTATGTTCCGCAAATTCGCTATTTTTTGTGCCCTGAGTTTCCTGGCGCCTGTGGTTCTTGCCGCGCAAACCGTCGACGAAATGATCGCCAAGAATATTCAAGCTCATGGCGGGCTCGAGAAGCTCAAGTCGGTGCAAACCATGCGTGAGACCGGCAAGCTCAATATCGGCTCGTTCGAAGCGCGACTCGTGCTGGAGAACAAGCGCCCCGACAAGTTCCGCCAGGAGGTAATCATTCAGAGCATGGCTCAAGTCCGGGCCTACGACGGCAAGGCCGGCTGGCAAATCGATCCATTCGAAGGCCGCCGCGATCCGGAACTTCTCTCACAAGATGATTCGAAGGACCTGCAAATCAGCGCAGATATTGACGGCCCTCTCGTCGATTACAGGGAGAAAGGACACAAAGCCGAACTCGTCGGCCACGATTCGGTGGAGGGCACGGACTGCTACAAGATCAAGCTCACGTTGAAGAACGGCGACATTCGTTACTATTACATCGACACGGATTCGTTGCTGGAACTAAAGCTCGAAACGCAAACCTACATCCGCGGATCCATTCGCGAAAACGAAACGTTTTACGGCGACTACGAAGAAGTCAGCGGCCTTTACTATCCCTTTGCCATCGAGTCCGGAGAGAAGGGCAGCACGGACCGCGTGAAATACACGGTCGAGAAAATTGAGCAGAATGTTTCGCTCGACGATTCCCTCTTTTCCGTTCCGGCTATAAAGACAGCGCCTCAAACGGCGCCGAAGCCGAGCGGCAACTAACGGGCGCATCCTCATGACCACAGCAAACAAAGGATTCATCGCCATGAATAAAATCGGCAATCACTCGATCGTTGTTCTTATGCTCGCCATCCTCCTTGGCGCGTTTGACGCGGTGTTTTCCGTCTCCGCGCAGGAAGTTAAGGTCGATTCCGACACGATTTCCGGACTGGGCGCCAGGAATATAGGGTCCGCGACAATGAGCGGACGCATCGCCGCTCTTGCTGCTGTGCGCGAAAACGGCCGCCTCACCGTGTACGTCGGCTCAGCCAGCGGCGGCGTGTGGAAGTCCATGAATGACGGCACAACCTTCAAGCCCGTTTTCGACAAGCAAACTTCGCAATCGATTGGCGCGGTCGCGATTGATCCGTCATCGCCCAAGACAATTTGGGTCGGCACGGGAGAATCGTGGGCGCGCAACAGCGTTTCCATTGGCGACGGAATCTACAAATCGACGGATGGCGGTGACAGTTGGACGAACATGGGCCTGAAAGAATCCGAGCGCATCGCAAAAATCCTGATCGATCCTAAGGACGGCAATACAGTGTACGCCTGCGTTCCGGGAAAGCTGTGGAGCGACAGCGACGATCGCGGAGTTTACAAAACTACCGACGGCGGAAAGACCTGGAACAAAATTCTCAAAGGGGCGAACGCCTCCACCGGCTGCTCGATGATGTCGATGAGTTCGCGCGATTCGAAAACGATTTTTGCCGGCACGTGGGACTTTCGCCGCAAGGGCTGGACATTTCGTTCAGGCGGTGAGAACGCAACGGCCCCGAGCGGCAGCGGGCTTTTTGTGACCACCGACGGCGGCGCTACTTGGACGGATCTCGACGAGAAGAGCGCGAAGGGACTTCCGCCCAAACCGTGGGGCCGCATCGCGGTTAGCACGGCGCCGTCGAATCCGAATGTCGTTTACGCGCTGATCGAATCGCCCAACAGCGCGCTCTATCGCTCGGCGGACGCGGGCAAAACCTGGGAACGGCGGGACGCCAGCCAGATGATGGTGTGGCGTCCGTTCTATTTCGCGAATTTGATTGTCGATCCCAAAGATGAAAACAAAGTTTACAAACCCGATGGCGGGCTCATCCTCAGCACAGACGGCGGCAAGAGCTTCAGCGGAATTTCCGGCGGAGCTCACGGAGATTTTCACGATGTTTGGATCGACCCCGAAAATACGAATCACGTGATTACGGGCGACGATGGCGGGATGTGGTATTCGTTCGACAGCGGCAACACCTGGTGGAAGGGAAATAATCTGCCGGTTTCGCAGTTCTATCACGTGAGCGCCGACAACGACGATCCGTATCACGTCTTTGGCGGCTTGCAGGACAACAGTGTGTGGATCGGCGACTCCGCGTATCCGGGCGGAATTACGAACAGCCGCTGGACGAATTTGTTCGGTGGCGACGGTTTCTGGGCGTTCTCGGATCCTACGGATTCGAATTACGTTTATGTCGAGGCCCAGGGCGGCGAGATCGCGCGCGTCAATCGCGTGAACATGGCCGTGCGCAGCATCAAGCCGCAGCCCAATTACGGCGAAAAAAAGCTGCGCTTCAACTGGAACACTCCCATCCACATGAGCCCCAACGAGCCGGGCACCATTTATGTCGGTGCGCAATTCCTTTTTCGTTCGCGCGACCATGGCCAAACATGGGACCGCATCTCGCCTGACTTGACGACCAATGATCCCGAAAAGCAGAAGCAGGAGGAATCGGGGGGCGTCACGGTCGACAACTCCGAAGCCGAAATGCACACCACCATCTACTCGATCAGCGAATCGCCACGCGACGCGCAGACCATTTGGGCCGGCACTGACGACGGCAATCTTCAGGTCACGCGCGATGGCGGAAAGAATTGGACGAACGTTGTAAGTAATGTGCCCGGCTTGCCGAAAGCTTCGTGGGTTTCCTGGGTCGAGGCCAGCCGCTTCGACGCAGGTGCGGCCTACGCAGCTTTCGATCGCCATACATTTGGCGACATGGACCCGCATGTCTTCAAGACCACCGATTATGGCAAGACGTGGACCTCGATCGTCTCGCCGGAGAGCGGCGTTCGTGGATATGCGCACGTCATCAAGGAAGACACCGTGAAGCCGGACCTGCTTTTCCTCGGCACCGAATTCGGGCTGTGGATTTCGCTGGACGGCGGCAAGCAGTGGGCGCAATACAAAGGCCACGACTTTCCGGACGTCGCCGTGCGCGATTTGGTCGTGCAGCCTCGTGAGTCCGACCTGGTGATCGCCACGCACGGCCGCGGAATTTGGATCATCGACGACATTTCGCCGCTGCGAAGACTCACGCCCGAGGTGCTTGCGCAAGATGCCGTATTCATTCAAGGCAGGCCCACGCAGCAACGCATGTTTGCGATCGGCGGCTGGTCAGAAGGCAACGCCGCTTTCAGCGGGGATAATCCCGCAGATGGCGCGCTGATTACCTATTACCAGAAGAAGCGCCACATCTTCGGCAAAATGAAGATCGAAATTTTCGACGAGCAAGGAAAGCTCATCGACACGGTTCCGGCCAGCAGCCGCCGCGGCTTGACGCGCGTCGTGTGGTCGATGCACCTGAAGGCGCCGCGCGTTCCTCGCGCGGCTACAGCGGCATTTGAGGCCGCGCAAGGCCCGCGCGTTTTGCCCGGCACGTACACTGTGAAGATGACGCGCGGCAAGGATATGTACACGACGCAGCTCGTCATCGGCCTCGATCGTCGCGCGAAATATAACGCCGAAGATCGCAAGGCGCAGTTCGACGCGGCCATGCGCGTCTACAACCTGCTCGGCGACATGACGTTCGACGTGGACAGCATCAATTCGGTACGCGATGCGCTCTCGCAACGCGCAGCGCAACTCAAACCGGACGACCCGCTGCGCAAGCGCCTCGACGACCTGCAAAATCAGGCGGACGTCATCCGCAAGAAGATCGTGGCCACGAAGGAGGGCGGCGCGATCACCGGCGAGGAACGCATTCGCGAAAAGACCACGGCACTGTACGGCGCCATCAGCTATTACGAGGGAAGTCCCGGCGATTACCAGGTGAAACGGATCGATTCGCTTACGCGGGAGCTTGGTGATGTTTCGAAAGAGTTCGACGTGTTCGCCGCGAAGGAACTGCCGGGCGTGAATGCGTCGCTAGCTAAAAAGAAACTGCAGCCGATCCGTCCCCTCACCCGCGAGGAGTGGGATAAGGCGAACAGCGGCTCGGAAGGCGGAATGTCGACAACAAGCTCTGCCGCTGGCGAGAAAATGACATCGTCTTCTGACGCTGCGAAAGCGTTCCTCTCGCACACGGGCGCGTCTGCGTTCACGCGGTAGTTTGCAATATGGGTGAGGCGAGCCGGCGACGCTCACCGGTTGCTCTTGCGTGGCTTTGTAACTATCATCCTGCCGTCGCCCCGCTGCTGTTTCCCAACCCGTCCGCAAAGGAGGGAACCATACCCTCGTACGTTGGCATCGCTTACTTTTTCGGCGGCGCTCTCCTCATCAATACAATCCCGCATTTCGTGAACGGCGTATCGGGCCGCTCGTTTCCGACTCCCTTCGCTTCGCCGCCTGGTCGCGGAGAGTCTTCGCCGGTGGTGAATGTGCTGTGGGCGCGCTGAACGCGGCGATCGGATATTACCTCGTCGCGCATGTCGGCGAGTTCCACGTTCGCAGCACGCCAGACGTGCTCATCGCGGGGGCCGGGGGCCTGGTGATGGCGGTCATGCTGTCGCGGACATTCGGGAGCGTCTACGGCGACCAGCACGCGGTGTGAAGGAAGAACCGGCGATGGTTCACGCTATCTGCCGGATCGCACCTTGCGGCGCGAGTGCCAAAGCTCAAGGCCGACTGCCTTGAGGAAGTCGCGGCCCCAAATGCCGATGAGCAGGACGGCTCCGAAAAGGATCACGGCGTCGACGCTGGCCAGGTCGCGTCGCGTCCAGTAGACACCCTCCTGCACGTTCAGCCACAGCGCGAATTCGTCGAGCGTGAGCGCGGCGCCCACGCCGTACAGCAACGACATCAAACGGCTGGCGAACAGAGACGACGCCCTCGCTCCTGTCCCCACTTCGATTAGCCAGCAAAACCCCACCGTCAGCAGAAGCAAAATGCCCCAGACCAGATGATGGATGTGCGTCCCGCCGATGTAGACATAATGAATCGGGCCGACTTCGCGGTAAGCGGCGTAAGCCATCGACCGCGCTACCGCAAATGTCACGAAGAATCCAATCGCCGCCAGAATTAACCGGCGTTTGGGCCTGTCGCGAACGTGACGGTGAAAGAGCTCTCCAATTTTGGTGTTGTGCAGGAGCAGGAGAACGACGGCGATGGTCGCAACGACGGTCAAAGCCAGCGGCCACGTTTTTTCCAGCATGATTCGCGCCTTCTCTTAGTCCCCGAACACTACTTCGTGACTGTCAGACGCGGGAAGTATATATATTCGGCGAACTTTAGGTTCACCGATTTCGGTTTGACGTGCCGAATGGTCCCTACCGCAGCGCTCATTGTGGCCGGGCGATCGTAATGTGATTCAGTGCACAGAGTCATCGCAGCCAGATCACTGCGTGCCCGCCTACGAAATCAGTTATGATGGCGCGTTTTATCCGAGCTAAATCATGAGCCAATTTCGCATTCTTTGCGGACGTGGTGCGCGGACGATCGCTGGAGCGATGCTGCTAGTGCGTCTATGTTTTTCGGCGTCGCAGGCGCAAGAGAACAAACTTCCCTCCGAGCCCTACAGCTGGAAAAACGCACAGATCGTAGGCGGCGGCTTTGTCGACGGCATCATCTTTCATCCCAAAGAAAAAGGCCTGCGCTACGCGCGCACCGATATTGGCGGCGCTTACCGGTGGAATGATCGGACCAAACGCTGGGAGCCGCTTCTCGACCGGGTTCCCTATCCCGATTTGAATTTGATGGGAGTCGAGAGCATCGCCGTCGACCCTTCAGATCCAGATCGTGTGTATCTCGCGTGCGGCACGTATACGGACGCGAAAACTCCCAACGGCGCGATCCTGCGGTCTCGCGACCGCGGCCGAACATTCGAGCGCACGAATGTGCCCTTCAAATTTGGCAGCAACGAGAACGGGCGCGGCAACGGCGAGCGTCTGGCGGTCGACCCTAACAACGGAAACATTCTTTACCTGGGGACGCGCTACGCTGGGTTGTGGAAGAGCAACGATGCGGGAGCGACGTGGGGCCGCGTCGAGAGTTTCCCGGATGTGGCCGAGCCGCCCGATTCAACGGTGGAAGGAAACCCCTGGGTTCGCGCGCAGCAGCGTGGCGCCGGGATTGTGTTCGTCATTTTCGACCCTGCTGTTGGATCGAAGCGCAAAGGCAGCTCCACGATATATGCCGGCGCTTCGCTGCTGGGCAGAGACAATCTTTTTCGCAGCGTCGATGCCGGGAAAAGTTGGCAACCCATTCCCGGACAGCCTACGCAATACCGTCCGCATCGCGCGGCGGTTGCCTCGGACGGAAATCTCTATATTGCCTACGGCACGCTGCCCGGCCCGTGGCGCATGCCCGATGGCGCGGTTTGGAAGTTCGATGCGAAAACTGCGCAGTGGATCGACGTTACGCCGGAGAAGCCTGAAGCGGGCGCGAAGGGATTTGGCTATGTCGGCCTTTCTGTCGACGCGCACAATCCGCAAGTCGTGATCGCCAGTTCGTTCGACCGCTGGCACAGCGGTCGCGGCAACGACGACATTTTCCGTTCGACGGATGGCGGCAAAACCTGGAAGCCAATCTTTGGCGGAGGCGGCACGCTTGACGCTTCGCTTGCTCCCTACGTTGCCGACACGCCCATTCATTGGCTGTTCGATATCGAAATCGATCCGTTCGACTCCGATCATGCCATGTTGACGACCGGTTATGGTGGCTGGGAGACTTTCGACCTAACCGATGCGGATCGCGGAGGCCCGACCAAGTGGACCGTGATGAGCGCTGGGATCGAGGAGACTGTCGCCCTCGATCTACTCAGCCCGCCGAGCGGCGCACATCTCATTTCCGCGATCGGCGACTACGGCGGATTCGTTCATTGGGATCTCGACCGGCCGGCCGCGGAGCACAGTTCGCAGCCGCCGCTCTTCGGGAATACGAGTAGCCTCGCGTGCGCGGAAAATAAGCCCGAGGTGATCGTCCGCGTTGGTCGCGCATCCGCTCATCATCCGGGCCTGAACATTGGTTACACGCTGGACGGCGGCAAGACGTGGCAACCGGCTGCGTCGATGCCGCGGCCTAACAGCGCGCTCGGCTACATTGCCCTTTCGGCTGATGGCGCGACGTGGGTGTGGACACCCGAGCACAGTTCGGTCTACTTCACTCGAGATCGCGGCGCGAACTGGGTCGAATCGCAAGACGTGCCCGAGAGTACGCGCATCGTCGCAGATCGCGTCAATCCGCAGAGGTTCTACGGGATCGACTTATTCGCCGGGAAATTGTTCGTGAGCAAGGACGGAGCGGCGACATTTTCTACGCGGCCGCTCGTTTTGCCCGGCGGCCTGCCCAAGCCCGGCGGCAATCGCGGCGACGATCGTGGCGGACAGGATCGAATTTATTCCACGCCGGGCCGCGAAGGAGATTTGTGGCTCGCGGCCTTCGATGGCCTTTTCCATTCCTCCGATAACGGCAGAACGTTCGCTCGCCTCCCGGGCGTCAGCGAGATTCACGCTTTCGGCTTTGGCAAGGCCGCGCCCGGAGCTGATTTCCCGACTCTGTATCTCGTCGGCGTGGTGGAAGGCATGCGCGGCATCTTTCGTTCCGACAATGCAGCGCACAGTTGGGTGCGCATCAACGACGACCAGCACCAATGGGGCTTGATCCTGCAGATTACCGGCGACCCGAAAAAATACGGCCGCGTGTACGTGGGCACGCACGGCCGCGGCATCGTATACGGCGACCCCGCAGAGCCGTCGCACGTCAGGGGTGACGATTCCGATTGGTGGTCACGCGTTGCTGAGGCTGGCGCCATCGATTTTTCGGCCCCTCAGACCAACACTCAGCACCGTGAGCTCGCGCTCTCAACCTTGGACATCGCGTCGATAACAGTGGGATTGGGAGAAATCGCTAGAGCCGCAAATAAGTTCGGAGAGGCTACCCTTATTTCACGGGGCGATGCTGCGTCAGGTCGGGACCAGGCTTGTTAGGTTTCCCAGCGACTCCGACGTACATCTGGTGTTCGAGGAAGAGGGTGAAGGGTTTGGCGCTGCGTTTTATGTGTTCAGAGGCGGGCCGAACTGGAATGGAAGCAACCTTTGCGCCAAGTCGCCCTTAGGCCAGGTGGAAGCCATTCTAGGGAGACCGAGCAGGAGATCGCCCGATAGCCTCACCTACATCCTTGAGGCTAAGAAGAAGACGACGGTGGAGCAACTAAAGCGACTATGCGCACAAAATCCCGCGCTTTCGGACCGCGAGTTCCACGAAGCTTTCGACTTCTACTATGTCAACTCTTTCGTCGACGCTAAGTTCACCGCGTCGAAGCTCGTTCATCTAGCGGTGACAAAGTCGGA
>Ga0187819_10000502_pt1 | contig 19517 bp, 18 predicted proteins | sample NC_wetland_sal_i_15_FD_132411 | JGI IMG/M metagenome (GOLD analysis project Ga0187819, IMG submission 132411) | Wetland sediment microbial communities from Neuse River Estuary, North Carolina, USA - SO4_4 | ecosystem: Environmental > Aquatic > Freshwater > Wetlands > Sediment | place: USA...
CGGGCCAGGGCCCGGCCGCCCGCGGTTCCGCCGGAAGCGGTTACCAGCGGGGTTCGCGCGGCTGGCGCGCGACTTCCCGGTAGTCCTCGTTAGAAAATCTCTCGCGGCCGCGGCCCCCGCCGCCAGTGTTGCCGCCGCTTTGGGGTCCGCGAGGCCCGCGCGGTCCACCGGATTCCGATTTGGGGCGAGCTTCGTTTACTTTCAGGTTGCGCCCGCCGATTTCCTTGCCATCGAGAGCCGCGATGGCTTTGGCTGCTTCTTCGTCGTTTGGCATCTCGACAAACCCGAAGCCGCGCGCCCGGCCGGTTTCCCGATCCGTAGCGACGTGGACGCGGGCGAGCTGCCCGAAAGGCTCGAATAATGCGCGCAAGTCCGCCGCGGTGGTCTGGAAACTCATGTTGCCCACAAACAAATTCTTCATGCTGCTTCTCCCCGCGGTTCACTCGTACCGCGACTGCAAGGCTTCACAAGACACGGCCGTGCCACAATTCCTCTCGATCTCCAAATGAAACGGAAGAAACCGGGTGTGACAGGTGCTGATTGACGCTCCGGAAATCAACGAAGTGATGCAGGCCGTGCCGGAGCGCCTATCTAATGTACCACGTTTGCAGGGAAAAGACGCGGAAATCGAGGATTGGAATTAGGATTTGAGGCGCGAGTGCGTCTTGAGCGAGGGCGTCTCGTAGATAGTGATGGCCGGCCGAAGTTCCCACCTCAGGGGCTAAGGCCCAACGAAAGACCTGGTAGTATGTCGGAGTTGAAGCTCCGACCCCCTAAAAAGCATGTACGAGACAAGCCCTAGACTGCGCGACGCGAGCGCGTGAACTGGCCTTCGGCGTATTTCTTGTGGTATGAAACCTAGTACGGTTCCAATGCATCCCTATCGGTAGGAGGCCTACAGTGACGAAGCTCCTAAGCAAGTTTGAAAGCGAAAGTAACGGCCGCCAAAGATCGAGGAATTCGAGGCCTCGATTGGCAAAGCAGTTGCTGGCCTCGATCCTTTCACTGATGCTCTTATACGCGACGTGTCCTGAGGAGCTGTCTGCGTTCCAAGATCAGGACCAGCAATCCAACGCACAGGACGCGCAATCCAATGCGCAGGCCACGGATCAAGCACCACCCACGGATCAGGCGCCCGCTCGCACGCCACAGACTGCCGACCAGCTGCAGCAACTCGTGGCGCCTATCGCGCTCTATCCGGATTCGCTGGTTGCGCAGATATTGGCGGCTTCCACGTATCCGGAGCAAGTGGTGGAGGCGGACCGCTGGGTGCAAGCGCATCCGGATTTGAAGGGCGATGATCTGGCCAAGGCCGTTGACCAGCAAGACTGGGACCCGAGCGTGAAAGCGCTGACGGCGTTCCCAACCGTGCTGCAAAATATGGACAAAAATATCTCGTGGACGTCGTCCTTGGGCGACGCATACTACAATCAGCAACAGGACGTGATGGACGCCATCCAAGTGATGCGGCAGAAAGCGCAGCAGGCCGGGAATCTGAAGGACACGCCACAGCAAACAGTTCAGACGCAAGGCTCGACGATTGTGATTCAGCCTACGGCTCCCGACGTCGTTTACGTGCCGGCGTATGATCCGTGGTTGGTCTACGGATACCCGATCGTGGCATGGCCCGGGTGGTATCCGGTTCCGGGAATCTGGTTTGGCGGTCCGTCACTGTTTTTCGGTGTCGGATTCGGGATCGGCTTCTTCGGGGGATATGGGTGGGGGTGGGGACGCTGGGGATTTGATTGGGGCCACCGGTACGCGATCTACAACGGTGGCCGGTACTACTCGCGCAGCAGGGTGTTTTACAACCGGAATGCTTATTACCGGGGCGGGGCGGGCAGACCTTATGGCCGTCCGGGCGTGCCGAGCAGGCCATTCAACGGTGACCAGCGCGCCGCGCGAGGATACGCGCCCGGCGCTCGTCCTGGCGGGAACTACAGGCCCGGCAACGCGCCAGGGGCGACTCGAGAGGCTCCGCGTGCAGGGGGAGAAAGTGGTGTCCGTGGTGGCGCCTTCGGCGGATATAGCCGCGGCGGAGAGGCGAGAAGCGAAGCTGCCCGCGGAGGCGCGAGCATGGGAGGAGCGCGTGGCGGTGGAGGCGGAGGCCGTCGCCGATAATTACACTTTTAAACCATTCATAATAGCCAGCGAAATTAAGAAATGGAGAAAAGAGACATGCAGCGAACGAAATTGAATTCTGAAAATTCCTGCCGGAGCAATCTCCCTGGATTCGCCACGTTTGCAGTGGCGCTATTCTTAATCGCGTGCTTCCCTGCCAGTTCCCTGGCGCAGGAAAAAGATCAGAAGACGTTTCCGACGGCGAGGGCGGCAAGCCACGCGCTCTTCCTGGCCGTTCAGAGCGACAACGAAAAAGCCATCCTGGCCATCCTGGGGCACGAAGGCGAGCCAATCATCTCATCGGGGGATCCCGCCGAGGATAAAGAGAACCGCGCAAATTTCGCCCGGAGGTATGAGCAGATGCATCGGCTGGTGAAAGAGCCGAACGGCACCACCACGCTATATATTGGCGCGGAAAATTGGCCCGCGCCCATCCCTCTCGTCGAGAAGGCGGGCGCGTGGTATTTCGATACACCCGCCGGAGTGAAGGAAATCCTATTTCGGCGCGTCGGGCGGAACGAGATGTCTGCCATCCGAGTTTGCCAAGAGCTCGTGGCAGCCGAGAGGGAATATTACGCCGGTCACAAGAGCGTGTTCGCCCAGAAAATCCGGAGCGATCAAGGCCAGGACAATGGCTTGTACTGGCCGGTGGCCGGTAGCCAGCCTGAGAGCCCTGTGGGACCGATGGTGGCTATGGCGAGCATCGACGAAGGCAGCGGCTCAGCAAATGGAGCTGCGGAACCATTTCGCGGCTACTATTACCGGATTCTCGCTCGCCAAGGCAAGGATGCGCCGGGCGGCGAGGCTGAGTACGTTGTGAACGGCAAAATGACGGCGGGCTTCGCGTTTGTGGCGTATCCGGCTGAGTATCTCAATTCCGGCGTCATGACTTTCATCGTGGGCAAGGACGGAGTGATTTACCAGAAGGATCTTGGGGAAAAGACGCCAGACCTTGCGAAAGCCATGAAGGAATACAACCCCGACATGAGTTGGGAAATGGTCGAGGACCAGCCGGAGCAGGCCGCGGACGTGCAGAAGACGCGATAAGAGCAAACAGGCGAATCGCGCGGCATTCGGCCCTCGTTCGCGGAGGGATATGTTTCTGCGGCTCGGCGGCGGATAGAACTGCGTGAAGCTTCGTCTGGAATTTGCGCCTACCGTTACTAATTCCCATTGCTTGCCACGGCATGTAGGTAACTTAAACTAGATATCTGGCGTCCTATGACCGTTGGCAAAAGCGGCCCTGCCGAAGAACAGTGAGGGGCTGCGCGCGGCTGAACTTCCGCACAGGCAACGGGATGCGAGGAGACGTATGTTCACGAGACTCGTGGCGTTGATGCTTCTGATGACCGCAAGCGCAGCCACGCCGGCTTTTGCCGCTCGACCACCCGGCGCCTTCGGACCGGAAGCCCGCACGGCGCAGCCCGCTGCGCAGACACCCGCAGTGAAGCAACTCGGCACAATCAAGACAATCAATGGGAACACCATTACGCTCACGACCGACGCGGGCGCTGATGTTCAGGTGGCCGTGACGGAGACAACGCGGATCGTGCGCGTCGAACCGGGACAGAAAGATCTGAGCGGCGCGACGGCGATGGCGCTGAAGGATCTTCAGGTGGGCGACAGGATTCTCGTCCGCGGCCAGGCGTCGGCCGACGCAAAGTCACTCGTGGCTGTGGGAATTATCGCCATTAAACACGCCGACATCGATGCCAAGAAGCAGCAGGAGCGCGAGGATTGGCAAAAACACGGGATCGGCGGGCTTGTGAACGCGGTCGATCCGGCGGCGGGAATTATTCGGTTGAGCGTGGGAGCAGCGGGCGCGGCCAAGGAGGTCGCGGTTCAAGTTTCGAAGAGCACGATTATCCGCCATTATTCTCCGGACTCGGTGAAATTCGACGATGCCAGACCCGGGACACTCGAGGAAATCAAGGCCGGGGATCAGCTGCGCGCCCGGGGAACTCGAAGTGCGGATGGAAGCGGATTCACGGCGGTGGAAATTGTTTCCGGGTCGTTTCGAAATATCGCCGGGACAATCTCTTCGATTGACGCAGCGGCGAATACTGTTTCGGTGATGGATCTGATCGCGAAGCAATCCGTGGTCGTGAAAATTTCCGCCGAGTCGCAGGTACGAAAGCTGACTCCTGAGATGGCGCAGCGTATCGCCGCGCGTCTGAAGGGAGCGGCGGCCGGGGCCACAGCGGGTGCGCCAGGCGGTGCGGCGGGAGCACAAGCGCAGGGCCAAGCAGGCGGGGGGGCGAGACCATCCGAGGGCGGAAATGCGGCGCCGGGGGGAAGGCAAGGCGCGGATTTTCAGCAAGTCTTGAGCAAGCTGCCGCCTGTGACGATGGCCGATTTGCAGAAGGGCGATGCGGTGATGATTGTCTCGACCGAGGGATCGGCGACGGGACAGGTGACGGCGATTACTTTGCTTGCCGGCGTCGAGCCAATCTTGACGGCTTCGCCACGCGGGGCACAGGGAATGACGCTTTCGCCCTGGAGTCTGGGCGGGGAGGGCGCGGGCGGCGGGGAGGGAAACCAATAGTTTGTGAGGGAACGGGGAACGGGAAAATTCAATGGGGAGTGGGGATGAGATTTCGATTGAGGGCCACGGGCTTCAATTATTTTTTTCTCTTCGTTTTGGCAATTATTTTTCCAGCTCGATTATTCGCGCAAACCAGCACCGGCACGTTGCGCGGGCAGGTGACGGATCCCTCCGGCAGCGCGGTCGTGGGGGCTTCTGTGGTTGTGACGCCGTCCGGTGGTGAGAAGGTCACGGTGACGACGGGGCGGGACGGCGTGTATGAGGTGAAGAATCTCGCGCCGGGGATGTATGACGTGCAGGTGATCGCGAAAGGATTTGCCCCTTTCGAATCAAAAGAAGTGGCCATTGCCGCGAACCAAGTGCAGAAGCTGGACGTTTCGCTGACCATTGCGGAACAGGAGCAGAAGGTTGTGGTCGAGGCCGAGGCTGCGACGGTCGACGTGAATCCCGAAAACAATGTGGGCGCGATCGTCCTGAAGGAAGAAGATCTGAAATCGCTCTCCGACGATCCGGACGAATTGCAAAGCGACCTCGAAGCGCTGGCGGGGCCGTCCGCGGGACCGAATGGCGGGCAGATTTACATTGATGGGTTTACTGCCGGGCAGCTCCCGCCGAAATCGGCGATTCGGGAAATTCGCATCAATCAAAATCCGTTCTCGACGGAGTACGACAAGCTCGGATTCGGGCGCATCGAGATTTTCACCAAGCCGGGAACGGACACGTGGCACGGCAACGTTCAAGTGCAGGGGAACGAATCCACGTTCAATTCGGAGAACCCGTTTTCGCACGGCACGGAGCCGAGCTATTACTCGACTTTGTATAACGGAAATGTGGGCGGCCCGGTGGGCAAGAAGGCGTCGCTTTTTTTCAGCGGGCAATACCGGGATATCAATGATGTAGGCGTGGTCAACGCGCAGACTCTCGACGCGGATTTTAATCCGATACCATTTATTTCATCCGTCGCGGCGCCGAAAACGCGTCTGAACCTGAGCCCGCGCCTGGATTATCAGCTCACCAAGACGAATACTTTGAGCGTTCGCTATCAGTATTACCGCGACAATGAGGACAACCAGGGAGTCGGGGGATTCGGGCTTCCGAGCCAGGAATACAATGCGCTCAACACCGAGCACACCCTGCAAGTCACCGACACGCAGGTGATTGGCGCCAACCTCGTGAACGAAATCCATTTTCAATTTCTTCACGACGGCATCAACCAGAATTCGGCGAGTTCCCTGCCGGTGATTTCCGTCCCCGCGGCATTTACGGGGGGCGGCTACTACGGGCAAAACATTTCCGGGACCGCGGATCATTACGAATTTCAGAATTACACGCAATGGGTGCACAAGAATCACACCGTGAAGTTTGGCGTGCGGCTGCGGCAAACTTTCGATACGAACAGCGCGACGAGCGCCTTCAACGGCAATTATATTTTTACTTCGCTCAACGCCTATCAGATCACGGTCGAGGGGCAGGCGATGGGACTGCCTTTTTCTGAGATTCAGGCCGAAGGCGGAGGCCCCACGCAATTGTCCATCACGTCCGGCGTGCCGAGGACGTACGTTTCGACGTTTGACTCCGGCTGGTATGTGCAGGACGACTGGCGCGTGCGCCCGAACATCACACTCAGCGGAGGAATACGCCTCGAGCAGCAGACTGATATTCACGATCACCTGGATTGGGAACCGCGCGTGGCAGCAGCGTGGGGACTGGGCCATTCAAAGACCGCGCCAAAGACGGTTCTCAGAGCCGGCACAGGGCTTTTCTATGACCGTTTCACGGAGAACCTCATTCTTCAGGCCGAGCGGCTGAACGGCTTCAATCAGGAACAGTTCGTGGTCACGAGGCCGTGCTTTTTTGATCCCAATGGCGTCCCGCCTGTTTCCACGATTGGACCGATGTGCCCCGGCTCGACGGTGCTACCGACGACTTATCGTATTTCACCGCGGCTCCATGCCCCCGGAATATTGCAATCGGCAGCCACGGTCGAGCGCCAAGTGGGAAAATCCCTGACCGTTTCCGTTTCCTATCTCAACTCGCGCGGATTCGATCAATTGCTCAGCAACAACATCAACACGCCGTTGCCGGGAACATTTCCTTCAAGTCCTGTGTATCCGCTCGGATTTGCTGGAAACGTGTATGAATTCGAGTCCGAAGCGATTTACCGGCAAAATCAGCTCAACACGGTGGTGAATTACCACTGGGGATCGAGGATTTCCCTGCGCGGATACTACTCGCTGAATTACGCCAAGAGCGATACGGGCGGCCCCACCAGCTTTCCCTCGAATCCATTCAATTTTTTGGATGATTACGGGCGCGCGTCTTTCGATATTCGGCATCGCGTATTCATAGGCGGTTCCATTAATATGCCGCACGGGATTTCGCTTTATCCGTTTCTTCTCGTCACTTCGGGCACGCCCTATAGCATCACCATCAGCCAAGATTTGATTGGCAGCTCGCAATTCAATCAACGGCCGGCGTTTGCAAGTCCGCTCTCGAATCCGTTGGCTGTGGTGACCACGCGATTCGGGTCTTTCGATACCCTGCCTCAGCCGGGAGAAAAAATTGTACCTATCAACTCGCTCACTGGCCCCGTCCACTTCAGCCTCAATGCGCGGCTCAGCAAGACATGGGGCTTCGGCGGCGAGACATCGTCCGGAGGCGGCGCAGGTCCCGGAGGCGGGCGCGGTCCTGGGGGCGGCGGAGGCGGCAGCCATGGCGGGTTTATAACGCAGGGTGGCTTCGGAGGTGGGGGCGGGACGAATCGCCGTTACAATCTGACGCTCAGCCTGCAAGCGCGAAATATTTTCAATTATGAAAACCTTGCAACCCCATCTGGTGTTCTCATTCCCCCGCAGACCGCGGGCGGGAGTGCGAGCGTGCCGTTTTTCTTCGGCAAGTCGAACCAGCTCGCCACCGGCCCTTTTTCCACCAATTCCGCAAGCCGCGTCGTGTACCTGCAACTTGGCTTCACTTTCTGAGACGAGAAGAGTTCACGCAATAGCCTCGAGTGCGGAGGCGAGTTCTCGGACTCCGCGCTGAATTTCCCGCGGTTCCAGCGCGGCGAATCCCAATTGCAATCCCTCTCGCGCCGCGTGCCCACGGGTGTAGCGGCTGAGTGGAATCACTTCCACATTTCGCCTGGCGGCAGCGTCGGCGGCTGCTTCCCCATCGATGCCTCTAGGAAGCCAACCGACCGTCTGCAAACCGGCTTCGATATTTGAAATCTCGAGCAAGCCAGCCAGGCTTTCGCGAGCGCTTTCCAGGAGAACTGCCAATCGCTCCGCATACACTTGCCGCATGCGGCGGAGGTGGCGCCCGAAATGGCCTTCGACGACGAAATCGTAGAGCACCGCCTGGTCGAGCAGCGGGGCGTGGCGGCTGCTCACCGATTTCATCGCTGAGAAGGTGGCGACCAGGTCCGGCGGAATTACCAAGTAACCCAGCCGAAGCGAGGGGAAGAGCACTTTGCCGAAGCTGCCGGCAAATAATACGACCCCATGGCGGTCGAGGCCTTGCAAGGCCGGGACGGGACGGCCGGAATAGCGGAACTCGCTATCGTAATCATCTTCAAGGATCACCGCGCCGGCTTTGCGGGCCGCCTCAAGCAGGGCAAGGCGGCGCGGCAGGCTCATCGTGACGCCCAGGGGAAACTGGTGCCCGGGAGTGACATAGATGAGGCGCGCGCCTCGCAAATTCGCGCCGGGCAGCACCATGCCCTCGCTATCCAACGGCACGGCGATGATTTTTGCGCCGGCAGATTCGAAAGTAAGGCCCGCCCCGATATATCCCGGAGTTTCCATGCACACGCGATCGCCGGGATTGAGGAAGACTCGCACGACGAGATCGAGCGCCTCCTGCATGCCGGAGGTAATCATGATCTGTTCGGTTGCGCAGTTTACGCCGCGCGAAGTGCGCAGGTAATCGGCCAGAGCTTCCCGCAACGGGCGATATCCCATCGAATCGGCGCCAAGCAAGTCGTAGGTTGAAGCGCGCCGCACGCGGCGTGATGCGATCTGAGCCCAGAGGGTCGTCGGAAACAAATCCAAAGCGGGCAGGTTGGCCCGAAAGGCCCGGCTGGGACGCAATTCATATCCCTTAAAAAGCGTCACGCGCCTGCCGTAGCGTGAAAGGATGCGCTTCTGTTTGGGAAGCGCCGGCTCTTTCGAGCCATCCTTTCCCGCCACTTGGAGGAGATCTTCGGGCAGAATCCTGCTTACGAATGTGCCGGAACCGACCGCGCCTTCGACATAGCCCTCGGACTTCAGTTGGTCGAACGCGGTGACGATGGTTCCACGCGAAAGATGGTATTGCCGCGAGAGGTCACGGGTGGCGGGGATTCGTGCGCCGGGCCGCAGGCGCCCTTCCAGAATCGCGGCGCGCAGGGAGGTGTACAGCCAGCGGTACGCCGGGATTTTGGACCTCCCCGGGGGTAGCATCAGGTCGAACGCGGCTGCTCGTTTGGCCATGGAAAGTGGTACAGGAAGAATACCATAAATGGACCTTGCGATTGGTCCACTTTCATTTATCTTGATGGCGCAAAGGAGGCGCACATGAATTCAGCAAAAAAATGGGCCGTCCTCACGGTGGTGATTGTGTGCGGCGCAGCGGTGGCACGCCACGCAGTACCGTGGAAGGCCGCGGCAGCGCAGGAGAAAGCTGATGAGCGAGATCGAACAATCTTCACTCACGCCATGCCTCGAATGGATGGCGACCATTTGAAAGTGACGACGGTCGAAGTCGTTTATCCGCCGGGCGCGTTCTCCTCGCCGCACAGCCACCCGTGCCCGGTCATCGGCTACGTAGCCGAAGGCGCGCTGCTGACGCAAGTGAAGGGCGAGCCCGAGGCGGTCTATAAGGCTGGCGAGACTTTCTACGAACCGGCTAATGGCGTCCACCTGGTTTCAGGTAACTTGGGTCAGAACGGCCCAACAAAGTTGCTGGCAATCTTTCTTTGCGATCACGAGACGCCTTTGAGCGTCGACGTACCGGAAACCCAATCTCCCGGAGACGAGAAACCATGAGCCAGGTGCCGTCGATGGGAAAAGTGCGGGCATCGAATCGCGGCGCGAAATTCTGGGGATTCTCGCATTGGGAGCGGCTCGGAATTCTCTACGCCCGCATCGCGCTTGGCGCCGCATTTCTTTCCGGCATTGCTTCTCGATTTGGGCTTTACGGCAAGAATACCGGTTACGGGAACTTTGCCAACTTTGTGCGCTATACGGGCGAGGTGAACTCTTTCATGCCGGCTTCCACCATTCCCTTCCTGGCCTGGGCGGCGACGGCGGCGGAACTGTTTTTGGGCGTCGGGCTGGTTCTCGGTATCTGGCCACGCTGGGTGGCACTCGGGAGCGCGTTGCTGCTGGCATTGTTCGGAATCGCGATGGCCATTTCGTTCGGGATTATTTCGCCGATGGATTACTCGGTCTTTTCTGCGTCGGCGGGGTCCATGTTGCTAGCGCTGTATGAGCCGCGCAAGGCTAGCGTGAGTTCGTAGTCTGGGTGGCCGGGTAAATTCATCCATTGAGGGAGGCAAAAATGCGGCGTGCAATTGGCTTGATCACTATCGCGATCGCAATGTTGGCGGCGTTGAGTTTGAAAGGCGTGACTCCGGGCACCGACGAGCGAACCGAGCTTCTGCATGTGCGCGAGGCGGTTTGGCGCGCATGGTTTTCGAATGATACGAAGGCTCTTGAAGAGCTTGTGCCTCCGGACACGATCGTGATCAGTGCGGGCGAGCCGAAATGGAAGAACCAGGCGGACGTCTTTCAAACCGCCGCGCAATTTCAGGCCGAAGGCGGGAAGCTTGTCCGGCTCGAATTCCCGCGCACGGAAATTCAGCAATTCGGCGATGTGGCCATCACATACAGCCAGTATGTGGTCGAAACCGAGATGGGCGGAAAGCGCTCTATAGAGGCTGGGCGCGTGACGGAGATTTTCGTGCGGCGCAACGGAAAATGGACCAATCCCGGCTGGCACACCGACTCGGAAAAATGAAAATTGAGGGCTAGCGGCACTCGAATCTTGAATTCGCATGCACGAAAGCACTCCCTGCGCGGGTAAGCGAGCCCTGCATCGGCGCGGGCCAATCCCCTTACCTGCTTGAAGTGATAGTCGTGCCTGGTTGTGCGACCTACGGCTTGCCAGCGGGAGCCGATGGGTCAGCCGGGGGCAACTCTTTCGGCGAAACAGGCTCGGCCGAGCTCATGTGTTCGTGGATGATCCGCAGGACTCCCTTATCGTCGCGCTGGAAAACTTGAGTGGCGCGGCCGCTGGGAACTTCCACCTGATAGCGCTTGCCGCTGGCGAGCGTCCGAGTGATCGAGAAGTGGAAGGGGTAGGAAGCGATGGCCAGGTCCGCGCCGAGGAGCTGCACGTCAATCGAGCCGAGCTTTGCGGCGACGAAGGATGCTGGGCCGAAAAGCTCGCGGTCGCGCCGCACCAGCATCAGGCGGGCGGGCTCCATGCGGCGCGCGTCCGCCGCAAAAACGGTAGCCGCGGGGAGATACATTTCCTCAAAACGAGACTTCGATTTTCGGGAGAAGAAGTCCCAAAACTTTTTCACTTCGGCGCGAATTTCTTCCGGTGAAAGGTTAGCCATTTGGGGCTCAGCCTGCTCTAGTTCTTGATGCTACCCGAATCTTTTCAGTTGGCTGCGCGCACGCACTTTGCCCGGTCCCGTTTGCCATCCGCTCATTCCGAGCTCTTCTCCTGAGACGGTGGTGCCGCGGCGCTCAAATGCTCATGAACGATGCGGAGTGCGCCGTCTTCGCCGCGTCGGAAAATCTGGGTTGCGCGCCCGAAAGGCGTATTGAGTTGCACTTTGGAGCCGTCGGATTTCGTCTTGTACGTGGTGAAGCTGTAGGTGTAGGCGGCGATGGCGACGTCCGGGCCCACGAGTTGGACGTCGATGGAGCCTAATTCCGCGCTGGAGCCGGAGTCAGGCCCAGGGAGTTGGCGCGCCCTTCGCACGGCCATCAGCTTTGCCGATTCGCCGCGTTTGGCCTTGCCGGTGAAGGCGATGGCTGTGGGCGCGTACAGATCGTCGAGCTTGTCCGCGCGTTTTCCCGACAAGATGTCCCAGAAGCGAAGAACTTCCTTGCGAACGTCTTCCGAGGAAATCTTTTCCATGATTGTGGCGAAGCATACCACAACGATTCACGCACTCGGACCACTTCCGTAATGAGGTGATGTATATCGCGCCCGAAAAACCAACGCCGGCCACGCGATTTGCGCGGCCGGCGCCGAGTTCTTAGATCCGTTCTCGCCAAGAGGCGGGCTAGCTGATGGAGCTAGTCGAGCCTAGTGGTCATGGTCGTGATCGTGGCCGAAATCGAACAGGTCGAAGAGATCTCCGATGGCCGGGCTATTCAGCGGCACATAGGGATCATCGTCACGCGCGATCGGATTCGGGAAGTTGTCTCTGCTGCGGTCGGTCAACGGACGCAGGCGCCAGTTGCGTTCGATGAACTTCAGAACCGAGACGTGGTCGGAGTAGACGTGGCTGATGTGTCCGCCTTTGGAATAGGGAGAGATAACGATCATCGGGATGCGCGGGCCATCGCCGAAGAAGTCGAGCGGCTGGATGTAGCCGGAATCATAAAGGCCGCCGCCTTCGTCCATCGTGATCATGAAAGCAGTCGAGGCGAAGAGTTCCGGGTTCGCGGTGAGATGATCCATAATCTTCCGCACCATGGCTTCGAAGAGGTCTTCCTTCGAGCTGGCCGGGTGCCCATCGAGCAGACCGTCGGGCTTGACGAAGGACACCGCGGGAAGCGTGCTGTTGTCGACGGCGTTGAAGAAGTCGATGGTGTCCTTGATGTGGGCCGCGCGCTGCGCCGCATTGCCCATGATCGCGTTTGTGTACGACTCGAAGTTGCAGATGTTGCAGTAGGCCTTGCCGATCAGGATGGCCGGATTCGTGGTGGTCGGATTCTCAGTGAGCGCCACCGCGGCGTCGTATGCTCCGCCGTAGTACGCCCAGCTGATGCCCTTTTCATTCAGCGCTTCGCCGATGGTCCGAGTGTTGACGGGTGGGATGGAAGCTCCGGAAGTGATCCCGTTCGTATCCACTGTGCCGTCCGGCAAAAAGCCCGGATTTTCGTTATTGATCAGGTAGTAGTGGTTCGCCTCGCAGTTCGGCCGCGGACGATACGGCAGCGTGGCAAGGTAATCGCGAACGGCATCTACGCCGGGTTGCGTCGAGTCGGCGCATTCGGTGAAGTCCCCGTTGAAGAAGAGATCCACGAGGTACTGGTCGTTCGAACCGGGAATCGGATTCGGATTGGCAATCACTCCCGCCGGAGGTACTGTCGGGTTGCCGTTGCCATCGGACCAGAAGAACGCATCGCCGGAGCCGAGCATGACGTGGTTGGCGCCGGTGCCGCCCATCACGGCCTGGTGGTAGTTGTCGCTCATGGAATATTCGTCGGCCAGCTTTTTCAACTCTGGAACGTCGCCCTTCTGCATGTTGTAAAACGACATGGAGTTGCCCTCGCCATTGTCATCAACGAGGCCAGGCGTGATGAAACTTTCGGGGTCCGGTTCGCTCGTATAGTTTGAGATGACGAAGGGATACAGGTCGCTCAAGCAGCCCGACGGATTCTCACGCGTGGCGTTGCGGATGTTGCAATCCGACTGCTGCCACATCTCGTACAGCCGGTGGGTTGTGTCGCCGGTGTAGGAATCGTACGGCAACGAGTTGCCCGTCGGGGTCGGATTGCCAGTCAGAGGAAATGGCCCGTTTGGCAGATCATTGAAATTGGCCACTCGCGTGTCGGCATCGAGAATCTGGCCAGTTACGGGATTGAGAAACTCGGCTGTTTGTTCCGCCCCGGACGCGCCGGTGGTCAGCAAAGGCAGATCGGCCGTTTCCAAAGACGGCTCGATGACTCCCAGAAATGGCAGATCTGCTACGGGGAACGGAGGCGGCTCGCCCGTGACGGGGCTGGGCGAAAAATTCAGGCTGGGCTCGGGCAGCGTCGTGTAAGGAGCCTTCTCGTGGTCGTCGAGACTGATGTAGTACGTTGTTTTGAACGGTGCAATGGCCTGGAATTGCGCGGCCTTGCTGAAGTCCCTGCCCGGCGTGCCGTCGGCCTTGATGATGTGCTCGGACAGCAAATTGCGGACGTGATCGCCGCTGGGTGAGACGTAGGTAGCGAAAAGGTGGTCGAACGTGCGGTTCTCGCCGATTAGGACGATGACGTGCTTGATGGGCGATTCGGTGCCTTGCTTTTTATCGTCGTCATCGGATCCAGGGTTGGGAGTCCGGCCAGACGCGGCGATGGGATTCAGCAGCAGCGCGGCGATGCACGCAGATAGGGTGGCACGCCGGCACACTTCTCCTACGAAAAACGTCAGCTTCATTCTTTCCTCCGATGGTGGTAAACGGTAGAACCGTTTTTAGACGCTGGAAGCAGCCTCTACGACGTGTATTGCAGAACCATAAATGCCCAGTAGATACTCCGTGAAAGTTTTAATGAAACCCCGTGACGGCCCGCGCGAGAGAGAATCCCAAGACCCGCTTGCGCATACTCAATCATCAAGGGTTCGCTACAGACCGTAAGCCGCGAGCTGGTGTAGTATTCCTGCGTGCGAGCGAAGGCCCCGCCCGAACAGCAGCACCCGTCCCTCATGCGCGAGATGTTTGGTACTATCGCGCCCCGGTACGACTTCATCAGCCGTGTCCTTTCCTGCGGCATGGATCGGCGCTGGAAGAAATTAGGGGTGAAGAAAGCGCAGCTGCCTGGAAACGCGGTGGTGCTGGACCTTGCGTGCGGAACCGGCGATTTTTCGGAGATAGTCCTTGAGCGGCTTCCGCGCGCGAGAGCAATCTCCGTGGACTTGACCGAGCAGATGTTGCACCTGGCGAAGCGCCGGGGATTGAACGATGCGGTATGCGCTGACGCGGGAGCGCTTCCCTTTGCCGACGATTCGTTCGATTGCGTCTTCATCGGCTACGGTCTGCGCAATTTTCCGAATTTGAGCGGGGCACTGCGCGAAATCGAACGCGTCACGCGCCCGGGCGGCCTGATGGTCAGCCTGGAATTCTTTCTGCCCGCGAACCGCATTTTGCGCCGGATCTATCTGGCTTACTTGTACACGCAAGGCGCTTTCTGGGGGCTGCTGCTGCACGGCCGGCCGAGGGTCTACACCTATCTACCGGATTCGCTGCGAAGCTTTTTCACCATCGAGGATTTTTCGTCGCTGCTCGAGCGCACGGGCTATGCCCGAGTGCGCGCTCATGCATATATTTTCGGCGGGATTGGCATGCACACGGCGGTGAAGCGATAAGCTGAATCTGCGAGTGCATGCGCGCGCCACCTTACCATTGACACTTTTGCCCTCCGCCAGTAGGCTACCGCCACCGGCTACCTGCGCTGCCCTTCGGCAACCGCGCCGGGACGCGACGCCATGAAACGCGACGAGATTCTCAAGCTCCTGGAGCAAGTTGGCTCGATTCGGCAAGGGCATTTTGAGCTTTCGAGCGGACGCCACAGCGGAACCTACATCCAGTGCGCGCTCGTTCTCGCCTATCCCCAGCACGCCGAGCAGCTGGGCCGGGCACTCGCGGACGTCTTTAAAGATCACTCCGTTGCGTGCGTTGTTTCGCCTGCTTTGGGCGGGATTGTTATTGGCCACGAAGTGGCTCGCGGGCTGGACGTCCGCTCCCTTTTCGTTGAACGCGACCGCTCGGGGCAGATGGCCCTGCGCCGCGGCTTCGAACTGAAGCCCGGCGAGCGCGTCTTGGTGATCGAGGACGTGTGGACCACCGGCGGTTCAACGCGCGAAGCCATCGGCGTGGTCGAGCAGGAGGGCGGACTAGTGGTAGCTGCCGGCGCGCTGATTGACCGCAGCGGCGGACGCCTGGAACTGAATGTGACTGCGCGCGCGCTGCTTGAAATGGACGTCCCCAGCTACGAGCCCGATGATTGCCCGCTATGCCGCGCGGGCGGCATGCCCACGCGCCCCGGCTCGCGCTTTACGCGCACTCACCCCTAGCCCACAATTTTTGATTTGAGGAAACCTTTCGCCGGTGTCGGGGCATCGGAAGATGAGCGCGCCGGTCCTCTTTGCCCTTCGGTACTCGCCCATTGAGTTCGAGCCATGAGCGTTTCTCGTTTCCGTCGGCTGCTGTCGTTCGCCGCGATTTTATTCCTGGGCTGGCATGCGGCGTCATTCGCAGCGCAGGCCCCGGCGCCCTCGAACGATCCATTTCCTATGAGCGAGGGGACGTATTGGATTTATCGCGGGGCGGTTCATTCGGCCGGCAACCAGAGCGGCGAGCTCGTAACAAAGGTCAGCTGGAAAACCGAAGTTCGCAAATTAATCCGCCGGGGGAACTTGAATGCCGCAGTCATAAATGGCTTTCCCTCGGATTTGAATTGGTCGGATGGCAATGCAAAGCCCGGCGACTCGCTGCTGATTCGCTCCGGCCAGGACGACTACTACTTGATCGGTCCCGACTCTGCTCAGCAAAGTATCAAGACCCTTGAGGACAGCAATGCCTCACTCGACGGGCTTTTGAGTGACGATGACCTTTTCCTGCGCCTGCCCTTGAAGCAAGGCGCGAAATTCTGCGATCCGGAGTCCATGGCCCGCGACGATGGCATGTATTGTTCGTTCGTAAGTTCGGTGGATTCCGTCTCGTTGAAAGACGTGAAGGGCGCGCCGCACCAAACTCGCGAAGCCTACGAAATTCGGTACGCCACAAATCCCGACGACATAACGTTCAGGCTTGTCCCCGGCGTCGGCATCGTCAGCTACGATTATCATCATCATGGGACCGTTGCGGACACGGAATTGAAGCTCGTTGAATTTCACGCAGGGCCAGCCGACTGATCCCCGCATACGCCGGCTTATGCGCCCCTGTCCTCGTCCTCAGCCCTAATTTTCATTAAATTTCCGAAACCTTCCGCCGGTTTCAGGGTTCTTATACCTAGGGGGCTGGGACCATTCGCCTGGCGGGAGGCACGTTGGAAAAGCGCCACAGGACAATCATCGCGCTGACGGTTTTCGCGCTTGCCGTGTATCTCGCCGGCTTGCTGGTGGCTGCCTCGGTGTGGAAGAGCGATGAGAACGCGTCCGCGCCGGACAGAAAAAACGGCACGCTCGAAATTGGTGGGCGGACACGGAACTATTTCATCCACACGCCCCCGGCGTACAGCAGAAAGAAGCCGGTGCCGCTCGTGCTGGTCCTGCACGGCGGCGGGCAGAGCGCGGAAAGCGTCGAGTGGATGTCTGGAATGTCCGCCAAGGCCGACCGCGAGAATTTTCTAGTGGCCTACCCGAGCGGCACGGGCCGACTGAGCCGCATGCCCACCTGGAATTCTGGCAACTGCTGCGCCTATGCCATGGACAACAATGTGGACGATGTGGCGTTCCTTCGCGCACTGATTGACCAGCTCGAGCAGGAGTACGCGGTGGACCCGAGGCGCGTTTACGTCACGGGCATATCGAATGGTGGAATGATGAGCTACCGGCTGGCTTGCGAGGCGGCCGACAAAATCGCCGCGATTGCTCCGGTGGAAGGCGCGCAGGACGTGGAGTGCCGGCCTTCGGCGCCCGTTTCGGTGATCGTCTTTCACGGCACCGCGGACCATCATGTAAATTTCAAGGGCGGCACGGCGAGCTTTCAGATTGGCCCGGCGCGCTCGGATAATTCCGTGGCGAATGCAATTTCGTTTTGGGTGCGCGAAAACACTTGCTCGCCTGGTCCGCAGCACGAAGAGACCTCCGTCGTGCACACGGACATTTATTCAGGCTGCAAGCATGGCACGGGCGTAACGCTCCATGCCATTCAGGGCGGCCACCACAATTGGCCCGGCGGGCGCATGAGCGGCAACAATGTCGCCGCTACCGATCTCATGTGGGCCTTCTTTGAGGAACATCCGAAGCAGTAGCACGGCTTCTTCATGCTTGCCCTTGTTTCGCGTCGCCATACTCCAAAACCGCCAGCTGGATGCCGCCGCGCCGTGCGATAATCCGGCAAGCAGCATGCGCAATTTCAAAATCACTATCGCTTACGACGGCGCCGAATTCCACGGCTGGCAATTCCAGCCCGGCTTGGCCACGATTCAAGGCGCGCTGCACGCGGCTCTGGGCGAAATCATGCAGGAAAAAGTCGTTGTCCATGGGGCCAGCCGCACGGACACCGGCGTCCACGCACTCGCGCAGGTGGCTCACCTCAAGACACAATCAGCGCTCAGTGCCGCCGAGCTTCAGCGCGGCATGAACGCGCTGCTTCCGCCGGCAATTCGCATCATCGAAGCCGAGGAAGTTGGGCACGATTTTCATGCACGGTGGCTGGCGCAGGGCAAGACCTACCGCTACCGCATCTGGCGCGGGCAAGTGCTCCCGCCATTCGAATACCGCCGCGCGTTGCATTATTCCGGGCCGCTCGATGAAGAGGCCATGATGGCCGCCGCGCGGCTTTTCGAAGGCGAGCACGATTTCACCACCTTTGCCGCGTCTTCCGGCTCCGAGGAGGACGATCGCGAGCGCGACATGGTGCGCGTCATCTACTCCTCTGAAATTGTGCGCGAGCCGGGGCGCGACGAAATCTCCTACGTCGTGCGCGGCCGCTCGTTCCTGCGCTACATGGTGCGTAAGATGGTGGGCACGCTGCTCGAAGTCGGTAAAGGCGTGCTCGCGCCCGTGGACATCCCGGGGCTCTTCGAGCTGCGCGACCGCTCACGCTCCGGCCCCACGGTGCCCGCCGAAGGCCTTTACCTCGTCTCGCTCGAGTACCCTGACCCCACGGATTCGCTCGCGCAATTCGCCCGCCGCCGCTTTGCTTCCCACTGACCTCATTAACGCCTCAGCTCCGTTAATCGGCCTTATCCGGAGTACCGTGGTGGCCTATGATTTCGAGATGTAGAATGCCCCCGATGGTTTCGCAAAGCCGATGACCGACCAGAGGAAAAAGCGGGAAAAACGGCCGACCCCAGTGCAGAAAGTCATACTCATAGCACTACCACCAGGCTTTATAGACGACCTTCCGGAGGAGGACCAACGGGCCATATCAGCGATGGTCGGCAAACCGATGATTTTGAACAAATATGATCGCGACGCAAGAGCAGAACTCGAATTTGCAGACCCTTATAACGAAGATTCGAGTCATACGATCTGGGTTGACCGGAAGGTCATAAAACTTGGGTGAACGCATTAGTGACACGCATCGTCGGTGCCAAGGTGAATGAAATGTTCCGCATTGTTTCTTGGAATCTGCCCTCAGTCCCAAGTTAGCGCCCAAACTGCAAACCGACCGAATATCTCTAACACCCCGCTTCTAACCTCTGGCATCTAATTTCATGTAGAATCTCAGAAAATGGCGATGGCGCATTGCCGCGCCATAGACATTTGACCCAAGGGGGCCAACGAATGGCAGACGCAACCGCACCCGAAATGCCCGCAGCGCCGGCAGGGGCTCCAGCCGCAACCGCGACAGCGGCGCGTCCCGCGGCAAACGCTGCGGCCGCCGAGCCCACCGCTCCGGCTGCACCAAAAATCAAGCCGAAGAAGGCCACCCAGCGCGCCTGCGACGAGAAAGACGCCAAGGGAAAACTCTGCTGCGGCCATTTGAAGCGCTGGTTCGACTACCCGAAGAAAATCGAAGCGCTCGTGGGCCGCAAGGCTGAAATCTATCGCTGCGAATTCTGCCAGACGCTCTATAAGCCCGACACGTCGCAGCCGCCCCACAGCTACACGCTTCGCTACTAAGCGGAATGAAGCACGAGCACATCCACGATTGGAACACGTACACCGGCGACGAAATTCCTCTGGGCCGGCGCGTGATGCTGAATGACGAGACGCTGCGCGACGGCCTGCAAAATCCCTCCGTCCGCGACCCCAG